>Ga0316600_10000303_pt1 | contig 25206 bp, 16 predicted proteins | sample OWC_soil_day5_CT_FD_207652 | JGI IMG/M metagenome (GOLD analysis project Ga0316600, IMG submission 207652) | Wetland soil microbial communities from Old Woman Creek delta, Ohio, United States - OWC_soil_day5_CT | ecosystem: Environmental > Terrestrial > Soil > Wetlands | place: USA: Ohio... | reverse complement strand
ATGTCAAACCTCCTTGTCTCAGGGAGTTTGGGGTTCTGATTTTGGATTTTGTTCCTCAAACGACACGGTGCTCTTGGAGGCAGTCACCCGCTTGATTCTTTTCACCATGTCTTTGAAACTGATTTGCCGGTCTGGATCTTGGTTTACAACATTCACCCCTGAAAGGCCACTTCTTTTCACGAGATAGACCTTGTTCCCTTCTCTGAGGGGGCCATCAATCCTGAAGACGTCGTTTTCGAGGGAGGCCTGGATCGCAATCTTGTCGTAGGGGAACTCTCCGAACAAAGAGGTGAAAGCTCCTGCCAGCCCGATAAAAGGGCTCTCGCTCCCGCCAAGTCGGGCGATATTTTCGAGAGCTCTCACGCTGATCTTCTGGGGCACCTCTCCGGCCTTGACTGTCTCCATGAAAAGATCGAACCGTTGCGGTTCATTGCCGACCATTTCCAGATGTTCAGCCTGCCCCCTGAGAATTCCTTCAATCTTTTCAAAAGGGGTCCCTTCGGTGAGTTCCGCGAGATTCATATCCTTCCACGCCGCGTCGAGATGAAACGTGGGGGTGGGCCCGAAAACCCCCGAAACCCCGAGGTTTGAGAGCAGCAGTTCCCCTCCAAAAGCCCGAACGATCACACTGCCCCTGGTTTGAATCCTGTCGCAATCAAAACGCACTGCATCCAGCTTTCCATGGATCGACCCCGGCACGGGATGTGACCAGAATTCGGAGAGCATAGGAGTCGGGTCGCCCTCTTTCAGGGTTGCGCTCGTCACAAGGGAAGGGCAAAGGGTGAACAGTTCATTGAGCGACGCCGGGCCGAACTCGATCTTGCCGAATGCAGTTTGGACGGAGCCCTTTGGCACGATAGAAATGGAGTTCGGACGGGTGTAGGTTCGAGCGCCAAAGGACTGCTTCGGGAGATAGGGGAGGGTGATCGACTGAACGAGCAGGGCTCCTTCTTTATTGAAGTCCCCAGAAAAGGGGAACCCCGGTTTGAAAGAAGAACCCGCCGAAGCCTCCGGAATCTGGCCCCAAAAGGGAAGATCCAGTTCAATCCCTTCAATCGCGAACCCCTTTCCGAGGATTTTGCCGTCACGCCATGCGCAGCGGCCAAGAAGGCTCCAGCCCTCAGCCCCCCTTTGAAACTCCATCTCAGCTGTGAAGCCTCCTCCCATGTCGAGTGCTGCGAGGGAGGGCACTTCCTGTTTCAGGGGGTCTTTTAAGAGAAGGTCAAATGCAGGTTTGATCTGAATCTGGGGAAGGCGCAGATGAAGGCGACAAGGGCGCTTCAGCATGGGATCTGTGAGTTGCCCTTCTGCTTCGAGGGACAGGAGGTCTTTCACAGCAAACTTGAACTCTGAGATATCGGCGGTGCTCTTGGACAGGTCGTAATTCCCCTGGAGCTGAAAGTGCAGGCTGTTCTTGCGGAGATCGAGGTAAATCCGGTCGTAAAGAAAGCCTCCTTCTCCCACACTTCCCTCCACAGAGGCCGCCCATCCTGTGCGGCCCGGTCTCCCGGCCACGGTGATGCGGAGTCCAAGGGCGATCCTTTCGCCTGCGTGCTTGGAATCAGGGCTCTGAAAGGCGAACCGGTCGAGATTCCATTTCGACTGCACAAGCCAATGTCCGTCTTCCTTTAGAGCGCCTTTCACCAAGAGGGAATCGAGGCCCTCCAACTGCCAGCCGGGAGGGATCAGATTCAGACCCTGTGCCAAATGAAACACTCCAACCTCTTCCCCTTCCAAGCCGAAGGAGGCTTGACCGTCATGGGCGTCCACGGACAGCCGCAAATTTTTCATCAAGGAAGTGTGGATGTCGATTCTTGGGAAGCTGAGTAGGGTTTGACCGAAACGGATCGTTCCACTTTGGGTCTGTAAGTTTATGTCGGAGACTTTAACGCGCTTGCCGCCGAGCCTGAATTCGGCCTGAGGAACCTGGAAGGCCATACGCTGCACCTGAAAATCCAGGCCTTTACCTGACGCCGAAAAAGCCGCCTTCGCCGATTTCACTCCCATGCCCTTCCACGACAGCTCGGTCTTTTCTGCCGCGAAAGTCAATGCGGTTTCGATAGCAGGCAAGAGGCCTTTTACCTGGAGGTCCGCCGTGACCATCCCCCGGCCCCGAGTACTGGGTGTCGTGAAGGACACCTCGTTGCCTTTCAACCGGGCTTCAAGGTCACAGGCCCACTGCCAGGCGTCTCCCTCAAGGATCCCACTGAGGTTGCCGGTCACATCAGCCGCACCTCCGAACATGAAGGAGGACGGCTTCACTCCAAAGGCCTCAGCGAGCAAGGGCCAGGCCTTGTTGAGGGTCATCTGTAGAACGAGACTCGTGAGCTTCACCTCTGGTTTCTCGCCCATCACAGCGTGAAACCCGCCGGCTGCTTCCATGATCTGGTTCACGATCAGGTGAAAGCGCTGAGCACCGACTCTTCCGCCCGCTAAGTCCAGAAAACCGTCGGCACTGAACTGCATCGTAAAAGGACGGGACGCTGGCCCTTTCGCCTGGTTCAACAAAAAGGTCATCTCCGCGGCTTTTAATGACAACCTGATTTGAGGATCAACTATTGAAATCGCGCGGTCTGACGTGATCTGAAGAAGAGGCACCGTCAGTTCCATTTGCTCCGATCCCCATCGCAGGCGGCCATAGCAGGAGACCCGCAGCGACTTTGCCTCATCCACACTCAGGCGAATTCCGCTCACCGTCAGGACGTGCTCTCCCATTTCGCTGTTGACGTAGCCGCCGGAAACCTCAGCATCATCGACATGGATATTCCGAAAGAGGAGGAGAGCCACAAGCCCTCTTGACAGTCGACCGAAAAAGCCGGCACCCGCCGGTCTATCGCCGGTCGCCGTAACGCTGGAAGAAGGATTGGTTTTCAGGGACGGCCCACTGAGGGTAAGGCGCTTTACGACAAGGCTTCTTTGAGTGAAGGGGCCTTGAAAAGAAAGCTCCGTCAGCAACTCGGGGATTTCCAGGCACAACCGGGTGTCGACGGCGAGCCGTATTCCCCTGGCGTGGACTGAGATGGGATTCAGAGAATAGGAGAATTCACTGACGGAGCACTTGGTCCCGGTTGCGGCCGAAATGCACTGTTCGACCAAAGCTTTGACTTCGCCGGGAGAATTCATGTAATAGGCAACCACGGCGAAGCCGGCGCAGAGGGCAAGCAGGAGCGCCAGGCCAAGCAGAATCAAAATTTTCCGTTTTTTCGACATACCACCTTCTACCTACCACGTAGATTTTATCTGGAAAACGAAAAAATCGATCTATTCATTCCCGGCTGGGGCGAGTAGAATGCTTTGTAACGCTATTCGCAGTGAAAGGGGCTTCAGGATGAACAAGAACAAAAAGAAATCGTTGAAGCACGCTGTAAACATAGATCCTCCAGAGAGGCGTTTTGGATCCATAGCCATGGACAAGGGTTTCATAAAAGCGGATCAGCTTTACGAAGCCCTCATGACACAGAAGGTACAAGAGACTCGAGGTGGAGAGAGAAGGCCGCTGGGAATGATATTGAAGGATCTGGGCTATCTTTCGGTTGCCCAAGTCGACGAAATCCTTGAAGTCCTTGAACGTGAGGCGGGCTCGACGGAAAACACCCCAATGTGAATGAAGTGAACCCACTCAGCCGACCGGCTCCCCTAGGAGGTTTTTTTCTAATCCAAGCAGTCTGACGCCTCAAGACAATCCGGGTTTGACCGGATCCCAATTTGCGTGCTCCGATGCGATGGGTTATGAGACGTTCCTTCGGCTAGGCCCTTGGGGTTCGCCAATTTGGACCCCCATATCCTCCAAAAGCCGTGCGAGCTCTGCCATAAATTTTCTTCCTGCTGCGCTGGTCAGCGTCAGTCTGAGAGTTTCTATCGTCAATATCCTTTCCTTCTTAGTGAGCATGTAAATCTCGCCTGTTTCTTTCCTGATCCTAAACTCAGATTCATTGTTCTCTGTCACCGAGCACCTCCCTGGTGCATCAAATCGACAGAAAGAGGATAGAATAAGGATGCTTTTGCTCTGAATCGAGAGATCGCTCCGGATAGAAAAAGCCCTTCCGATCAGAACGCCTTAAAGCATAGGCTGAAAACCCTGCAGACACAAGGGTTTTTCTGTCAGCCTCGATTTCCAGTGGCACAGGGCTGTCGGTCGAGGAGTGAACCAGTCGACCACATGCTATTGAAACCTCGATCTTCATGGGCCGGCTGAGCAAGGCGCGAAAACAGCAATCTCGCAGCTCAAACGTCCTCCTGGTCCTTTTGTGCTCATTCCTGTATAAAAAGAAGTTGAACCGTGCGCTCAACCGGCGAGGAGAAACGCCGAAGTTCACGCAGTGGAAGGGACAAGGAGAAAGGCATGAGCCAGTACAATCTGAACAAGCTGTTGAGTCCGGAATCGGTGGCTGTGGTCGGGGCAACGGATCGTCCTGGAACCGTGGGATGCGTGGTGTTGGAAAATTTGAAATCCGCAGGATTTGGCGGTCCCATCTATCCGATCAACCCCAAGCGCGAACAGATCCTGGGACTTCCCTCTTTTCCATCCGTAGGTGCAGTGGGCAGTCCGATCGACCTGGCGGTGCTCTGCACCCCCATTTCCGCCGTACCCTCCGTGATCATGGAGTGCGCTGCCGCGGGCGTGGGCAGCGCGATTATCTACTCTGCCGGGGGGAAGGAAATCGGGGAGCAGGGCGAGGCCCTTGAGAAAGACATCCGGGCGGCGGCATCTAAAGCCCGGATTCGGCTCCTGGGGCCGAACTGCATGGGGTTGTCTGTGGGCGCCATCCATCTGAACGCCAGCTTCTTCGACGCGATGCCCATGCAAGGGAGAGTGGCCTTTGCGGCACAGAGCGGCGCCATGTGCAATACGGTTCTGGATTACGGCATAGGGGAACGCATCGGATTCAGCCACTTCGTTTCCGTGGGCTCCATGATCGATGTGGATTTCGCGGATCTCATCGATTATTTCGGCAACGATCGTGAGGTGAGCAGCATCCTTCTATACATAGAAGGCTTGAGGGAAACCCGGAAGTTCTTGAGCGCCGCCAGGGCGGTCAGCCGCATCAAACCCATCATTGTGCTGAAAAGCGGACGATCGCAGGCCGGCGCTGCAGCCGCCCAGTCCCACACGGGAGCCCTGGCCGGTGAAGATCTGGTCTATGATGCGGCCTTCAAGCGGGCGGGCATTATCCGGGCGAACATGCTGGAGGATCTGTTCAGCTGTGCCGACCTGCTGGACAAGCAGACCTTGCCCCAGGGGCCGAACTTGGCGATCATCACTGGGGCAGGCGGCTTGGGAGTGATTATGTCCGATTCTCTGGCCGACTACGGCCTTGAGCCTGCCAGGCTGAGGCCCGAGACCATCAAAGCCATTGACCAATACTGCCCGCCCTTGTGGAGCCACGGCGACCCCATTGACTTTACCGGGGCCATGAAATTCGAAAACATTCCCGGGCTCATCTCCGTTTGCGCTAAAGCCAAGGAGATCGACGCCATATCGGTCATTTTTCTTCCCAACGGCCTGTTTCCCCCAGTGAAATTTGCGGAACTTCTAATCTCCCAGAAGGTGGCGACAGAAAAGCCGATCTTTGTGGTCCTGGCCGGCGGCGAGCAGGCGAGTGCGGGTCGCAACCGGCTGGCCCGAAGCGGTTTCCCCACCTTTCCGTCCCCCGAATCGGCCGTCCGCTCCTTTCACTACCTCTACGAATACCAGCGCAGCCTGAAGATGCTCACAGAGGTGCCCAGACCTACCGGCACCGCCATCATGGTGGATCGGGAGGCAGCGCGCGCGCTGGTGGACGGCGTCCTGGGTGCACAGCGCACGCTCATGACGGAATTCGAATCCAAAAGCCTGCTGAGCGTTTACGGGATACCGGTAAACGAAACCTACGTAGCGGAAAGCATCGTGCAGGCTGTGCAGCTTGCACGACAAATCGGCTATCCTGTCGTGGCTAAAATCCATTCCCACACCATCACCCACAAATCGGATGTGGGCGGCATCCGACTCGATTTGCGAAATGCGGACGATGTGATCGACGCCTTCAATCAGATTCAGGAAGCCGTCAACTCACGCGCACCCGGGGAGCATTTCGAGGGGGTCACCATCCAGAAGATGGTGAAGGAAAAAGGCTATGAGGTCATTCTGGGCAGCAAGCTGGACCCTGATTTCGGCCCGGTGCTTGTCTTCGGGATGGGAGGAGTGATGACGGAGATTGTTCAGGATCGCGCGGTTGGGCTGCCCCCGTTGAACCGGCTCCTCGCAAGACGAATGCTCGATTCCACCAAAGTGTTCAAATTGCTCAAAGGATTTCGCGGACAACCCGCAGCGAATATCGACCTGCTTGAAGAGATCCTGATCCGACTGAGCCAGTTGGTGACCGATTTCCCGGAGATTCGGGAGCTGGACATCAACCCTCTTCTAGCCACCAGCAGCGGAGCGTATGCTCTGGATGCCCGGGTGGTGGTGGGGCCTTCTGCCAAGTCCGCGCCCTGGCACATGGCATTGAGCACCTATCCCGAGGACTATGTGGAAGAACTCCAGGGCGGCGACCGAGGCCGGCTTGTGGTGCGTCCGGTCCGGCCTGAGGATGCTCCCGGATTGACGGATTTCTTCGTATCCCTGTCCGAAAAAAGCCGGCTCGGTAAGCTCGTTCGTCGTTTCGAGGATTTCGATGAGCGATTCATCGCTCGTCTGACCCAGATCGACTATGATCGGGACATGGTGCTGGTCGCTGTGACTGAGAGTGGCGAAGTCATCGGCCTTGCACGCTACTTCGGCGATCCGGATCTCATCGAGGCGGAGGTCTCCATCACCATAGCCGATGCCTGGCAAGGGCATGGGGTGGGGGCCAAGTTGTTGCATCTCATTCTAAAGGCTGCCGGGAAGCGCGGGTTCAAAAAGGCCTGGGGCATATGCCGTCCGCAGAATCAGGACATGATCTCTCTTATCGAGCGACAGCGCGAATCCGAGGTCACTCCGGTGGAAAACGGGCAGAAGATGAAACTGCTTGTGGACCTGACCACCTATACTACGGACGCATGACAATTCCCCTGCAATCCTTTTAGGAGAACAGTGAGAGGACCTTTTCGAGGCGACGTTCAGGTCTCTCGCACGAGATACAAGGGAAGGCGAGGTAAAGGAGGAGCGATGGAAAAGAAAGGCGTGACAGCAGCGGCCGCAGGGCTTCGACCGCGCCGTTCGATGCGGGCCTGCTCACGGGATGTCACATTCACCCTCACGGCCCGCACAACGGCGATGGTGATTTCATCCTGCGTGGCGAAGATGTCCTTCAGCTCCCGGTCGTATCGCTCCGAGAAAAGACGGTGCGCTCCAGTAGCATTGATAAGCTGAGCGGTGATTCGCAATCGGCTCTCGGACTGCTGTATGCTCCCCTCCAATACATACTGCACACCTAATTCCTCGCTCACTCGGTTGATTTTGACCGGCTTTCCCTTATAGGTGAAGGCAGTGTTGCGGGCTAGGACAAAAACTTCAGGAACCTTAGAAAGCGCTGTGATAATGTTCTCGATAATACCGTCAGCTCTCTATTCCTGTTTAGCATCTTCCGGCTCGATCCTTCGTCCCTCAGCATGATGTGCGTACTTCTGTCTGGACATACAAGGCCGGATTCCCCTATACTGCCGACCATCCGAAGCGAGTTCTTACTATGTGAAGAGGATCAAGGGGATGGATGCGTTTATGGGCAACGGAGTGTTGAAGTAGAGAAAAAGAGAGACCGGTGAACCATCCTGCGTATCGAATAGACAAGTGGAATTTGTGTTGCCCTGTGGGTGCCCCAACCTAATGGACACAATGTAGATGGGCGGAGGTTCGCCGAACTGGGGACTGAAGACATTTGCCGCCGAATACAAAGGCTTAAACGGATGCATCCACTGGCCAACACCACGCTTGTAAACTACACAAGACGATATAACCAAAAGGGTGATACTCATGAAGACAGTTCTTGTGGTAGCAACGCTGGATACGAAAGGTACGGAGGTCGCATTTTGCAGGGAGCAGATAGAAGCTCTGGGGGCAAAGGCATTATTACTAGATGGTGGTGTATTAGGAGAGCCGACAATAAGGCCGGATATCACGCGTGAGGAGGTAGCGGCGGCAGCCGGCACAACGATTGAACAGGTTAGAAAAATCCCGGCTGAGGGCTACGCCATTGGTCTGCAGGCCCAGGGCGCGGGGGTCATCGCTTTGCGCCTGCTTAAGGAGGGCAAGATCCATGGTGTGTTAGGCATCGGGGGGGGCATGGGCACGGTCTTGGGAACGGGCGCGATGCGGGCCCTTCCCATAGGCATACCAAAGTTCATGGTATCCTCGCAAGCAGGGAATCCGGCTATGAGTCGCCTGGTAGGAACCAAGGATATCTGCATGTTTCACTCTGTGGCCGATGTGGTAGGGCTGAACCGCCTTACAAGGATTATCTTTACCAGGGCCTGCGGAGGCGTCGTGGGAATGGCAAGTGCGGAGGTAAAGGAGGAGAAGAACGAGAAAAAGATAGTGGCCCTTTGCGCCAAGGGCGCTACTGAGGATGCGAACCGTGTGATACGACAGAGACTTGCTGATGCCGGCTACCATCCCATGACCTTTCATTGCTTCGGGTACGGTCCTGTCAGTCTGGAACAGGTAATTGCGGACGGCTATATTGACGGTGGCGTTATCGAGCTCTCCAGTGACTGGCTTGACCGCATTGCAGGTGGTTTTTCATTTCCACCTGACGATCGTTATGAGAATGCCGGAAAGCTTGGGCTGCCTCAGGTTTTTGTTCCTGGGACCTGTGATATCATTGCCGCCCCCCCTGGAAAACTTACGGGCCGGAAGACTAACCTCCACAACGAAGCAGTAACGTCTTACCGATCAAACTATGCAGAACTCCACCAAGTAGGAAGAGAAATAGGTGAAAAATTGAGCAAGAGCAAGGGGCCGGTTACCGTGGTAATACCCATGCAGGGGTTCTCGGCGTATGATCGTGCGGGTGGTCCCATGTATGACCCCGAGGCCGATGCGGGCTTCATAGATGCAATTTCGGTCTTTCGCGACAAAATAAAGGTCGTGAAAGTAGATGCCCATATATTGGATAAAAAATTCACCGATGCAGTGATGGATGCTTTCTTAAAAAATGTGGCCAAGGTCTGAAGCTGTCCCTTCATTTACAGTGTCCCTGAAGTCTGGTACCTATCCTTTCCGCTGGTAATCATGGCCCGGCATCATTTGTTCGTTTCATCTGTCCACCTTTACAGGAGGGTACAACGGGTATTAGAGTCTCTTTGTATCACTGGGCAGCGGGAACTGTACACATCCGATAGAGAGAAAGTAACCCGGTTACCCGGATGATCACATCGATAAGGTCTGCCAACGATAAGGGCCATCGCCAGTCACAGGAGCGTCCGGGCAGCCTCTCGCCCTCTCCAAGATGTTCTCGCAGGAATGAGTCAGTCTCCATGACCCCTCACCTGTCTCTTCTCCTTTAAAACCTTACCACAGCCTCTGCAGGACAATCTCTGCATGTGAAGCTGTCGGAGTTGAAATCGGAGATGGCTTTGCCGTTGATCTTCACCTGCCGGATAGGATGGGGCAAGGGCGGCATCACAATGATGCCACCCGGAGGCACGGCCAGATGCCCCCTGAGCCTCAAACGCAGAGTGTCTTTACCCTTCAAGCGCAGCGAGTAAGTGAGGTTCCCATAGTAGGTAGGCAGATTCTTGACCCCCACATCAGAACCGTCAGATAGCCACTTCTCCGCCACTCCGGCAGCGATGACAAGGGATTCATCCTCTTCCCGCTCGTAAGCGAACATACTGCACACCGCCAGGATGTATTCCGCGCTGATCCAAGTGTGGGGCAGATCACCTATAAAGCTGGGGCTGGAAGGGTCACGCCAGGAAATTTCCGGCCACTGGTTCCAGGGTGGGATGCGCCGGTCAGCGAGCATGAATTTCATCACTTCTAGAGCGTCCCGGCGCCTTCCTAGCTTTACGAGGGCACCGATGATGCGGATTTCGTAGGCGCTATAGTTGTTCCAGTTCAACTTAGCGCCAGTGCGCTCCCGGAAACCTGTAAGGTACTTGTCGAAAGTGCGATGGGTTTCGGCCTGGGGGAGCAGGTGAAGCTGGTCCAGTAGGCCGACGGCGATAGAGGTGGCCGTGGGGTCGAAATCACCGAACTCCACAGACCCAGGCACGAAGTCGATCTTGTGCCGGGCAATCGTGGCTGCCAAAGATGCACGCACATCCTCCGAGAAGGACTCCCGCAAGGCAGAGAGACGTGCTGCCTCCGTCGCATCACCCAGCACTTCTGTCATGAGAGAGGCATCCCTCAGGCCCCGTATGGCCCAAAAGTCATCCCAGTAGGCGTGAACAGGGTGGGCCATGTAGCCTTCGTGGCTCATGGATTCGGGCAAAAGACCGTAGCAGGCGCGTTTGGCACCTCTTTGGTATTCCTTGGTGAGGCGTTTGTTGCGCAAGCCTTCCATATAGGAAAGCGTCTTTGACACGGCAGGCCGCATTTCAGAGAGGAACCCCTTATCCCCGGTGAATCGGTAATACTCCACGACCGCGTATATGAACTCGCCGTAGGCGTCGAATTCCGGAAGCCACTCTGCGCCTTCTCGGTCCGCGCAGTCAGGGATGTTCCCGTCGTCCGACTGAAATCCTGCATACCAGCGAATGAAATCGCAGATGGCGGTTGGATAGCCTGCTCTCAACAAAGCAGCGCCCATGATGGCTCCGTCCCTGATCCATGAACGGTTGTAGCGGCGGGGGCCGGGGTGCAGGGCAGGGCCATGTCGATTGATGAGAATGTGGGCGGCTGCTGTCTTGAAGGTGTCGGCCACGGCCTGCATCTGCGGAGGCACCTGAATGTCCACGGAGCCAAGCTTCACTTTCCACTCCCGGACCGCTCGTGCGAACTTCTTGGGTGCGGAACCACGCTGCAGCGAAGCCGCCGACCGACCGGCCTTGGTTCCCCCCGTGCCGAAGGGGACTGCCAGACAGACTTCACCCATGGAACCCGGTGCCAGGTCCAGGTCAAAGCGCAAGGCCCCGGATGCGTATCCGAAATCGTCGTGGACCTCTATTTGGAAAGGGACTTCGCCCACGGGTAGATGCTTGGTTACACCTCCTGAATCGAAGGCTGCGGCTCCGAATCCGTTCGGCGCGGTGAGGGGAATCACCGGCTTGCTTCCGTTGACCCAGGCCGCGCCACGGGCGAAGCGCAGGTCGCGGATCTGGCTCACCCCGCCGAAAGCCCTCCAGTTCTGCCAGGTCGGGGTTACCTGGAAAGGTCGAAATGCAGCGAACAGACGGAACGACTGTCTCTTCTTCATTATGTTCACGATGCGGTAAACAAGGTACAGGACGGGTTTGCCGAGTCTTCCGGTGGCGAAGGCGGTGATCTCCATCGTGAAGCGGTCGCTTCGCCATTCAGAGGAAGGGAAGGGGAGATACCCCTTCGGCAATTCCTGGCTCAGATCCACATCCGTCCAGGTGAAGAGCCTGCGATCCACGTAGACGAAAGGCTCTATGGAAAAGGAGCCCTTGTCCACTTCCACCATGCCCTCCTCGTTCATCAGGGCTTGGGTGTCTGACTCGCCCGTTCCCACAGGGGTCCAGTAGGTCTGCCGGCCAAGGAGGTACTTTGGGTAGAGCCCGGGCGTCGCTTGTCTCGCGATATTCTGAAAGAAGTGGTTTATGGTGCGGGAGAAGTCGTAAGGTTTGACCTCGATGCTTCGAATGGCAAACCCGCGGCCTTCGACGCTCAGATAGAGATTGAGGCGGATGTATCGCGAAATGGTTTGAGGAAGGTAAAGGTAGCTTCGTTCCGCCTCTCCCTGATCTGCGGCATAGGCGGTGCTCCATTCGGCACCGTTGACCGATACCTCAACATCGAATTCCCGCGCCTGAAACCCTTTTCCCCAGTCAACGACCAACCCTCCGTATTCCCTTTCCTGCTGGAAGTCGATGAGGAGCCACTGGGGTTCATCGGAAACCACGCTTTGCCAGGAGGAGGTCTCGGAGGTCGTCAGCGCGTTTTTCGGGTCGTGGCCGGGAAGCGCGCTGGAGGCATGCACAATGGGCGTCAAGCGGTAGGTGTCGTCCCGAAACCGGAGGTCCTTGAAGCATACCGTACCTTTGCCGCCCGGACCTGCTGCGATCACCAGTTCAATCGCCGCCACGCGGGTGGGCGGGCCTCCTCCCAACGGTCCCCAGCCGAACATGATATGGCTGCTTCGAATCCACAGGGTCTGCCACTCCTCCGGGAAATCAAAGGCCTCCACCCGATAGCGCCACACGTTCTGATTGGTGTCGTCCACCAGTTTGAATTCGAAGACATTCGCAGGAGCCGCGCCGCGGATCTTGAACCCAAAGGAATAGCTCTCGGGGATCTCGAGGGGGAATGCCTTTCGGGCGACCACAAAGCCTCCGCCCCCTCGGAAGTCAAAGTCCAGGCGCATGGCCCTGCCCTGGAGCCCCTGGCCCCGGGTGATGCGGAGTTGAGCCGCTCCGGAAGTGATAGCCGTCCAGGTCGAGAGGTCATTAAAATCATCCAGTATTTTTTCGTCCATTAGGGCGCTCTCTTAGAACCCCTAAACCCGAATATCGAATGTCGAACAAGAAATGTCGAATAACGAAGTGAAAATCCTCTGGACCCCGGCGACCCTGTCCCGGCGAAAGCCGGGAGCCGGGGTGACGACCTTGATGATTTTTTTCGAGGCCATCAATGTTCCATGATCAATGGGCATTGTTCAATGATCATTGTTCCCGTCAGTATTCTACTTCGACGGCGACGCTTCCGCTGAGCCCCGTGATATCCACATCCTCGGCTGCAAACCGGGTCCACAGCCGGCCATTGACGCTCACTGCGCGGATAGCCGCCTTGTGTGGGTGCCGAAAGCGGACCAGGACCTGCGGGTTATCCCGCAGCGTGCTGAGCTCCACGCGAGCGACGATCTTTTTATCTGCCAGGCAGGCTTCATAATGAACTCCCACCCGGCCGAAGAGGGTGCACACCCCGGACAGCTCGACCGGGGTTTGCTGCGCGAACCATGCTCTTGGCATGGCACGGCCGAAGTGAAGAAGTCGGTCATTCCAGTAAATGACCATGTACCGCATCCACATGACGGCATTGGCCTCGTCACTCGTCTTGAAGGTGACCGAGGTAGAGAACCCGAGTTCGGGCATGGGATGCTCGATCATGCCTGAGATCTCTTCGCGGTAGATGGCCGCAAAAGCATTGAAGAACATCCAGAGATAGATCTCCGGTTCATCACGTTCCAAGTGGGGCATGAGCCCGGGCAGCAGGCAAGGCTGGATCGAGAAGCCGCCGCGGCTCAAGAGATCGGCGTCTAGCTCCCGCATGACATACCCGTATGGCGGGGTAAGATAGAGATTGTCTTGGTAGTCGTCCAAAATCCATGAAGCCTGCCTGGAGCGGGGATCGAACAATCCGGACAGGATCAAATAGGCTGCGCCTTCGATCACCTGGCGGATCCAGCCCACGTCCCGGCCCCTGCAGTAGAGACGGCTGGGGTACTGGGGCACCCACCTGCCGTCACGGAGTCTCACCAGGGGCGAGTGTTTGCGCATGTTCTCGAAGCCTCGGATCAGGTCTTGGCGGAAGGCGTCAGCCTCTTGCCGGATCCGGCCAGCCTCGCTGTGCCCGTAGACTTCCAGGGCCTGCGCGGCTCGATCTGCTCCGCGCCAGGTGAGACAGTTGGTGGAGAGCCAGTAGTAGAATTCCGTGACGTCCTCCAGGCTGCCGGCCGGAAGGAAGCCGTGCTCCCACCCCCGCGAGTGAGGCATTTCGCCCATGGTTCGGCGCCGCTGCCGGAAGACCCAATCTGTCCCGGCGATCAGAGACCCAGCTACTTCTCCGAACCACTCGCGGTCCCGGGTGAGGAGGAAGTGCTCGGCCATGCACCAGAGCACACAGCCGTGGTGCTGATTGTAATGTCCTTGCTCGAAACCGCCCGCACCGTAGTACATCCCGTCGAAATCCGAGAAGTTCCCGGGCTGAGTGGCCGTGCCCTGGTATTTGACCCAAAGGTCCAAGCGGCGACGACAGTCGTCGTGAAAACCGCGCTGATCAAGCTCCTGGACGACCATGCAGGACTCGTTGCTAAAGTTGCCGTACGTGGAACTGCCCACCGAGGTGTTGATCAGGTCCGGCGCCTCCGGCATGGCGAAGTCAGTGATCTCCACATGGCTCAGATGGCTGGCATGGAGGCTGTCGAGCTGAGGCACGGGCGAACGGAGCTGGCAGCCTTTCTTGTTCTCCATGCGCCAGAATCGGGTGGTCTCCTCATGACACTTTTGGAACTCTAACCGGGCCAGAGACTCCAGCTCGGCCTCGCAGTCGGGAGTCAGGTAGGGGATCTTGAGCAGCGCCTCGCAGCGCCCGCCCGGCTGCAACGTCTGACGCAGCACCACAGCTTCGCATTCAGCGAGGGCCGCCATAGCGGTTTCACAGACGCAGCGCAGGAGTGCCCTGTTTTCATAAAGGCCTGTGATCCGGCTTCCGTTGAGCGCCAAGTGATCCATCGGGCTTTTAGGCACCATGTGCTCTGTCTGGCCGAGGTCGATGTGCAGGAAGTGAAAGCTTCGGCGCGAGTCCCCGGAGTAGCGGATCGGCAAACGGGCTTCGACCGGAGCGTCGCCCAGGTTGTGAAAGCGGAAACGCATGAGGGCCACGGTGGGTTCATCGAACCTCATCTCGCCATCCAGGATCGATCTCCCCAGGGGCACGCAGAGGACCTGCTGCTCAAGCCACAAGCTCCGCTGCCGGAAGCCCAGGTGATAGCCAAGCACGGGCGGGGGATCTGTGAAGCGGGAGGTGCCGGTCCACTCCTCCAGGCTGAAGAAAAAACGGGCATTCCCTTTGTTCAAAAATCGTGCTGCACCCTGGCCTGGATGCACAAGACGGGTCAGGTTGTCTTTGTGGAGTACCAGATCGCCGTTCGGTTCGAGCCAGAAGCGCTGAGGGGAATGCTTGCATCCCAGGCTGTAAGCCACGGCGTGGGGCCGCGGCTGGCCCAGAAAAGATCTGGCATAGGAGTGTTCGGGCAGTGACGCCACGCGGGTGTTGATGGTTTGGACGGAGGCTTGTTCCCGCCGATACTCGGCGAAGGTCGTCGGGTCGTCTGTCGACGTGACGAAGATCCCGTTCTCGGCGCACCAAATGGGGCCTTCTTCTATCAGCGCCTCGAGGGAGACGGTGAAACTGTCACGGTCCAGGTGAAACTCCACCAGCCCTGTGTCTCCGCAGTATCGGTGTGTGGGGACCATGTGTTCGACCTTGAGCAGGAAGGAGCGTTTCTTGCCCTTTCCGAGTTTCATCTCGTCAAGGCCGATCGAGGTGACACCGGATAGCGAACCCGGTCCGGCTATCCGGGCGTTGTAACCGGAGATCCGCAACTTTTTGCCCGGTGTCCTTTTTCCGGCATCCAGTTCAACCCGCAGAAGGCGCAAGGCCGGCGAAGAGGTCGTGTGGACGGCAATCCTCCGAACCAGGGTCCAGTCGGGCACGGTCAGCTGCAGGGCCATGGTGCGGCGGAACTCCACGTCATACTCTTTCGGAGTCCCTTCAAGTCCGTCCGCCAGAAGCCCTCTGAACCGAAGGATTGCGGTCCTGCCGTTCAACTCCTTGCGAACCTTGGCCTGCCGCCACTTTCCGTTAAACCAGTCGTCCGTCTCCACCCAGCCGAAAGCAGCAGGGTTCTCTGTGTCGTGTCGCTCCTCGTGTCGGGTATTGGGCCACTTGTCCTGCAGGTAGCGCACTCCCATCTGACGAGGGACCGTTTCCCTGAACTGCACCACCACTTCCTGGATGTCCCGGCTCTCCTCGAACCAGAATTCTCCGGGAGGACAGTTGGGCAAAGCAAAAGGAGTGATGTCGAATTTTTTCATGGCAAGATCTCCCCAACGAGGGTTAGCTGATCACCTGTTGAGTTTCTTCGCTCAATCGCCTGGCTTTCGCGGGTTTGAATTCCCAGGCTCCTCCCTCCTTGATCTCCAGCACTGCATCGTAGCGATCCATGTTCACGCTGCTTTCATCGCTCTCAAAGGTCACATAGGAGATCGATCGTTCGTTGAGCAGGTCCAGGATCCAGTTCACTCGGTCCGGATCGAATGTGGTGCTGGGCCTTTCCAGGAACACGAAGTGAGGCTGTGACAGAAGGACACGAGCGAGCACCAGCATTTGCTGCTGGTCCAGGGGCAGAATGTTTTCCCAGTGCTGCCTCTGGTCCAGTCCCCCGAAGCTTTTGACCATGGGATCGATCTTCAGCGCGGCGAGCGTCTCCATGATTTGTTCCTCAGGAGCCTTGATGTCTGAGAGAGTCTGTTTCCAGGGGAGGATTTCCTCCGGCCAGGGCTGCATGAGCAGTTCACGGAGTGTCCCGGGAGGCAGATAGGGGAGTTCAGCCACGAGGAGAACCTGTTCCAAAGAGGGACGCGCGATGCGGCCCTCGGCAACGTCCCAAAGTCCGACCGTGCCTAGAAACAAAGCAGCCCTGGCCGTTTCATCTCGTCCCCGAACCAAAACACGATGACCCTGAGGAATGGCGAGCGACAGGTCCTTGATCAGAGTGCGGCCGCTGCGGGGTGAACGGAGCGTCAAGCCGGAATAGGCGATCTGCCCTTCCTCAATTGAAAATTCAATAGGTCCGGCCTCCTCCTCAACCTTTGCAGTTTCTCGGGCCTCGGCGAGGGCAGCCAGCCTGGCGAGCACCGCCGTGTAGGAGGAAATGGACTGGAATTGGTTGACAATGATGGAAAAGGCGCCCAGCAGTTGAGTGAAGGCAATTGCCGACTGTGTAATCACGCCGAACTCAACCTTGCCCTCAATGAACAGGGGAGCGATGATCAGAGCTGGAATGATCTGGATCAGCCAGTTGTACCCGGTCGTGAAGAAACCCACGTTACGGTTGACGGCGATGATGCGGCGAAAATTCATCGCCAGGTCGCCAAGGTACTTCAGACTGAGCTGGATCAAATGCCCTTCTCGGCGAGAGACGGCCACGGATTCGGCGTTTCCGCGCAGATAAATCAGAGAGCCGCGCAGATTGGCCTCTTTGTCCAGTTGATCGTAGTTCAGCTTGACCAGCGGCCGACCTAAGCCGACCGTCAGCAACGTCCCCACTGCGGCGTAAAGCACGGACACGACGAACAAAAGCGGGCTGATGGTCCACATGACTCCTGAAAAGGCAATGACCGTCAAACTGGCGTTCAGGAGGATAAGCATGAAGGAGAGGGTGGTTGTGCAGTAGGTGCGGATGTCGTCGGCAATGCGCTGATCGGGGTTTGCGATCTCCCCTTTCTTTTTGAGCCGATAGTAGACCCTGTTATTCGCATAGTTAAGGATGGTTTCACGGGTGGCCCAAAACCGCCACAGCAGCCCGAGGCGTTGCTCTGTGAAGCTGCAGGAGACGGCAACGATCGTAGAACCAGCGAATACCCCCAAATAGATCAGCGCCATCCGGACGAACTCGTCAAAGTTTCGGTTCTCGATGGCGGTCATGAAGTCGCGGCCCACGTAGCTGTTGACGACGTTCAAGGCATTGATGCCGAGCAAGAAGAAGAAGAGACTGCCAAACGCCCATTTGGCTTTGGTGCCCACTTTTTCAGCGGTCACGAACATCTTCAGGTTGCGAAAGAAGATATCCCATCGGTGTCGCTTGAAGGAAAGTTTTTCTGTCACCGCTTCAGACCTCCAAGACCATAAGGCTTCAACCCACTCGCCAAGGTCTCACCTCACAGAGACGCCACGCTTCCGGAGGTACTCCTTGAGTTCCGGGATGCCGATGAGGTTGAAGTGGAAGACCGAAGCCGCCAGCAGGATGGTTGCCCCTGCCTGGACCGCATCATAGAAATGCTCCAACTTCCCGGCACCGCCTGAAGCGACAACCTCTGCGGAGGTCGCCGCCTTGATCTTCCGAATGAGGGGCAGATCATATCCGGTTTTGACACCGTCCGTGGTTTTGCTGGTGGGGAGGAGCGTTCCGACGCCGTACCCGTCGGCACGCTTGGCCCACTCGATCGCATCTTTTCCTGTGGCCGTCCGTCCACCATCGATGTAGACTTCGTAGCCGGAGGGCAGGGTGGGGTTCACGGTTGCGTCAATGGCCACCGTGACGCGATCCCTGCCGAACTCCTTGACCATGTCTTGGATCACTTGGGGCTTGCGAAAGGCGGCGCTGCTCGTGGAGACCTTGTTGGCTCCTGCTTGGATCACGGCGGCCGCTGAAGCGACGTCGCTGATCCCTCCACCGACGGTGAAGGGGACGGTACACACTTCAGCAACCCGCTTGACCACATCCAGCATGGTGGAACGGCCCTCGATTGTCGCGGTGATGTCCAAGAGGGCGAGTTCATCCGCGCCGGCCCGGCAATAGGCCAGGCAGCATTCCACAGGATCGCCCGCATCGCGGATGTTCACGAACTGGACTCCTTTCACGACGCGGCCTTTCTGCATATCCAGGCAGGGCATAATCTGCGCAGTCATTCTCTGTTCTCCTTTGCGACCATCGTCTCTTACGGAGCTCGCGGAGGCGCTCAGGTCTTGATGGATCACACAGCTTCGATGGTCGAGGGCGGTTTGGTGGTGATGTTGTAGGTCACGCTGACCACCCCGGGCACCTCCGAGGTCATTCGAGCGGCAAGCTTCTGGAGCAAATCGAAAGGGAGGTTGGTGGGCGAGGCGGTGACGGCATCTTTACTGTCCCAGCATCGGATCTCAATCTGGAATCCATAATCCCTTTTCCCTGCGCGCATGCCCGTGACGCGATCTTCATGCAGGATAGCCATGAATTGAAACGCTTGGATGCTGGCCAACTCCTGCTCGACCACCACCGTGGCTTTTCTCACGAGGGCCACACGCTCGGAGGTTGCCTCTCCAATCACCCTGGCCACGAGCGCAGGGCCGGGAAAGGGGGGGCGGTTGTACATGGCTTCGGGCATGCCGAGAGCTTTGCCCACGGCACGAACCCCGGGTTTTCTGAGTTGGATGAGGGGCTCGATCACTTTGTAACCGTAAGCTTTTTCCGTGTCGATGCCGAGTTGGGCCAGGATATTGTGCTGGCGTTTGATTCCCGCAACCGTTTCTTCCACATCCGTATAGATTGTTCCCTGGAGCAGATGGCGGGCCCCGCTTTCCTTGACAAGGCGGCCGAACACGGTTTTGTAGAACGTGTCGGTAATGGCCTGACGTTTCTCTTCCGGGTCGGTTTTTCCTTCCAAGGCGGAAAAAAACTCTTTCTGAGCGTTCATCAGCACTACCGGGACCCCGAGCTTTTTCATGGCGGATACCACGGCTTCGGGCTCGCCTTCGCGCATGAGACCATGGTCAATGAAATAGGTGACGAGCCGCGGCCCCAGCGCCCTGTGCGCCAGCATCGTGGTCACTGATGAATCCACTCCTCCGGACAGAGCATTGACGGCCTTTGAATTACCGACCTCAGCGGAGATCAAGCGGCACTGCTCTTCGATGAATGCGTCTGCTTTGAGATCCTGAACTATGATTTCCTGGATGGTCATGGGAGGCTCCTTTTGAAGATAGGGAACGTTAAACATTTACCATTGAGCATTGAACATTGAAAATCGATACCTTGCTTTTAAGCTGTTAAGCAATGAGCAATGATCAATGGAAAATGATCCGTGTTCAATGAGTAGATTGGGGCCGGGGGCCCGATTGGCTTGGAGTACAGAGAAAAGGCAAGGGTGTCAAGGGGGAAAATGGGGCTATTCGGAGAGCTTCAGGAGAAGCCCGGTTCTCTTGGCCCTCTGGAGGGCGGCTTTCATTGCAAACACCTCAATCACCAGGTAGGCAATCACCATGACGTAGCCTTTGAGGAGGACGTGAGAGAAGATAGGTGGAAAGCCGTAGAGCATCGCGTAGTATTCCAGATTTTCCCTGACGTTCAAACTCCAGAGAAAGTTGGCATGCCCGGAAGACAGGTTGATCCATCTGCAAATCTCCGTGGCATTTTTCCAGAGGTTTTTTCCGAGGACGCGGACCTCTCCCTGTTCCGGGTGGAGCAGGTTCGAGATGACGGAAAGAAGGGTCGTCTACCCGGCTCCGTTGGGTCCCAGGAGGCCCCAGAACGCACCCTCCGGCACGCTCAGATCCACGCCTCTCAAGGCCTTCGTTGTCCTCTTCCTGAACCAACCGGACACAAAGGTCTTTTGCAATCCCTTAAGTTCAATAGCGAGATTCAACGCGGTTCCTTCTTCTTGTGAGCATTTCAAAACGGAGAAGCGTCACCAAGAACTTAAGATGCCGGATAAATGGGGTCAATGGAGGCGAGAGCGGGGCGGAGGAGAAAGGAAAGAGCAATTTCTCTTGACAAAAGAGATCACCCGTGGAAGGAGAATTTGTATAGAAGCAGTGTGTTTGACTGGGTCTTTTTCAGGACCCTACTTGAAGGAATGTTATTTACAGGAGGCTTGGAATGGCGAAGTTTCTACAAGGGTTCACGCCGTACAAGAAGAAAGATGCCGAGAAATACAGCAAACTCCGGTGGTGGTCAGGTCTAACTTTCGGAGACCTCTTGGACAGGGCTGCGGACATCCACCCTGAAAAAGAGGCCTTTGTAGACGGGAAAACGCGCGTGACCTATGGCGAAGCTCGGGAAAAAACGAACAAGCTGGCCACTGGGCTGATGAACTTGGGAATCCGGCCTCTCGACAGAGTCCTGGTTCAGCTCCCGAACTGGAATGAATTTGTTTTCGCTTATTTTGCCCTTCAGAAGATCGGTGCTATCACCGTCCTGCTCATCGACCGGTATCGCCAGTTTGAGATCACCCGTCTGATCAGCCTCACAGGGGCGACATCCTGGATCGTGGCGTCGCAATACAAGAATGTGGATTACTTTCCCATTATCCGGGATGTTCTGAAAGAGCACCCGGAGGTCAAGAAGGTCATTACCGTGCGGGGCCAAGGGAATCAAAAGCCCTTCAAAAGCCTCGAACGCCTTATCGATCAGGCGAAACTAACAGGGGATAATCTGGAGAAGCTTGCCAAGCGGCGGCCCGACCCCACTCAGGTCGCCCACATGGGGCCAACCGGAGGAACTACCGGAGCGCCAAAGATTGTGCCCCGCACTCACAACAGCCTGATCAACGGTATTGAAAATTGCTCCAAGTCCTGGGAGCAGAGCATTGAGGACGTTAACCTGCTCGCCGGTCCCATAGGCCATGATCTGACGTTCAGCAAAGGCTTTATGGGAGCTGTGATCACCCTTGGAAAGGTGGTGTTCCTGGATTCCACGGAAAACGAAAACATCTGTGCGACCATTGAACGGGAGAAAGTCACTTCGATCATTTGGGTCCCCACCTTGGGGCAAAGACTGCTCCAGTACGAAGACCTGCACAAGTACGATCTGAGTTCCCTCAAGAAGATGCACAGCGCGGGGGGCGCAAGCCATCCTGATCTTGTCAAGGAAGTGACGGAGAGACTGAGGATGAAGTTCTTTAACGGGTACGGCGGAACAGAAGGGATGACGACCATCACTCGACCCAGGGACCCGTTGGAGGTCATCTGCACCACCGTGGGGAGGCCCACGGGGCCCTATGACACCTACAAGGTGATTGACTCAAAAGGGAAGACCCTCCCTACTGGCGCAGAGGGCGAACTGGTGCTCAAGGGACCAGGGGTCTTCACCGGTTATTACAACAACGCGGAAGAAAACAAAAAGGTCTTCACGAGAGAAGGGTTTTTCAGGACCGGGGATTTGGCCAGGATCGATGACAAGGGCTACATCACCATCACGGGTCGCATCAAAGAAATGATCAATCGGGGCGGTGAGAGTATCAGTGCCACGGAAATCGAGCGACTCATCACCCGTCATCCGGCTGTGGCTGCTGTGGCTGTGATCCCCATGCCTGATCCCCTGATGGGCGAAAGGGTTTGCGCCTATATCCAGCCCAAAGCGGGAGCGCACCTGACCTTCGAGGAGGTCATTTCATTCTTGAAAGGGCAGAAGGCTTCTGTGCTCCAACTCCCGGAGAGGATTGAGTTTATCGATGCAATGCCTTACACAGGCGTCCAAAAGACGGATAAGCGTTCTCTTCAGGAGGACATTACAAAGAAGCTCAAGGCGGCTGGACAGTCTGTTTAGAGCGAGAACGCCCTTTCGTTAAGAGGGCTGGAGCAGACCGGGAGATGTCGCCGTTGTTTGACTCAAAAAACTTGATCGAACAGATTCGGCACAATTGCAGCATCTCGGACTGCCGGTATGCCGGGAGCTTTTCGGTGTGCGGGTTGGCCTTGAGGCTACGGGATCTCTACAAGTGGGAGAAGGGGCTCGAACCTTGGGTGGAAGAAGACTCTTCGGTGCTTCTGGAGTGGATCGGAAAGAAAGAGGATGAGTGGGGCGAACTGGAAGAGCAGGAGTTCGCAGGGATTTCGGTAGCGAGAAAAACGTATGACCCCTTTGATGTGGAAGGCCTGAACGCCATCGTGGCTCCTCATGGGCTCTTCTATGGCGCGGGTTATGTTCAGGGCCTCAAACCCAGCTTTCTGCTTGCGGACCTGCTCGAAGCAAGACAGGTGGAGGGTCTTCCCGTCTACGTCCTCGGCAGGGAGCATGCGAGAGACCTGCTGACGGTGCCTGCCTTATCTCAGGGAAACTCCATCCTGATGCGAAAGGAATCGGCAAGGATCTTTCTCTGGAACCTGATCTTCTTTTTGAAAAAATCCTCGAGGGAAGCTCTGCAGTTTGCCCTGGAAACCTATGGGATTCTGGACCATCAGCCTCAAGCGCTCAAGGAGAACTTCGCAAGAATCTGTGAAGACGAGGTAGAGGACTACATCTACCATGAAGTGGGAGAACTGAAGGACACGGATTTCGATCGAGAGGTGTGGCGGGATCTAATAGCGGCTTTCCCTTACACGGTGATCGAATTTTTCGTGCGAGCCCTCAAGGACATTCTTGCCGATACGAACGACTTCGGGAAACTTCGCTACATCATCCAACAAAGAAAGGAAGCCTCTCTCGCTCTCTACGCGGCGTTCCTTGACGGCCTGAGAGGGATGCTGTTCCCGGAGCTTGCCGAAGCCTTCACGGCATTCAAAGAGACGCGTCAATGGCAGCCTGTGCAAGAGGCGAGATTGAGCGGCTATCGCGCGGCGCGAGAACGTGCGGAATTGGTCACGGAGATCTACAGGATAGGAAAGAAAAAGGAGGATAGGGACTGGATCGCCAAGGAGATCGAGAAAACGGTGCTCGGCCCCCTGGGCCTCCTCAAATGACCCTTACGTTCCTTTGAACCACGTGGCCAGGATGGGGAAATAAATCACCAGGGCGACTCCGACTATGTCGATGACGCAGTAGGGCCATGCGGCTGTATAGATGTCCTTCATGGTCACTTCCGGAGGGCTGGTCGCTTTCATCACAAAGAGGGCAAGGCCGAAAGGAGGGCTCAGCTGGCCGATGGACAAGCAGAGCAGGACGAGAATGCAAAACCAGATCGGATCCATGCCCATGGCCTTGATGATCGGCATAAAAATGGGCAGGGTGATCATCATGATAGAGACCTGCTCGATGAAGCACCCCAGAAGCACCATCACACCCAGCATGAGGATCACGACCCACAAGGGATTGACCGCCATTCCCAGAACAAGCCGGAGCATTCCACGGCTGGCCCCGGAAAAAGCAAGAATCTGACTGAAGGCAGCGGAAGCGGCGATGATCGTGAGAATCATTACGGTCACCTGAAGACAGCTGAGGACAGAGATGCGAATGACCTCGAAAGTCAGATTTCTGTATACGAAGGCCAGAACAAAGGCGATCAGGCTTGCCAGAGCAGCGGCCTCGGTTGGGGTCGCTACCCCAAGGACGATCAATCCCAGAGCGACGAAGATGACGATTCCCAGGGGAAGGAGATCCCTGATCCCTGAGAGGATTTTCTCTTTGAGGCTCACTCCGGCGAATTCGTATTTCGGCGCGAGGGAAGGGTTGATCCAGCAACGGATGATGACAAAGGCGATGTACATGCCCAAGAGGATGTAACCGGGAAGGAGGGCATTGATCAGCAGCCTGCCGATGGAAACTTCGGCAAGGCTTCCCAGGAGCACAGTCAAGGCGCTCGGAGGGATGATCATGTCCAGAGCGCCGGACGCCATGATGGGGCCCAGCACCATCTCCTTGTGATAGCGCCGCCGCATCATTTCCGGAACCATCAGGGAGGCCAGAACCGCCGTACTTGCCACGGTGGCGCCGCTGAGGGCGGCAAAGAGTCCGCCGATCAGAAAGGTCACGATGCTCAGACGTCCGGGAATGGCGCCCACCCACTTTGAGAACACATCCAGGGCCTTGGACACGAGCCCCGCATGGTAGAGGACCTCTCCCATGAGGATGAAGAAGGGGATGGCTGTCAGGTTGAACTTGGTCAGGGAATCAAAGATGCTCACGATGAGCTGGGTGAGGCCGGATGTGCCGCCCATGAGGAAGTAGACGCCCCCGGAAGTGACCAGAAGGAAAGAAAAGGCGACGGACAATCCTGAAAACATGAGGAACAGCAGGCTGCCGAAAAGCAGGATGAGGATAATCCACCAGTCCATAGAGACCTCTTTCCTCTTCCCTCAATCTAACAATGCGCCGAGCCGTCGCCCTGAGGGGCAGGTGTTCCCTTCAATGCAAGCCTGCCCTGGCGCCAAGCCTGAATAAGAAATTGCACCAGGAGCAGAAACCCTCCGATGGGAATGATCCCCATGAGAAGAAACTGGGGCGTGTTCAAAATTCCGATTGCTATGACGTCCCTCTGAAAATAGTCCACCGTGACCAGAGAGCCCTTCCAGGCAAGGACAAACCCGACCACCGCTCCGCCCAAAGAAGTGACAGCCTTGAGACCCGCGCGGACCCTGGGTTTAAGACGGCCGGTCAGCAGATCGAGCTCCACATGGCCTCCTTTGCGCTGAAGCCAGGCCGTCCCGAGAAACGTGATGTAGAGCATGAGGTAGCTGCTGATTTCCACAATCCACGGAACCGGTTTGTTCCAGGCATACCGCATCATGACCGCATAGGAGATGGCGAGCATCATGAAGATGATGGCGGCCGCCGCGAGCCAGGCCATGGCGTTGTTGAGGCGGTCGAGGAGGGTATTCAGCTTGTCTTTCTGTCGTTTCATGTCGCGGCGATGAGAGAGGACTTGGGGAACGGCGCCCGCCGTTCCCCAGGCAGCGGACTATGAAAAGCGTAACCGGAACGTTACTGGCTC
>Ga0316600_10000301_pt1 | contig 25211 bp, 22 predicted proteins | sample OWC_soil_day5_CT_FD_207652 | JGI IMG/M metagenome (GOLD analysis project Ga0316600, IMG submission 207652) | Wetland soil microbial communities from Old Woman Creek delta, Ohio, United States - OWC_soil_day5_CT | ecosystem: Environmental > Terrestrial > Soil > Wetlands | place: USA: Ohio... | reverse complement strand
TGGGCCGTCTCGGCCGGAGGCTCGCCCGTTGCGATGGATCGGATTCCTTTCAGGAGGATCTCGAAAGCCCTGGGTTTCGGGCCCGCCTGCGGGAACAGCTCCACGGCCATCTCGAGAAGGTAGTCGGCGTGGCGGACGCGTTCCCACTCCTCGACCACGGGCCAGAACGATTCGGACAGGGCGGCGGAAGACAGCACGGACATCCGCCCGGGGCTCTCGGACCAGGAGATGTCGAGCAGGACGTACCGCTGGAGCGTGCCCCCGAACCGCTTCCGGCTGCGCCAGGCGGATTTTCCCACGGTGACCACGACGCCGGCCTCGCGCGTGAAGAACGTGACCCTGCGGTCGGCCTCCCCCATGTCGATGGCGCGGACGAGGAGAGCCGGGGAGGAATGGAGGGAGCGCGCCCCGGCGGCGGTCACGGCGGCCCCGCTACCTTCCGTCGGGGGGCGCCTCCACGGGGACGTCGCGCACCCGGTCCCGCAGACGGAGGCACGCCCGGATGAGGCCCGCCACCACGGAGATGTAGCTCAGCTCCGCGGGAGTGAAGCTTCGCGCCCGGACGGTCTGGACGTTTACCACGCCGACCACCCTCCCCCCCTCCCCGAGGATCGGGTGGGAGAGCATGGCCTTGTACCGCTCCTCCCGGGCGACGGCGAAGTGGCGGTACCGGGAGTCGGCGGCCGCGTCGGGTACCGCGATGGGCTTTCCGGTCTTGGCTGCCGCCCCGGTGATTCCCTCCCCGATAGCCAGCCGGACCTTCCCCACCGCCTCCCTGGCCAGACCGTGGGTGGCGGAGAGGACGAGCTGCCCCCCGCGGTTGAGGTAGATGGAGCAGACCTCCACGCGCATCCGGGATGCGATCTTCCCGGCGATCTCGTCGAGCGCGTTCGCCAGCGGGATTTCCTCGCTCACGAGGCGGGTGATCTCATCCAGGGAAATGAGCTCGAACCGCTCGTCGTTGTTGCGCGCGACCTCGAGCATGACGTCCCCGCCCGCGCGGAAACGGATCTGCGCGAACACGTCCCCCTTCTGATAGGGATTGCCGCCCGACGACACCCGGGTCAGGGGGGTGCGTTCCCGGGAACCGCATGTGCAGACCCAGTGGACGTTGTCGACCCCGGTGCGTTCCCGCTTCATCGACTGGCCGCACTTCCGGCAGTGGATCACCGTCCGGTTCACACGCTCCCTCCCGCCGCCGTACTCCTCACTGGCCGAACGACACCTTCCGGACCTGCCCGCGCTCCCCGAACGGCGGGAGACGACGGCCGTTCAGGGTCCCCGCCACGCCGCCGGCGTTCCCCAGCTTCAGCCCGATCCGCCGCTGCGCCTGGATGCTGATCTTGTCCCCGGGGTACAGCGTGACGTCGATCGGGTCCCCGTCGTCGAAGCTGTACATCAGCCACGTCTGTTCACTCGCCTCCAGGAACAGCTGGAACGGCCCCGCGAGGGGCCCGCTCCCGCCGACCGACGCCACCGTGGGCGCCGGGGCCTGCACGGGAGAGGGGGTGGCCGGGACCGTCGGACCCGCCGCCGGGACGGCGTTGTCGGGAGCCGAGGCGACTGCCGCGGCGTTGTCCCCCGTCGCCGCGGCGTTGTCCCCCGTCGGCGCCGCAGCCGGCGCCGAGGCGACGACGGGAGCGGGCGGAGGCGGGCGACTCGTGCTCTGGAGGGAGACCCACGACAGGACGAGGCCGACGAGGAGCACCACGCCGGCGGCGACGGTGTAGGCGGTCCTGCGGGATCCGCGCTGCCTTTCCCGCTCCAGCCACTCGGGGCGAAACGTGTCCGCGGCCTCGCCCTCCTCCCGCCCATCCACCGTCCGCTCGTACTCCGTCAGGACAGGGCCCGGATCCTCGGACAGGTATTTGGCGTAGGCGCGGATGAAGCCCGACGAGAAGACGCGCTCTGGCCAGCCGCGGAAGTTGCTCTCCTCGATCCCCGCGAGGTAGCGGCGGCTGACCCGGAGCTCGGCAGCCACCTGCTCCAGGGTCTTCCCCATGGCCTCGCGCCGCGCCTTCCACGTCGCCCCCGCGCTTCCCGCCGTCACCGCTTCTCCCCCCGTAGGATGGCAAGATATCCCGCGGCCTGCTTCCGTAGTTCCGGGTCGGACGAGACGGCGAGCACCTTGTTGAAGTCGTTCTCCGCCTCCGCGGGGCGTTTCAGGCGGACATGGATTCGCCCGAGCTCCATCCAGCCCGGGGCGAATTCGGGGAGCAGCTGCACGCACCGGGCGAGGACGGCCGCCGCCTCGTCCCATTTCCCCTTCTCGCCGAGGAGGGAGGCCAGGCCGATGTAGGAGGGGGCATACCGTTCGTTGGCCCTCAGGGACCGCCGGTATGCTTCCTCCGCCCTCGCGGGCTCCTTCCGCATCCGCTCGACCTCCCCGAGGTTGTAGTACGCCCACTCCGGGGTCGTGTAGAGGACGTTCCCCGCCGCCGCCTCGAATTCCCGCGCGGCCTCGTCCAGCCGCTTCTGCTTTGCGAGGATGATGCCGAGGTTGTTGTGCGCGTCGCCGTAATCCGGTTTCCGGTCGAGGGCTCTCCGGAGGTATTCCTCCGCCTTCGCCAGGTCGCCGCGGGCCTGGTAGGTCAGCCCCAGCATCATCTCGACCTCCGGGTTCCCCGGGTCGAGCTCGTCCGCCCGCGTCAGCTCCCGCATCGCCATGGGGAGGTTCCGCTGCTCGAGGTAGGTGACCCCCATCTGCACCCGGGCCTCCGCCTCCTTCTTCCGGTTGACGGAAGAGCCGGCGCACGCGGAAACCGACGAGGCCAGCAGGCAGGCGAGCAGGATCCGGGAGACGGCCCGCCGCCCTGTCACAGGTACTTCCCGATCAGCAGGGAGAGGCGTTTCCGCGTCGCGGCGGGGATCCTCTTCCGGTCGGTGATGAGGGCATGCCGCAGCGCCTCCCGGCAGTGGCACCCGTCGGGGGACGGCAGGCGGCGGGCCACCTCCCGGACGATCTTCTTCGAATTCTCCACGTTCGTTTTGAGGATCGCGAGGATCGACCCGACCGTTACGTCCTCCTCGGTCTCGTGCCAGCAGTCGTAATCCGTGGCGAGGGCCAGCGTGGCATAGCACAGCTCCGCCTCCCGCGCGAGCTTCGCCTCCGGCATGTTCGTCATCCCGATGACGTCCACCCCCCACTTCCGGTAGATGGTGGACTCGGCGCGCGTCGAGAAGGCGGGGCCCTCCATGCAGAGGTATGTACCGCCGCGGTGCACGCGCCTCACCGCCCTCCTCGACGCATCGTACACCACCCCCGCGAGGGCCGGGCAGACCGGGTCCGCGAAGGCGATGTGTCCGGCGATCCCGCCCTCGAAGAACGTGTTCGGGCGGATCCTCGTGTGGTCGTAGAACTGGTCGACCACCACGATGTCCCCGGGGCGGATCCGTTCCTTCATGCTCCCTACGGCGGAGATCGACAGGATTGCGTCGGCTCCGATCTTCTTCATGGCGTACACGTTGGCGCGGTAATTGATCTGCGACGGGGAGAGGCGGTGGCCGCGTCCATGGCGCGGGAGGAACGCGAGGGTTCTCCCCTGGAGTTCCCCCACCGTGAGGGCGTCAGACGGTTCGCCGAACGGTGTCCGCACGGTCACCCTCCGCACGTTGCGCAACCCCTCCATTTCGTAGAGGCCGGAGCCGCCGATGATCCCGAGGATGTCGGACATGGTACCTTCCTTATCGGGTGGATATCCTTACAACTATAGGCAGAACGCGAACGCCCCTCAACCCCTATTTCCCCCGGACGCCGCGCGAAGCTGGCCGCAGGCGGCGCGGATGTCAGCCCCCTTCCGCTCGCGGGTGATCGCCTGGATTCCGGCGCCGAGCAGGATCTCCCGGAACCGGTCCACCGCCTCCGGAGGGGGAGCGCGGTACGGGGCCTCCTCGAGCGGGTTGTAGGGGATCAGGTTCACCTTGATCCTGCCGCCGCGGAAGAGACGTGCCAGTTCCCGCGCGTCTTCCGGGGAATCGTTCACTCCCTCCAGGAGGACGTACTCGGCCGTCACTTTCCGGCCGCTCTGCAGAGGGATCCGCTTCATCGCGGCGACGAGCTCCCTCAGCGGGTACCTCCTGTTGACCGGCATTAGGAGGGACCGCTGCTCGTCCCGGGACGCGTTGACGGAGACGGCGATGCTCAACGGAACCTTCTCCGCCATCGCCAGCATCTCCGGAATGATCCCGGCCGTGGAGACGGTGACCCGCTTGCCGGAAAGTCCTAAGCCGTGCTGGGAGAGCAGGATGCCGATCGCCCGCGACACCTCCGTCACGTTCCGCAATGGCTCTCCCATCCCCATGAAGACGACGTTCGTCAACCGCTCGCCCCGGCCGGAAAGGCGCCTCGCCGCGTAGCAGACCTGGTGGACGATTTCCGCGGAGGTCATGTCGCGGCGGAGCCCCATCGCGCCCGTGGCGCAGAAGGAGCAGGCGAGCGCGCACCCGACCTGCGAGGAGACGCACAGGGTGCGGCGGTCGCCATCCGGGATCAGGACGCTCTCCACCGCCTCCCCGTCCTCGAGGCGGAAGAGGTACTTCTCCGTCCCGTCGGCGGAGGTCTCGATGCACTCGGCGGGTGGCGCCGAGACCCGGCAGGAATCCGACAGCAGCGCGCGGAACTCCTTCGAGAGGTCCGACATCGCGGCGAAGTCGTCGACGTATCTCCGGTAGATCCACCGGAATACCTGGCGGGCGCGGTACTGCTCCTTCCCCCAGGCGGCGAAAAACGCCTCCATCTCGGGGAGCGTCATCCCCTTCAGGTCGGTCCGTTCCGGTCGTCCGATCGTCATCCAATTACCTTACCACGCCCCCCGCCGTTCTTTCGGCGCGCCGGAGCCGCGAGGGGCCCGGCCCTTCCGGAAAGAAGTCCGTTCCGCCCCGCGTCCCCGGCCGAAGGATGCATGTCCATCGAAAGAAATGAATATTCCTTGACATCGGCAGACACGAATGAATATTGTTCAGGAAGGTGAGTCACTGAACGGATCGGCCCGTTTCCCCGGCACGACCGCGCAGCAACGGGAGGACGGTATGAGACGTGCTGCTTCCCCCGTCCGATCCAACGGAAACAGCGGAATGCATCCCTCGAAACAGTTCCGGGGGGAGCGCGCGGCGGGCATTTCCGGGATCGTCGCCGCCCTGGCCCTTGCCTCTTTCCTGGCATGCTCCCCGTCACCGGCGCCGCACGTGGGGGAATGGAGCGGCCAAATGTATTACAAAGATTTCACCAATCCGCTGGAAGCCCAATTTCTGTTTCACCACGATGGCCGGGTGGAGTACCGCCTGAGTTCCCCCCGCGGGGCCACCGAAAACCGTGAGGGGATTTGCCGTATCGAGTACAACAAATTCCCTCCCCGCCTGTACCTCGAATTCAGCGACGGGACCTCTTTGATCGGCCTCGTCACCTTTTTTGGACGGGATAAAACCATCATGCACTTCGGGATTGTTACGGATGGGCCGCCCAACCAATATTCCGAAACGAAACGTTACTTCTTTCTTACGAAAATTGAAAGGAAAGTGCGCGCCGCCCCGGAATGAAAACGCCCCGGGTGGAAAAGCTCCCGGGGCGGGAAACGTACATGATGCGATGCCTCAGCTTACGATTTCCAGTTCACTGAAAAAGTAGCGGATTTCCGTTGCCGCCGTCTCCGGTGCGTCCGAGCCGTGGACGATGTTCTGCTCGATGCTCCCGGCAAAGTCCGCGCGGATGGTCCCTTTGTCGGCTTTCGCCGGGTCGGTAGCCCCCATGATCTTCCGGTTCCGCGCGATCACGTCGTCGCCTTCGAGCACCATCACCACGATGGGGCCGGAGGACATGAAGTCGGTGAGGGAGGCGAAGAACGGACGTCCCCGGTGGACCGCGTAGAACCCTTCCGCCTCTTTCTTCGCGAGGTGGATCATCCGAATCGCCGCGATGGAGATGCCGGCGCCTTCGAACCGGCGTATAACCTCCCCGACGACCCCATTCCGGACGCCGTCGGGCTTGACGATCGAGAGGGTGCGCTCCGTTCCCATGCGTCGTCTCAGGCGGTCTTCGCCTTGGCGAGGTCGTACCCCGCCATCAGCGCCTTCCTGTTGAGATCCTCCGTCCCCTTGGGGACGCGGGAGAGGACCGCCTTCTGCACCGCCTCGAGGCTTACCTGGCCCGTGAGGGCGGCGATGGCTCCGATCGCCACGATGTTGGCGACGAAGGCCTTCCCGATCTCCTCGGACGCGGTTCGGATGATGGGCAGCCTGATCACCTTGAAGGCGCCCTTGGGGATCTCCTTCACGAAGTCCTCGTCCACGAGGAGGGTGCCGGTCGGCTTGATGTCTTTGTAATACTTCGAGCACGCCTCCTGCGTGAGGGCGAGCATCAGGTCGATCTCGGTCGCCTTGGGGAAGTCGATCGTCTTGTCGGAGATGATGACTTCCGACTTGGAGGCGCCCCCGCGGGCCTCCGGGCCGTACGACTGGCTCTGGACCGCATTCTTCTTGTCGTAGATGGTCGCCGCCTCCGCGAAGATGACGCCCGCGAGGATCAGGCCCTGCCCGCCGGAGCCGGAGAACCGGATCTCGTATCGTCCGCTCATGGGATCAGGCCCTCCCCTCTTTCTGCTTCCTCACGCGCTCGGCCATGCCGTAATACGTCTCGCAATACTCCGGCATCCCCTCCTTGCGGTAGAGGACGCCCATGGGGAACTTCCCGGCCGTCTTCTCGGCGGGAAGCTTGTCGAAGGCCGCCACAGGGAGGAAGGTGTCCTTCATCCAGAGGAGCATGTCCGTGGGGCTCTTGAACTTGTTCCGGCGTCCGTGGGTGGTCGGGCAGGCGTTGATGATCTCGACCACCGACAGCCCCTTGTGCTGGATCGCCTCGATGATCAGCCGGTCCAGTCCCGCCGCGTGGTAGGCGGTGCCGCGGGCGACGAAGCTCGCCCCGGCCCCCTTCGCCAGCTCGGGGATGTTGAAGGAGGGGTCCACGTTGCCGTACGGCATCGTGGTGGCGAGGTGGCCGGAGGGGGTCGTCGGGGAGTACTGTCCGCCGGTCATGCCGTAGATGAAGTTATTGAACACCATCACGGTGATGTCGATGTTCCGTCGGCAGGCGTGGATGAAGTGGTTCCCGCCGATTGCGGTTGCGTCGCCGTCGCCGCTGACCACCATGACGTGCTTGTCGGGCTTCGCCATCTTCAGCCCCGTGGCGAAGGCCAATGCCCGGCCGTGGGTGGTGTGGAGGGTGTTGAAGTCGACGTAGCCGGGAAGCCGGGACGCGCAGCCGATCCCGGACACCATTGCGATGTCGTCCCGGTTCAACTTCATGGAGTCGATGACCCGCAGGATCGACTTGAAGACGATCCCGTAGGTGCAGCCCGGGCACCAGATGTGGGGCAGCTTCCCGCCCCGGATGTACTGATCGTAGTTGAACGCCATCTACTTGACCTCCTTTACCTTGGCCAGGATCTGCGCCGGGGTGATCGGGTCGCCGTCCACGCGGTAGATCCCCTCGATCTTGCAACGCCCCTTCGCGCACCGGTCCACCTCGAAGATGATCTGGCCCAGGGAGAGCTCCGGGACTACGATCCCCCTGACGCGGGCGGAAAGCGCCGCGACCTCTTGCTCCGGGAAGGGCCAGATGGTCAGGGGGCGGAACAGGCCGGCCTTGATCCCTTCCGCGCGGGCCTGCTCGACGGCCGTCTTGGCCGAGCGCCCCGAGACGCCGTATGCGAAGACCGCCACCTCGGCGTCGGCGAGCAGGTACTCCTCGTACTTTATGATCTCCGCCTTGTTGGCCTCGACCTTCCGCATCAGGCGCAGTTCGTCGGTATGGATCCGCGGGGAGGCGTTCACCGGGAACCCGTCGGTGCCGTGGTTCAGGCCCGTGACGTGGTACCGGTACCCTTCGAAGAAGTTCGCCATCGCCGGCACGTCGCCCTTGCTGTCGTCGTACGGAAGGTACTCGGAGGGCGGGCAGGTCGGCTTCGTCCGGTCCACCACCGGCAGGACCCCCTTGTCGGGGATCTCGATCCGCTCCCGCATGTGCCCCACGATCTCGTCGAAGGCGATGATCACGGGGGTGCGGTACTTCTCCGAGAGGTTGAAGGCCCGCACCGTCTCGGTGAAGATCTCCTGGACGTAGGCGGGGGTGAGGCAGATGACCGGGTGATCGCCGTGCGTCCCCCACTTGCACTGCATGATGTCGCTCTGGCCGGGGCCGGTCGGTACGCCGGTCGACGGCCCGCCGCGCATCACGTTGACGATCACGCACGGGACCTCCGTCAGCATCGCGAATCCCATGTTCTCCTGCTTGAGCGAGAACCCGGGGCCGGAGGTGGCCGTGAGGGTCTTGCAGCCCGCCAATGCACCGCCGATCACCGCGGCCATCGCGGCGATCTCGTCCTCCATCTGCAGGAACGCCCCGCCGATCAGCGGAAGGCGCCTCGCCAGATACTCCGCCACCTCGGTCGACGGGGTGATCGGGTAGCCGGCGAAGAAGTTGCACCCCGCGTAGAGGGCGCCTTCCGAGCACGCCTCGTTACCCTGGAGCAGCTTGATCTGACCCACCTGTCTTCTCCTTTGTCCGGTTCGTATGGGGACCTATTTCTTCTCGACGAAGATGGCGAAGTCGGGGCACCGCAGCTCGCACGCCATGCAGATCGTGCACTTGTCGATGTCGACCACCTTCACCTTGAACATCTCCATCCCCAGCACCTGGGTGGGGCACAGCTTGACGCAGATCTCGCACCCCTTGCAGTACCTGGGAATGATGCTGATCTTGACCTTCGGATTTTCCGTCGCCTCGATCTTCTCTACCGCCTGTCCCTTCGCCATCGCTCCCTTTCCCTTCCGGTTGGTTGACCTTCCTGTCAGTTGACCTTCCTGCCGAGCCGCCGCACCAGGGTCTTCCCCATGTCGGCGGGGGTCTCGGACACGCTGATCCCCGCGGCCTTGAACGCCTCGATCTTCTCCGCGGCCGTCCCCTTCCCGCCGGAGATGATGGCGCCCGCGTGGCCCATCCGCTTCCCCTTGGGGGCGGTCTGACCCGCCACGAACCCCACGACGGGCTTGGTCATCTTCGCCTTCACGAAGGCCGCCGCCTCCTCCTCCGCCGTCCCGCCGATCTCGCCGATCATGATGACCGCCTCGGTCTTCGGGTCCGCCTCGAAGGCGGAGAGGACGTCGATGAAGTTCGTCCCGTTGATCGGGTCGCCGCCGATCCCTACGCAGGTGGACTGGCCCATGCCCAGCACAGAGACCTGGTGGACCGCCTCGTAGGTCAGGGTTCCGGACTTGGAGACGATGCCGATCGTCCCGGGCTTGTGGATGTACCCGGGCATGATGCCGATCTTGCACTCCCCGGGTGTGATGACGCCGGGGCAGTTCGGGCCCACCAGCCGCGTCCTCTTCCCCTCCATGAAGCGCTTCACCCTCACCATGTCGAGGATCGGGATCCCCTCCGTTATGCAGACGACGACGTCGAGCCCCGCGTCGAATCCCTCGCAGATGGCGTCCGCCGCGAAGGCGGGCGGAACGTAGATGACCGATGCGTTGGCGCCGGTTGCCTTCACCGCCTCCACGACGGTGTTGAAGACGGGGACCCCCTCCACCCGGGAGCCCGACTTCCCCGGGGTCACGCCCCCCACGATCTTCGTGCCGTACTCCAGCATCTGCTTGGTGTGGAAGGCCCCTACCGAGCCGGTGATTCCCTGGACCAGGACCTTGGTGTTCTTGTCGATGTAGATGCTCATCGGTTACGCCCCCCTCACTTCGCCGGACCGGCTGCGGCGACGACCTTCTTCGCCGCATCCGCCATGTCGGTCGCGGAAATGATGTTCAGCTTCGATGCCGCGAGGATCTCCTTCCCCTTCTCCACGTTCGTCCCCTCGAGCCGGACGACCAGGGGAACGGAGAGCCCCAGGGTCTTCGCCGCCGCCACCACGCCCTCGGCGATGACGTCGCACCGCATGATGCCCCCGAAGATGTTCACCAGGATCGCCTTCACCTTGGGGTCGGAAAGGATGAGCCGGAAGGCGTTGGTCACCTGTTCCGCGTTCGCGCCGCCGCCCACGTCGAGGAAGTTCGCGGGGTTCCCGCCGCAATGCTTGATCATGTCCATGGTGGCCATCGCCAGCCCCGCGCCGTTCACCATGCACCCGATGTTCCCGTCGAGGCTGATGTAGGTGAGGTCGAACTTGGACGCCTCGGTCTCCGTGGGGTCCTCCTCGTCGAAGTCCCGCAGCGCCTGGATGTCCTTGTGCCGGAACAGGCCGTTCCCGTCGAAGTTCATCTTCGCGTCCAGCGCGACGATGTCGCCGTCCTCTGTCAGGACGAGGGGGTTGATCTCCGCCAGGGAGCAGTCCGTGTCGACGAAGGCGCTGTACAGGGCGGTCATGAACTTCACCGCCTTCCCCGTCAGCTCCGCGGGAATGCCCAGCCCGAAGGCGAGCTTGCGGGCCTGGAAGGGCAGGAGCCCCACCGCCGGGTCGACCCACTCCTTCAGGATCTTCTCCGGGGTCTTCGCGGCCACGGTTTCGATCTCCATCCCGCCCTCCGTGGACGCCATCATGACGACCCTGGAGACGGCCCGGTCGATGACCATGCCGAGGTAGAGCTCCCTCTTGATCTTCCCGGCCTGCTCCACGAGGACGCGCTTGACCTTCTTCCCCTGGGGCCCCGTCTGATGGGTCACCAGGTTCATCCCGATGATCTGCTTCGCGTACTCCCGCGCCTCGTCGTGGGTCTTGGCGAACTTCACCCCGCCGCCCTTGCCGCGGCCGCCCGCGTGGATCTGGGCCTTGACGACGACGGCGGTCCCGAACTCCTTCGCGATGTCCTCCGCCTCCTGCGGGGTGTCCGCCACCTTCCCCTTGGGAACGGCCACGCCGTACCTGGACAGCACGGCTTTGGCCTGATACTCGTGGATGTTCATGTCCTCCGGTCCCTCCCGGTTGGTTTGTGGTCGATCCGGTCCGGCGCTGGAACGCCGTCCCTGAACGGGTGAAGGGGGGACCGCGGGGTCCCCCCTTCGCGCTCAGCTGCCTCGCCCGGTCTCCCGGGCGCCTTCCGGCCTTCGATGGACGACATCCGGCGCCGGGTTCAGAACCCCAGCCGGTCCACCGCCTCGCAGAGTTCCCGGACCGCCGCCGCCGACCGCTTGAGAGCCTCCGCCTCGGTCCCGGAAAGCGGAAACCGGACCACCTCCTCCACGCCGTTGGCTCCCAGCTTGGCGGGCAGGCCGACGAACAGCCCGTCGCACCCGTCGTACCTCCCCTGGGACAGGACGGCGCAGGGCAGGATCATCTTCTTGTCCAGCACGATCGATTCGCACATCTGGACGGTCGCGGCCGACGGAGCGTAATACGCCGAGCCGGTCTTCAGCAGGGAGACGATCTCGGCGCCGCCCTTCGCGGTGCGCTCCACGATCTGGGCCAGGCGGTCCCGGGGGATAAGCTCCTCCACCGGGATCCCCGCCACGGTGGTGTACTTCGTGGAAGGGACCATGGTGTCGCCGTGCCCGCCGAGGACGAAGGCGGTGATGTCCCGCACGGAGACGCCGAGCTCCATCGCGAGGAAGGCCCGGAAGCGCGCGGAATCGAGTATGCCCGCCATCCCCATGACCTTGTTCGCGGGAAGCCGGCTGTGCTTGTGCGCCACGTACGTCATGGCGTCCAGGGGGTTCGAGACGACGATGATCATCGCGCCGGGGGACCTTGCGATCGACTTGAGGGTCACGTCCTTGACGATCCCGGCGTTGACCTTCAGCAGGTCGTCCCGGCTCATGCCCGGCTTGCGGGCGAGACCGGAGGTGATGACGATGATGTCGGATCCGGCGGTGTCCTCGTACCCGTTGGTTCCGGTCACCTTGCTGTCGTACCCGTAGACCGGCCCGGACTGCATGAGGTCGAGCGCCTTCCCCTGCGGCATCCCCTCCACGATGTCCACCAGCACAACGTCGCAGAAGTCTTTCTCCGCCAGCCGCTGTGCGGTGGTGGCGCCGACGTTCCCGGCGCCGATTACCGTGACCTTTTTGCGGCCCATCAGGCTCCTCCCCGGGGGGAATGCCGCCGGTTCCCCCGTTTGAGCGGAACCAAGTTCCTGGACCGGGCCATCGATTCCTCCATCGGGGGGAAAACATGGGGTTTTGCAGGCTGAATGGGGAGGGACCCCCCAAACCACGCATACGGTATACAAAGGCCCTGATGATGTCAAGGGAAAACCGGGGATTTCTCCCCGTTTCCCACCCCTCCCGGGCGTCCCCCGCGTGCCGCGCGGGGTATTTACGGTTTCGTGCAGAGTTCCAGCAGGACATCGGTCGACACCGCGCGCCGGACGAGGTCCACGCCCCTGCGGATCTTTTCCGGTTCCCGGATCCGGATGCGTCCCAGCAGGCGCTCGAACCGTTCCACAGCGGCCATCGTGTCCTCCGGGACGGTGAGGATGGCCACCCCCCTCTCCCGCGCCCGGGCCAGGATGATCTCGTTCGGCGAGACGCCGCCGGTCAGCACGAGGCACACCGTATCCGTTTCCAGCGCCGCAAGCTGGATGTCCGTGCGATGCCCGCCGGTCACCACCGCCTTCCGCGGGATCCCCCGGAACACCCGCAGCGCGTGCTCCACGTCCATCGCCCCGACGCAGAACCGCTCGATCATCGCTCCGCCCGCGGCCTCGCCTCCGGCGACGACCGACGCCGACAGCGACGCCGCGAGCGCCCCCACGCTGACGCTGTCCAGCAGGGGGTCCGACGGCACCGCCCCGAGTACCCGGATCCCCCTTGCGGCAAGGAACGGGACGACGGTTCCGCGTACGAAAGGGGCCTGGGCTGCCGCCACGCGGTTGAAGACCACCCCGAGGAGCCGCGGGCCGAGGGCTCCTGCGGCCCAGAGGACCTGGTCCATCGACTTCTCCCCCTCGAACCGGTCGAGCAGGACCACGCGGCAATCGTAGTTCACGATCAGTTCCAGGGGCGACAAGCCCAGGAACGCGCCGTCCCGGAGGTTCGCGGTCCCCCCGAGAAGAAGCACCTCCGAGCGCGCCTCCGCGTCGTGGACCGCCGCGGAGATTCTCCCCCGGAGCTTGAGGTCCTCGCCCCGATAGGCCGCCATCACCAGGTCCTGGGTGATCACCACGGGACATGCCGCCTCCGGGGGGCCCCCCAGGGAGAGTTCCCGCGCCAGGAACGATGCGTCCTCGTCGACCAGCATCCCCCCCTCCGTCACCGGGATCTTCCCCAGCGGCTTCACGTACCCGATCCGGACCCCCTTCTCCCCCCAGATCTTCCCGAGAGCGAGGGCGAGGAGGGTCTTCCCCGCGAACGAAGTCGTGGACGCGATGTACAGCTTCATGGTCCCTCCGCGATGGTCATCCGGCAGTCGATCGCCCGGACGCCCCTGCCCCTTTGCAGCACCAGCAAGGGGTTGATGTCGAGTTCCTGGATCTCCGGAAAATCGATCGCGAGGCGCGACACCCGGAGGAGCGCCTCCACGACGGCTTCCTCGTCCGCGGGCTCGTTCCCCCGGAAGGAGGCCAGGAGGGGGTACGAGCGGATGTCCCGCACCATCTCCTCCGCGTCCCGCCTCGACAGGGGCGCCACGCGGAACGAGACGTCCTTCAGCACCTCCACGTGGATCCCCCCCATCCCGAACATGAGCAGCGGGCCGAACTGCGGGTCCCGGCTCATCCCCAGGATGACCTCCCGCCCCCCCTCCACCATCTCCTGCACCGAAACCCCGGCGATCCACGCCGAGGGCGCCCTCCGGCGGACGGCGGAGGTGATCTCGACGAACGCCCGGGCGATTTCCTCCTCGGAAGACAGGGACAGGCGGACGCCCCCCACGTCGGTCTTGTGCAGGATGCCGGGCGAGACGATCTTCATCACCGCTTTCCCGGAGCCCAGCGCCCGGAATGCGTCCGCGGCGGCGCGGCTCGTGTCGGCGAAGGCGTGCCCGGGGAAAGCGAAGCCGTACGCTTCGAGGATTTCCCGGGCTTCCTCCTCCCCCAGCGTCCGGCGGCCCGCGTCGAGTGCGGAACGGATGGAGCGTTCCGCCACGGGCGGCCGGGCGCCCGGTGTTTCCGCCTCCCTTCCCGGTCCCTCCGGACGGAGGCGGGCGTACCGGATCATGCCGTGGACCGCCTGGACCGCGCGCTCCGGCACCGGGTAGTTCGGCACCCCGCCGGCGGAGAGGATCCGCCGCGACTCCCCGACCGTCGCCTCCCCCAGGAAGGAGGCGAACACGGTCTTCCCGCTCCCGGCGAGGACGGAAACGGTGGCCCGCGCGGTTTCCTCGGCCTCCGTCATCGCCTGGGGCGTGAGCAGCACCAGGACGATGTCCACCGACGGCTCGTCCCGGATCGCCGCGAGCGCCTCCCGGTACCGGTTCGCCCGGGCGTCGCCGATGACGTCCACGGGATTGGCGAGGCTGGCGGTGGACGGAAGCCTGGGCAGCAGCTTCTCGCGGAGTTCCCCCCGGATCTCTGCGAGCGGTATCCCCAGCCTCTCCGCCATGTCGGCCGCCAGGATCCCCGGCCCCCCGGCGTTCGTCAGGATGAGGAGGCGATCGCCGGAAGGGACCGGCTGCATCGCGAAGCCCAGTGCCAGGTCGAAGAGCTCCTCCATCGTTCCGGCCCGCAGGATCCCCCCCTGCCGGAACGCCGCGGAGTAGGCCCGGTCGGACCCCGCCAGGCTCCCCGTGTGTGAGGAGGCGGCCCGCGCCCCGGCGGCGGTCGACCCCGCCTTGACCAGTACCACCGGTTTGTGCCGCGTCACGTCCCTTGCGACGCGCAGGAACCGGCGGCCGTCGTCGATGCTCTCCACGTACCCGAGGATCACCCGCGTGTCCGGATCGTCGGCGAGGTATTCCATGACGTCCGACTCCGAGACGTCGGCCTTGTTCCCGAGGCTGACGAATTTCGAGAAGCCGACGTTTTCCCCGATCGCCCAGTCGAGGACGGCGGTGCACAGGGCACCCGACTGGGAGAAGAAGGAGATCGCCCCCTTCGGGGGGGTGCCGCGGGAGAAGGAGGCATTCAGGGAGGCGTGGGTGTTGATCAATCCGAGGCAGTTCGGGCCCAGGACGCGGATGCCGGCCGCCGTCGCGGCCTCTATCAGGTCCCTCTCAAGGGCGATCCCCTCCCCCCCCACTTCCTTGAAGCCGGCGGAGATGGCGATTGCCGCCTTCATTCCCTTGCGGGCGAGGGCGGGAATCCCCTCCAGGATCGCTTTCGGCGGGACCACGAACACGCCGAGGTCCACGGGACCCGGGATCGCGTCGATGGAGGGGTACAGGGCGTGGCCGAGGAGTTCCCCGCCGGATGGGTTCACCCCGTATACCGGTCCGGGGAATCCCGCCTGCACGAGGTTCGCGAAGACGCCGAACCCGACCTTTTCCGGGTTCCGGGAAGCCCCGATGACGGCGACGGATCCCGGCTGCAGGAATTCCTTCGGGAGCACGAAACTACTATAGGATATTTCCTACAATTATAGTATGTTCGTACCCGAAGCAGAAACCGGCACGGATCGATCCGGTGCCATGCGGGGCACCATCCGACGATGGCCCCACATCAAAAAGGAGGAGGAAGCAACGATGAAGTCGGCCATGATCAAGTTCCTAGTCCTGCTCGCGTGCGTCGCGCTCGTCGCCGGCTGCGGGAAATTTCTCGGGCATGCCAGCACGGCGAACAAGGTGACACTCGCGCAGGAGTCGCTGGCCAAGGCGAAAGCCGCCGGCGCGGAAACCAAGGCGCCCGCCGATTACTACATGGCGGCCGAGTACCTCAAGAAGGCGGAGCACGAGGTCCAGGAAGGCGACCGGGAGATCGCCCGGGAGTGGGCCGAGAAATCGGAGCAACTTTCCAAGGCTGCTCTCCAGAAAGCCGGGGGAGGTGCGAAATGAGAAACTATAAACTCTTCCTTGTCGGCATCCTCGTCCTCGCGGTCGGTCTCGCCGCCGGCTGCGGCAAGCGGGCGTTGACCAAGAGCGAGCAGGACCGCCTCGCCGCCATCTCGGCGAAGATCGCCGAGGCGGAGCGTATCGGCCCCCCGGAGTGCCTGGACCCGAAACTTCATGCAAAGGCTGTTGTGGAACTGGCGCACGCGCGGCACGAGTTCGAGGAGGCCTGGGGGAAGGAGCACGGGGAGGAAGCCACGAAGGAGGCCGAGGCGGCAGCCGAGGCCCTTCTCAAGGCGACCAAGGATTGCGTAGCGAAAAGGAAGCCCGCAGAACCGCCGCCGTCCGCGCCACCGTCACCAGAACCACCGGTCCCGGCGCCACCGCCACCGGCCCCCGCGCCAGCCGTAGAGGAGAAGGCGGCCCTGGATCCGGTCTACTTCGACTTCGACAAGTCCTTCATCCGCGAGGACGCGAAGCCCGCGCTCCAGAAGACGGCGGACTACCTGAAGAAGAACAAGGACGCGAAGATCCAGGTCCAGGGGAACTGCGACGAGCGGGGCACCTCGGAGTACAACATGGCCCTCGGAGACCGCCGCGCCACGTCCGCCAAGAAATACCTGGTGGGGCTGGGCATCGACGGGAACCGCGTCACCACGGTCAGCTACGGGAAGGAAAAGCCGATCTGCACGGATCACAACGAGGAGTGCTGGCAGAAGAACCGCCGCGGCGACATCATGCTCCAGAAGTAGTGCAAGGCGGAAGGGAACGGTGTAAGGGGGGCGGAAACGCCCCCCTTCCTATTTCTTCTCCGGGGCCGTCACCCGGATCGAGAGCTCCCGTAACTGCTTCGCGTCCACGGGGGAGGGGGCGTCGGTCATCAGGCACGTCGCCTTCTGCGTCTTCGGGAAGGCGATGACGTCCCGGAGCGACTTCGCCCCCGAGAAGAGCATCGCCAGCCGGTCGAGGCCGAAGGCGATCCCGCCGTGCGGGGGAGCGCCGAACTCGAGGGCCTCGAGCAGGAACCCGAACTTCGCCCGAGCCGCCTCGGGCTCGATGTCGAGCAGCCCGAACATCTTCGACTGCACGTCCTTCCGGTGGATCCGGATGCTTCCCCCGCCGATCTCCGAACCGTTCAGCACCATGTCGTATGCCTTGGCGCGCGCCTTTCCCGGATCCGTGTCGAGGAGGGGGAGATCCTCGTCCAGCGGCGCGGTGAAGGGATGGTGCATCGCCGCCCACCGCTTCTCCTCCCTGTCCCATTCCAGTAGCGGGAAGTCGGTCACCCAGAGGAGGTGGTACAGGGACTTGTCGATCATCCCGAGCTTCTCGCCGAGGTGCAGCCGGAGGCGGCCCAGGGAGGCGCAGGCGACGTCGAACGCGTCCGCGACGACCAGGATGAGGTCGCCCGGTTTCGCCCCGGCGGCAACCCGCAGCGCATCCAGCTGCGGGACGGTGAAGAACTTCCCGAGGGACGAAGTGACCCCCGCGCCGGTCACCTTGAACGAGGCGAGGCCCGCGGCGCCGCCGATCTTCACGACCTCCTCGAGGGCGGCGATCTCCGAACGGCTCGCGTCTGCAAGTCCCGGCGCCGTGATCCCGCGGATGACCCCGCCCTTCGCCGCGGCTTCCCGGAAGACGCGGAACTCCGTCCCCGCCAGGAGGCCGGTGTGGTCGGTGATCTCGAGGCCGAACCGGGTGTCCGGCTTGTCCACGCCGAACCGGTCCATCGCCTCCCGGTAGCTCATCCGGGGGACCGGGGTGGCGACCGCGACGCCGAGGACGTCCCGGAAGACGCGCGCCATCAACCCCTCCATTGTGGCGAAGATGTCCTCCCGGTCGACGAACGACATCTCCACGTCGATCTGCGTAAACTCCGGCTGCCGGTCCGCCCGCAGGTCCTCGTCCCGGAAGCACTTCACGATCTGGGCGTACCGGTCGTACCCCGCGATCATCAGGATCTGCTTGAACAGCTGCGGGGACTGCGGCAGGGCGTAGAACATCCCGGCGTTCACGCGGGAAGGCACGAGGTAGTCCCTCGCACCCTCCGGGGTGCTCTTGGTGAGCACCGGCGTCTCCACCTCGAGGAATCCGTTCTCAAAGAAATATTCCCGCACGGAGCGGGCGAGCCGGGCGCGCTTCATGAACATGGCCTGGATCGTCGGCCGCCGCAGGTCCAGGTACCGGTACTTGAGGCGTACGTTCTCCGCCACGTCCGTGTCGTCCTCGAGGGAGAACGGCACCGGCTTCGATTCGTTCAGGACGGCCAGGGAGGCGGCCGCCACCTCGACCTCCCCGGTCGGCATGTTCCGGTTCTCCGTCCCCGCCGGACGGCGTCGGACCGCCCCGCGGACCGAGAGGACGTACTCCACCCGGATCTCGTCGGCCTTGGCGTGCGCGTCCGCCGACCCTTCCGGGTTGATGACGACCTGCACCAGTCCCTCGCGGTCCCGCAGGTCGACGAACACCAGGCCCCCGTGGTCCCTCCGCCGGTGGACCCAGCCGCAGAGGACGACCTCCTTCCCGATGTGCTCCGTGCGGACCTGGCCGCAATAGATCGTGCGCTTGTGTTCCGGCAGAAACGCGTCCAACGTCATCCCTCCTTTTCACTGCGGAGCAGCCGCCGCACCGCCTCGTCCATCGGGATCTCCTCCTGCGTGCCCCGCGCCATGTCGCGATACACCACCGCGCCGCGCCGGGCCTCTTCCTCCCCGAGGACGACGACCACCTTCGCCCCGGAACGGTCGGCCCTCCGGAACTGGCTCTTCAGGCTGCGCCCGTCGTAGTCCGCTTCGGCGCGGATCCCCTTCCCGAGGAGCGAAAGCTTCCAGCGGAATGCCTCCGCCAGCAGGGACGGGCCGGACGTCGCGAGGTACACGTCGACGGCCGGTTCGGGCCCGGCGCCATCCCCCAGGAGCATCAGGAGCCTCTCCACCCCGATGGCGAAGCCGATCGCCGGGACACGCTCCTTCCCGCCGATCAGTTCCGCGAGGCCGTCGTATCGCCCGCCGGCCGCCACCGTGTTCTGCGCGCCCATGCCCGGGATGACGAACTCGAATGTGGTTCGCCGGTAATAGTCGAGGCCCCGGACCATCCGGGAGTTCCGCGCGAAGGGGATGCCCGCCAGGGAGAGGGCCGCCTCCACGGCGGCGAAGTGCTCCCGGCAGGGGCCGCACAGGGCGTCGAGCACGGAAGGCGCGTCCGCCGTGGCCTTCACGCACCTCTCGGACTTGCAGTCGAGGGCACGCAGCGGGTTCCGGTCCCGGCGGCGGCGGCAGTCGTCGCACAGCTCCCCCTCCCGGGCGGCGAGGAATGCCGAAAGCCGCTCGTTGTATGCGGGCCGACACGAAGGATCGCCGAGGGAGTTGATCTCGAGGGAAACGCCGCCGAGCCCGGACTCCCGGAGGAACCCGTGGAGGAAGGCGATCACTTCCGCGTCCGCGTACGGGGCGTCGGTCCCGAAGAGCTCCGCCCCGAACTGGTGGAACTGCCGGAGGCGCCCCTTCTGCGGGCGTTCGTGGCGGAACATCGGACCGATGTAATAGAGCCGCACCGGCCACTCCCCCGTGGCCGCCCGGTTCGAGAGGAGGGCACGGACCACCGGGGCGGTACCCTCGGGTCGGGCCGTCAGGCTCTCCCCGGAGCGGTCCGTGAAGGTGTACATCTCCTTCTCCACGATGTCGGTGGACTCTCCGACCGCGCGGGCGAACAGCTCGGTTCTCTCCAGGACGGGCGTACGGACCTCCCGGAAGCCGAAACGCCCGGCGTGGGAGCGAAACGCCGCCTCCAGGGCCGTGAACCGCGCGGACTCGGGGGGGAGGATGTCCTTCATCCCCCGGACGCTCGCCAATGTCATGTTACGTTCTGCGGGGTGGCGAGGTAGACGACGTTCCGGCTCGATTCCTTCCCCCGGTACATCGCCTGGTCCGCGAGGTTCAGAAGGTGCTGCTTGGTGTTGGCGTGTTCCGGAAACGCGGCGATGCCGATGGAGATCGTCAGCCGGATGTCGAGGCCGAGCTCTGCGACGAACCGCCCCGACTCCACGCCCAGCCGCATCCGCTCCGCCACGAGCCTCGCCTCCTCGGCGTTGGTCTCCACGAGGAGCACCACGAACTCGTCCCCTCCGTACCGGACGACGGTGTCGGTCTCCCGCACGCAGGACCGGAGCATGGAGCCCACCTCGACCAGGACCCGGCTGCCCACCAGGTGTCCGTGCGCGTCGTTCACCCGCTTGAAGAAGTCCACGTCCATGAAGAGGACGGAGAAGAAATTCCGGTACCGTTCGGACCTCTTCATCTCCCGGTCGAGCACCACGTTGAGGTACCGGCTGTTATAGAGCTTGGTGAGGTCGTCGATGTAGATCAGGCTCTGCGCCTGGGCGTTCCGTTCGGAATTGATGAGCGACAGGCGCGCCTGCCGGTGGAAGAAGTTCAACAACGGACTGTTCAGCGCCGCCCCCTCCGGCGTTCCCCGGAGCCCCATCATGGCGAAGATCCGGGAGCCCGGCGAGAGGTCGAAACGGAGGGTGAACAGCACGCGGCTCTGGTCGAGTGGCCATCTTCCCCCCGGCGCATCCCCCTCCAGCTCGTCCGCAGGGAACGTGACGGGGACCGCCCCGGACCGCCGCACGAGGGGGCCCCCGAACCGCCGCAGGAAGGCGGCGGCCGCCGCATCGTCCGGGAAGCCGATCGACGCCTGTACCTGGTACGGGACGATCCCTTCCCCCCCCTCCCGGAAGAGGACGCCGCACGTGGCGCCCAGCGCCTCCCTCAGCTTCTCCAGGATGGTGACCGAGAGGAGTGCCATCTCCGTGGTGGTGATGACGGGGATGCAGAAGTCGAACAACTCGTCCAGGGAGTGCCGCCGGAGGAGCCCGTAGCCGGAATACAGGTATTTCTCCAGGCACGGAACCAGCGCCTCGGAAAGATTTTCCTCGAACAGGACCTCCGAAGCGCCCCCCTTGAGCGCTTCCAGGACCGACGGCCCTTCGCGCCGCGGAAGGATGAGCATCAGGGGCGTCTTGGGGGCGAGGTCGAGTATCTCTGTGACGAACGCCTCCGCCCCCTGCTTTTTCGATTGCTTCTGCGCTACGATCGCCGCGAAATTTTCCTTGCGAAGCGCCGTGGAGCCGCTCTGCCAGTCGGGAAGGAAGGAGAAGTGCACGCCCTGGAGGGAGGGGACCTTCACCATCCCCTCGATGCCGGTGGCATCCGGGCACAGGATCAGGACGCGCTGGGTCATTTTCCGGTCCGTGTCCGGAACATGTTGGTCATCGGGCGAAGGTTCCTCACGTGAGCCTCCACAGGAACCGGATGAATCCGGGGAGGCTTCCCTGTTCGAACGTCGCGCCCTTCCCGTCGGAACGAACGGTAAATGCACCGTTTTCCAACAAGAAACGCTGTCCCGAAGGTACCAGATTTCCTCCGGCAAAACAATCGCCATTTTGGGAAACCGTGGCGGCGGGCCGGCAGAAGGCGACCCACTCCGAGGGCGACGCGCCCGGCGACCCGTGGTGCGGCAGGAAGAGGACCCTGAAGGTCCCGGCTTCCGGGGCCGGCCGGCCCCACGAGGACGGACCGCCCTCCAGATCCCCCGGCAACCATAATGACAGGATACCAAACCGGAACTCCAGCACGATCCCCCGGTCGTTGGTTTTTCCCTCCGCACGTTCCTTCGGTGCCCGTGCGAGGACCGCGACCCCCCCGAACAGCGCGGCGTCCCCCGACCGTACGGGACGCACGGTCCCCGCAAAGCCCGAAACGGCCGGACCGAACTCCTCCCGCGGAATTCCAGCCGGGACCCATATTTCTCCGACGTCGAAGGAGGAGAGGACCGCCTCCGCCCCGCCGTAATGGTCCTCGTGGGGGTGCGTCAGGACGAGTACGTCGATCCGCCGGGCCCCGCTCCGTCGCAGGAACGGCACCACCGACCGCCCACCGGCGTCCCCCCGCATCGCACTCCCGCAGTCGACCAGCATCCTCCTCCCGTCCGGGAACGTCGCCAGGTGCGACGCTCCCCTGCCGACGTTGATGGCGGTGAAGGTGAACCCGGGAGCCGGCAGTGCGATCAGGGGGAGGTGCGCCCACAGGAGGAACAGGGCGGAGGATCCCGCGGCGGCCGCCCACGGGCGCATCCCCCGGCGGAGCATCCGGATCGTGCCTGCGATCCCGGCCGCCGAGCAGACCGCCGTTGCGAAAGGACCCGGCGGTGGGATCGCGAAGTATCCCGCGCCGGATCCGGACAGGGCATCCAGCAGCGACAGGGCCGACGTCAACCCTGCGGAGGCGAGGCGCACCGGGGGCCCCAGGAAGTCCCAGCCGAATACGCCCCCCGCCACGGCCAGCGAGGCGCCCGCGACGCCGGCCGCACCGAGGACCGGCCCGAACAGCACGTTCCAGAGGATCGCCCCGGCGGGCACGGCCTGGAAGAACGCCCCCGACACCGGAAGGGTGCCGAGGAATGCGACGGCAGAGGCCCGCAACGCCATGGTGCCCCATCTCGCGGCCTTCCTCCTCCATCCTGCGGTCTCTCCCCCTGTATCTCCATTCATGGGGATGGCGCCGTTGGCGATCAGGTGGAAGGTGGCCCCGTAGGACAGGAGAAAGGAAGCGGAGAACAGCTCCAGCGGCGAGGCTGCCAGGGTGATGCAGAACATGACGGACCATGCGAATCCCGGCGCCCGTGTCCCCAGGCGGTTCCACGCGACGACGGACAGGGTGATCATCCCGGCCGACCGCACCGCGGGCGTCGGCGCCCCCGCCAGGAGGACGTAAGCCCAGCATGCCGGGAGGGACAACAAGGGAGGAAGGCGGTTCAGGTCGGGCGTGCCGTGCCGCCTGCGGAGGATCCAGATGCCCAGTCGGATACAACAGACCGCGAGAACATGGAACACCGCGACGTTGATCCCGGATATGGCAAGGAGGTGGGCCAGTCCGGTCTTCCTCAGGAGCTCAACCATCGGGTGGGAGTACGGAGGAACCTCCCCGGTGGCGAGTGAGAGCAGGTAGAGAGCGCCGGTCGACTCCCCGGCGTGCCGCCTCACCCACGCTCCCGTTTCCCTCCGCGCTCGTGCAAATCCGTCGAGGATCCGGCGCTCCCCCCGCGCCGGCCGGAGAAAGACCGCCTTCGCCGCGTCCGCGGCGAAGAGGTATTGTGCGCCCGCAGCCATCGCCGTGAGTTCCCTGGGGATCTCCCCGGGATTCCCGGATCCGCGAACGGCGTGGAGACGCCCCATCGCCCTCATCCGGGACGGGAACGAAACCGCAGTCTCCGGGTTCCGGACGTGCAGGAGGAGGTTCCCCGGACGCAACGAGGCGCCCGTTCCCGGCAGTGATACCACCGCCTCCTCCACCACGCCGGACCAGCCGCCGTCGGCGGCACGGACCTCCGGCACCCTCCCCTCCACCACGATATCCACCCCGATGTACGGGAGTACCGTCTCCGGTGCGAGCAGGGGGATCCTCCGGGCGGTGAGAACCCCGCACAGGGCCACGACCGCACACGCCACGGGGAGCGCTCGCGCGCGGAGGAAGAGGAGGAGTGTGGAGGCAAGGAGGAGGAATCCCCCCGCAGCACCGGCCGCCGCGCCGCACAGGAGGCCCAGAAACACCCCGGCGAGGAACGAAACCAGAAGGAGGTAGAGGCCGCCCAGCCCACGGAACGGGTGATCCATGGGGAAAACACTGGCAATAGCCGTACCCGACGGCGCGCTATGTCTTTGCGGGGTTTGTTCCGAAGGCCTTACGTGTACGGCGGGCGCGGTGGAACGTCACGGCGAACCGGTGCGCCTCGTCCCGGACCCGCATCAGGAGGTGGAGCACCGGGTCGTTTCCCGGAAGGTGGAGCGGGTTCTTGCGGCCCGGCACGAAGATCCGTTCGCGGAACACCTTCTCCCCGCCGCGTACCCGTTCCTTGGCGAGGGACACCGCCGGGACCGCTTCCCGCCCGGCGGCGCGCAGGGCCGCCAGGGCGGATGACAGCTGCCCCTTGCCGCCGTCGACCAGAACGAGGTCGGGGGGGCCCCCGAAATCCTCGTCGTGACCGAACCGGCGCCGCACCACCTCCTCCATCATGGCGAAGTCGTCCTGCCCCGGGACGCCGCGCACGGAAAATTTCCGGTACCACTTCTTCGCCGGCCTCCCCTCGAGGAACACCACCATGGAGCCCGCGGGCTCCTCCCCCGAGATGCTGGAGATGTCGAAACCCTCGACCCGCACCGGCGGCCGCGGAAGGGAGAACAGGGCCGCCATCCGCTCCGAGAGCCTCCCGTAGGCCTCCTCCCTCTCCCGGTGCATCCTCGCGCCTTCCGCCGCGTTCTTCCGTGCCAGCTCCGCCAGGCGGGCCCGCTCTCCTTTCTCCGGCGCGCGGAGAATCACTCTCCGTCCCGCCCGCTCGGAGAGCGCCGCGGCGAGGGCCGGGCGGTCGGCGAGAGGGAACGGCAGCAGGATCTCCCGGGGGAAGAACGCTCCCTCCGCGTAGTGCTGCAGGAGGAACGACGCCAGCGCCTCCCCGTCTTCCCCGTCCCACCGGAAGTGGCGATGATGCGCGTCGGTGAGGCGTCCGCTCCGCACGTACAGCAATGACGCCGTGACCCGGGCACCCTCCGCGTGCCACCCGACCGCATCCACGTCCCCCCCCACCGCCTTCACCACACGCTGGCGTACGAGGGTCTTCGAGACCACGGCAATCCGGTCCCTGACCCTGGCCGCATCCTCGTACCGCGTCGCCGCGGAGAGTGCGGCCATCTCCGCCTTCCACCGTCTCACCAGGTCCCGGTACTCCCCTCGGAGGAACCGAACGGCATTGTCCACCACGGGAAGGTACTCCTCCCGGGTCACGAGTCCCGAGCAGGCGCCGAGGCAGCGGCCCATCTGGTAGTTGAGGCAGGGGCGCCGCCGGGAGGCGAACTTCTTCCGGCTGCAGGAGCACATCGGGAACAGGCGCAACAGCTCCCGCAACGTTTCCCGGATGCCCCGCGCCGAGGAGTACGGGCCGAAGTACGCCGCCCCGTCCCGCGTCGCGCGCCGGACGAGCTCCGGGCGCGGGAACTCCTCGTTGCGGTCGATGCGCAGCAGCAGGTACTCCTTGTCGTCGCGGAAGAAGATGTTGAAGGGGGGGCGGTGCCTCTTGATGAGCGTGTTCTCGAGGAGGAGAGCCTCCTTCTCGGTGGCGGTGACGATGCACCGCACCTCCCGGACCTGCGCGACGAGGAGGGGGATGCGGGGCCGGCCGTCCCCGCCGGGAACCGCGTAGTTGCCGACGCGGGAGCGGAGGTCCTTCGCCTTTCCCACGTACAGGACCTTCCCCCGCGCGTCGCTCATGATATAGACGCCGGGGGATCGCGGGAAGGTCCTC
>Ga0316600_10000300_pt1 | contig 25213 bp, 23 predicted proteins | sample OWC_soil_day5_CT_FD_207652 | JGI IMG/M metagenome (GOLD analysis project Ga0316600, IMG submission 207652) | Wetland soil microbial communities from Old Woman Creek delta, Ohio, United States - OWC_soil_day5_CT | ecosystem: Environmental > Terrestrial > Soil > Wetlands | place: USA: Ohio... | reverse complement strand
GGGAGATTCAATAACGAATGCTAAACTCAGAAGTGTATGCAAAGCACCTTATGAAGAAGATCAAGAGCTGGATGCTAAGGTTTGGGAATCGTTACATATATCCGAGATAATGGAACAGGCAAATGAATTTGATATCATCCATAATCACTATGACTTTTTACCGTTAACTTATAGTGGGTTAATCAAAACTCCTGTTTTAACAACGATACATGGGTTTTCTTCAGCTAAGATTTTACCTGTTTATAAAAAATATAATAAAAAAGCACAGTATGTTTCTATCAGTAATGCTGATAGAAATAATGAACTTGAGTATATAAGGACTGTGTACCATGGTATAGATATAGAAAAATTTACATTAAATAAACAACGTGGCAATTATTTGGTTTACTTCGGAAGAATACATAGGGATAAGGGAACTTTTGAGGCAATAAAAGTTGCTAAAAAAGCAAAAATGAAGCTCGTGATTGCGGGCATTGTGCAGGATCGGGTTTATTATAAAGAGTGTGTAGAGCCGTATCTGAATGAAGATATTTGTTATATTGGATCAGTGGGACCTGAGGAAAGAAACAAAGTATTGGGTAATGCATATGCTTTGTTACATCCGATTAATTTCAACGAACCGTTTGGTCTTAGCATCGTTGAAGCAATGGCATGTGGAACACCTGTCATTGCTTTTAATAAAGGGGCTATGCCTGAAATTATACAAGAGGGCATTAACGGGTTTATGGTATCAAATGTAGAAGAAATGACTGAAAAAATTAGAGACATCATGAATATTTCCCGGGAAGATTGCCGTAAAACGGTTGAATGTAGATTTACACAGGGAAAAATGGTAAAAGAATATATTGAAGTCTATAAAGAAATATTACAAAATTCATAGCCCAAAAAATATTACCCTATATTTATAAAAGTATAGGGTAATATTTTTTTGTCCAATTAGAATATACAATTGTTTATTCAAGGAAAACGGTTATTTGACGCAAAGCCTTATTTGTAGTATAATAAATTATAAAATTGTTAGACCTACTGACGATTAGCGACAATACTATATTGTGTTTTAACCACCACGGGATAAGTTACTGGGTGTGACACTATCACATTCGCCGGTTTGTGCCGAATATCCAAGCGTAGGGGGTTTTTTTTTATGGGGAAAAATAGATTTGAGACTAACCTAAAAGGTCATAATAATGAATATAAAGAACTTTTGCTAAGAAATCCTAAGAATCCTATTTTATCAGCAAAGGATTGGCCATATCCAGCAAATGCAGTATTTAATCCGGCAGCGACAATGTTTCATGGTAAAGTTTTATTGCTTGCTCGTGTAGAGGATCGGCGGGGGTTTTCTCACTTTACGAAAGCAATTAGTGACGATGGAATTAGTAATTGGCAGATTGATAGAGTGCCAACGTTGGAACCAGATCCGAAGAATTATCCCGAAGAACAGTGGGGGATTGAAGACCCTAGGATTACATGGCTTGAGGAGTTAAATAAGTGGGCGATAACTTATACTGCCTATTCTCGTGGTGGTCCGCTTGTGGCCATGGCACTGACGAATGACTTTGTCCATTTTGAGAGATTCGGACCGCTTATGCCACCGGAAGACAAAGATGCTGCATTTTTTCCACGCAAGATAAATGGGAAATGGGCACTTATTCATAGACCAATTACCGCAAACTATGTACCTGGTGCACATATATGGTTGTCAACTTCCGATGACTTCACCCATTGGGGTGATCGCCAAGTATTAATGCATGCTCGGCGGGGTGGTTGGTGGGATGGGGGAAAAATTGGTCTCGCAGCACCACCGTTTGAAACAGCGGAAGGCTGGATGCTTTTTTATCACGGAGTGAGGCAGACTGCGTCCGGCTCAATTTATCGACTGGGGTTGGCACTATTAGATTTGGAAAATCCGACAAAAGTATTACATCGAAGTGACGAATGGATTTTTGGTCCGAGTGAATGGTATGAAAGGGAAGGGGACGTTGATGACGTAGTCTTCCCAAGTGGCTGGGTTTTAGATGCTAAGACGGGAATGCTAAAAATGTATTATGGCGGGGCGGATTCGTGTATTGCTTTGGCTACTGCCAATGTCGGTGATTTGCTAGAATATATTAAGAAGTGTCCGGAACCATTGGATCAGGCACTTTATTAGTTGAAATTGATGGCTTGCATAAGATATCATAAGGAAATTTGAAGAAAGTAAGAGGATGAAATGCAGTTGATAAGATAATTGCAATCTTCACGAGGGAAATATGAGACTATATCATTTTACTACAGAGGAAAAATTGGAACAAATAATAGAAAAGGGCTGTATAAACCTTTCAAGTGAAGGCGTGGTATGGCTAACTAAAAATAAAGAACTTGAAGCGCAGCAATGGACAGAAGAAGAGAATGCAAAATTTAGGATAAGTGTTTCGCTTCTTAATATATCACATTTTGGCAAGAGTGCACCACGGCAGGACTTACTGCAAGGTGCAGCAGATTGGTATACAACAAAGCAGCCAATACTAGAAAAATTATGGGTTGATATTGAATGGTTCAAGAACAATCATTGGGGTATTTATAAGGGTTTGAGTTATAAAAATAAAAAGCGTAAATAGCAGATAGGCGTTATAGCCAGTAAGATATTAGAAAGAAGTGAAATTTACTGGTGTATGACATTCTAATTTATATAAATGGTGCTAAGACTTGATTTTTACTGAGGTTTGAGGCAAGTCGATAGGATGTAGCTAGAAACTCGTAAAGGCTACTGAAAAAAGAAGGAGACAAATAAAATGGTTGGGAAAAATAGAATAAGGAATATCGGATTTTTAAGTACGTTTCCGCCGCGTGAGTGTGGATTGGCTACATTTACGGAAGATTTGGTGAATGAAATTAGTAAAATAGCACTAATTCAGCCAAGTGTGATTGCAGTGGTGGATAAGGAAGATTATGAAAATTCCCAGGTGAAATGTAAGCTTAACCAGCATGATCGTACAAGTTATTTAATGACGGCATTTTGGGCGAATGATAATGTCGACCTCTTGATTATTGAGCATGAATATGGGATATTTGGCGGTGAATGCGGCGAATACATCATTGACTTAGCAAGAGCGCTGAAGATTCCCTTTATCGTCACGACTCATACGGTTTTATTAGAACCATCTGCAAAGCAGCGGACTGTGCTGCGAGATTTAGGAAGGCTAAGCACAAAAGTAGTAACCATGGCGGAAAGTTCTATTCCTATTTTGGCTGGAACGTATGGTATTGAGTCCGAAAAACTTGTATTTATACCTCATGGTGTTCCTAACCTACATGTAGAATCACGAGAAAAATTAAAAGCTGATTACGGATTACAAGACAAGAACGTCATTAGTAGCTTTGGTCTTATTAGTCCGGCTAAAGGCTTGGAGTATGGTATTGAAGCGGTAGCTAAAGTGGTACCAGATTATGAAAATCTGGTTTATCTGATCCTCGGCAAGACGCATCCGTGTGTCAAAGCAAGTATGGGCGAAAAATATAGGCAGAGTTTGATGGATTTAGCAGAAAGCCTTGGTGTACAAGATAATATCCGGTTTATTGATAAATACCTGACAAAGGAAGAAGTGATTACCTATCTTCATTTGTCGGACATATACATGACGCCATATTTGTCTAAGGAACAGGCAGTCAGCGGTACGCTGGCATACGCTATGGGGTGTGGGCGGGTTATTGTATCAACTCCATATCGTTATGCAGAAGAGATGTTAGGCGGCGGTCGTGGAATGCTTGCTAAATTTAGAGATGCTGATTCAATGGCATCGTGTATTCGAACTGTGCTCGGAAATTCAGAACGAAAAAAAGAAATGGAAATGAAGACATTGACCGCTGGGCGGACAATGTCATGGGCTACGGTTGCCGATCAATATGCTGAAGTTTGTATGAATATTATTATCCCACCTGCTTGTCCTGTGCTTCAAAAATCTCATTCCAAGCTTACGCTGATGAAACGAACTGGAATGAGGGCAATATAATGACCCAATTAGGTACTGAGTTTAATGACGCACATATCTTTCGGATGACCGATGATACGGGGATGTTTCAACATACAAGGTACAATGTTCCTGATTTGTCTAAGGGGTATACAACGGATGACAACGCAAGGGCTTTAATTATGGCGGTTATGCTCTATGAAAAAAATCGGCAAGCTAAATATCTTGCATTGGTCTATCGTTACTTGGCGTTTATCTTATATGCGCAAAATGAAGCTGGTCATTTTCGGAATTTTATGACCTATGAGCGTAAATTTACGGAAGCGCAAGGGTCAGAAGAATGCTTCGGCCGTTGTCTTTGGGCTTTAGGGTATACACTGGCTTCTTCCGTGATGCCTAGTGGGGTAAAAACTGCTTGTAATAGTGCTGTTAGTCGCGCGTTGCCACAGGTTTCTTCACTAAAGTGCTTACGGGGGCAGGCATATGTTTTAATAGGTCTTGGTTTTATTGATGGAACTGAGAGTGATCGTCTGATGAATGAACTCGCTGAGCTCATCGCGGTTAACTTTGAACGTTGCTCAAGGGAAAAGAATTGGCACTGGTTTGAAAATAGTCTGACATATGATAATGCACTACTGCCTTGGGCGATGTTTGTGGCCTTTCATAAAACAAGAAAAGAACGGTTTCTCTATATAGCGCGTGAAAGTATGACATTTCTTGACCAAGATGCCTTTCGAGACAACTTTTTTCGACCAGTGGGTTGTAGAGGGTGGTGGATGCGGGGAACTGATTCCGCTTTATATGATCAGCAACCTGTAGAGACATCCATGTCTACACTAGCTCATTTGGTTGCGTATCAAGTGACAGGTGATGAAGAGATGCTAAATTTAGCTAGGCAGACTTTTGCTTGGTATTTGGGTAAAAACTCTTGCCATGAAAGTCTAATAGACCATGAAACAGGTGGTTGTTATGATGGGATTATGATGGATGGATTGAACCAAAATCAAGGTGCGGAAAGTATTGTTGGTTATTGCATGGCTAGGCTGGCTTTGGATAATAAAGGTTTAGGTATTGTCTAATTTAATCAATATAAAAAGGAACGTGATGAGCCTATGAAAGTCATTATTCTCGCTGGTGGCGGAGGTAGTCGTTTATTTCCTCTCTCTCGTACATTGTTTCCCAAACAATTTTTAAAACTAAGTGGTGAAGAATCGCTGCTTGCGCAGACAATTGCTCGGTTTTTACCTATGGTTAAGTCAACTGATATGGTAGTGGTGACCAATCAGGAATATATTCATCATGTAAAAACAGAACTAATTGCTGCCAAGGCGCAGGATGCCCATATTTTACTAGAACCAGTAGCACGAAATACAGCACCAGCGGTTGCATTCGCGGCAAGATATTGTCTAGAAAAATTGGGATCGACGCCTGATGAAATCATATATGTAACGCCATCTGACCACATTATTCGTCCTATAGATACATTTATTGCAAATGTTGGGCAGGCCAAAAAGCTAGCAAAGCAGGGAAAAATTGTGACTCTTGGTATACAACCGAATCATCCAGAAATTGGTTATGGATATATGCAAGCAGGCAATCCTTTTGGTGGTGGTTTTACGGTTTTGTCTTTCCGTGAAAAGCCAGACAAAGAAACAGCAGAAGCGTATTTAGCTGCTGGTAACTACTACTGGAATTCGGGGATGTTCGCATTTACGATTCGTTGCTTTATGGGTGAATTGCAGGCGTATCAGCCTGCTGTTTATGAAATAGCTAAACGGGAATTGCTTGAGATGACGGCAAATTTTGCTCAAATGCCGAATATTTCGCTTGACTACGCGATCGCTGAAAAATCGAAAGAGTTAGTGATGCTGCCGATTACGGCGGAATGGAATGACATCGGCTCATGGGATGCAATCTATGATGTGTTTGATAAGGACTCAGATGGTAATGCATTAAAAGGTGATTGTACTACGATTGAATGTTCAAATACATTAATATGGGGACATAGTCGTCTTATTGCTGGTATCGGACTTGAAGATATTTTAGTGGTAGAGACAGATGATGTTATCGTTGTTGCTAAAAAAGGTGAGTCGCAAAAGGTCAAAGAGTTAGTGGGCAAGCTAAAGGAAAAAGGTAGAATAGAGGCGGATGAGCATACGACAGTTTATCAGTCGTGGGGCTTTTCCAAAGTACTAGGTTCTGGCCCTGGCTATAAGATGCAGAAGATTGTTGTGAATCCAGGCGAAGCTCTTAGTTTGCAGATGCATTATCATCGTAGTGAGCACTGGATTGTTATTGGTGGAACAGCAAAGATCATGATTGGTGATGTTGAACAAATGCTACATGAGAATGAGAGTGTTTTTGTACCGCAAACGACGAAACATCAACTTGGAAATCCAGGGAAATTACCGCTTCAAATTATTGAAGTCCAGAATGGTAGTTATCTGGGAGAAGATGATATTATTCTATTTGACAATTTATAATGTTGTTATATAATGGTAATGAAAAAGTGAAGTTTGTTATTTAAACCAATGGCTAATGTATTGTGTATACATTAGCCATTGTTATTGCAAAAGACGTTTTACATTGATATGATATATTAAATAATATCAATGTAAAGACAGGAATTTGGATGATCTGGATGTATGAGTAATAATCATATAACGTTTATTCAGCAAAGAAGCTGACAGACCTCGAGTAATTTGAGTGTTTGTGGCTTTTTTTTGTTTTTTGGATAACGGGAAAGGTAGGGGGAGTGCAATTTGATAAAATTAGAGAATATTAATAAGTATTTCGGAAATTTACATGTCCTTAATGGTGTAAATCTTAAGGTTGCAGAAGGCGAAAAAGTTGTTATTATTGGACCAAGTGGTTCAGGGAAAAGTACACTGATCCGTTGCATCAATCTTTTAGAAAGACCAGAGGAAGGCAGTGTCGTTGTCGATGAGGTAGATTTGTTAACTACGCCGGAGGCCGTTGCTAAAGTAAGGCAGTCAATGGGCATGGTGTTTCAGCAATTTAATCTATATCCGCATATGTCTGTTTTGGAAAACTTGACTTTGGCACCGATGAAGTTAAAAGGGTTAAGTCATAAAGAAGCGAGCAATTTGGCGATGCTTTATCTGGAACGGGTTGGATTAAAGGATAAAGCGGATGCTTACCCAGCACAACTTTCCGGAGGACAGCAACAAAGGGTGGCAATTGCCAGAGCTTTAACGATGAAACCGAAAATTATGCTTTTTGATGAACCTACATCGGCGTTAGATCCAGAGATGATTCAGGAAGTACTAGATGTTATGATTGATCTGGCAGATGAAGGGATTACGATGGTCGTGGTAACACACGAAATGGGCTTTGCCCGTAAAGTAGCGGATCGCGTTATTTTTATGGCCGATGGTAACATTCTAGAAGAAAATACACCAGATAAATTCTTTACGAACCCTGAGCATGTCAGAGCTCGACAGTTTTTAAGCAGAATTGCACACGCATGATAAAATTTTGAAAGGGTGATCTACAATGAAAAAGGGATTAACTTTAGTAATAGCAATGATAATGGGGCTTAGTTTATTATTTGCCGCAGGTTGTGGCGATTCAGCGGCAACGACAAAATCTTCTTCTAGTGGTGCCAGTGCTGAAAGTCCTGACATAAAGGCAATAAAAGATCGTGGCGTATTAAAAGTTGGGGTTAAAGTCGATGTACCTAAGTTTGGTTTTAAAGATCCTGCTACTGGAAAAGTGGATGGTATGGAAATTGACATAGCAAAAGCTATCGCGAAAAAGATTTTAGGTGATGAAAATAAAATAGAAGTGCAACCAGTTACAGCAAAAACACGTGGACCACTTTTAGATAATGGTGAAGTTGATTATGTAATTGCAACTTTTACAATTACGGATGAACGTAAACAAAGTTATAATTTCTCTGAACCATATTTTAAAGATGGTGTCGCTTTATTGGTGAAAAAAGAATCTGGTATTACAAATTTAGCTGGCTTAAATGGTAAGAAAATTGGGGTAGCACAAAGTGCAACGACCAAAAAAACATTATTAGAAGAAAGTAAAAAACAAAATATTAAAATTGATGTTCTTGAATTTGGTACATATCCAGAAATTAAAACTGCTTTAGATTCCGGTCGGATTGATTGCTTCTCCGTAGATGCGGCAATCCTTGCTGGTTATCTTGATGACAGCACTGTGATTTTAGCAGATCGTTATAGCCCACAATTATATGGTGTTGCATCGAAGAAAAGCAATGAAGGTTTAGCTAAGGTTGCCAATGATATGGTTACAGAAATGCAATCTTCAGGTGAATTAGATAAAATCATCACTAAATGGGGGTTGAAGTAATTGCCAGGACCATTTGCCCTTTTTAAGTGGCAGGCAGTTTTACAGGATTGGGATGTATTCGCTGAAGGTTTTGGCATGACCATTCTTGTATCTGTTTTGGCATTGGCGTTGGCTTTGGTACTAGGAATTTTATTTGGTATGATGGGGACAGCGCAGCTAAAGCCACTTAGATATATAAATCGAATTTATGTAGAATTTATTCAAAACACGCCACTCGTTATCCAGATATTTTTCCTTTACAATGGGTTGCCTTATTTAGGTGTAATGATGCCAGTTTTTTGGGTGGGGATGCTTGGTATCGGTGTCTACCATGGTGCTTATGTCGCTGAGGTAGTGCGCGCAGGTATTTTATCTATTCCAAAAGGGCAATTTGAAGCAGCGAATGCACAAGGTTTTTCTTATTGGGGTTCAATGCGTTATGTTATTTTGCCACAGGCAAAACGGATGGCGTATCCGCCACTTACGAATCTAGCTGTGAATCTAATTAAAAATACGTCGGTCATGGCAATGGTAGCTGGTGGAGAATTGATGTATCATGCAGATTCTTGGGCAAGTTCTAATTTGTATTACGGCCCAGCATATATCATAACAGGCTTACTTTATATTGCAATTTGCTTTCCATTGGCTACCTATGCGAAGTACCTTGAACGTAGGTTGGAGGTAACAGTATGAGTGAACTCTTTCAACCATCAATATTACTATTTCTTGGTCAAGGGTTATTGACTACGATCTATATATCAGTTGCTTCGATTATTTTAAGTTTGATTTTTGGTATTTTTCTCGGCGTGCTCAGATTTAATGGTAGCTGGGAAGGTTCCTTGGCGGCAATTTACATTGAGATTATTCGAAATACACCGTTACTATTATTCATTTTGGCTTTTCGTTTTATGACGCCATTGCCCCCCGTACAAGCGGGCATTGCGGCAATGACGGTATTTACTACAGCAATTATTGCTGAAATTGTCCGTGGTGGTTTGAAATCCATTCATAAAGGACAGTGGGAAGCAGCAAAAGCGCAAGGGTTTAGTACCTTCGCTACGCTCAGATATATCGTTTTGCCACAGGCATTACGTAATGTCATCCCGCCGTTAGTATCGCAATGTACTACTGTAATTAAAGATACTTCCTTTGTTTGGGCAGTTGGGATTGAAGATCTCACGGGTAAGGGCATGATTATCATGGGTAGATATGGTACAACAGAACAGGTATTTACCTTGTTCGGCATGATTGCCCTAACTTATTTTGTTATCAATTATGCAATTTCATGTTACTCGCGTAGAGTGCAGAGTAGATTGACTTGTAAAAGTTATTAATAGCAAGATAAAAAACGTCGCTCGAATTCTTTTTTTAGAGAATTTGGGCGACGTTTTTATTTGCAGGATTTTTTTATAAGTTAGTAAAGATAAATAGCAATTAAAAACTATAGGTAAAAGCATATAAATAATTAATGCATTGTTTTCATATATGTTTTATTGACTTAAACCTCTATCCGTGGTATAGTTTGGATTATAAAAATAGTTGATTTGGTCGTACACTGTTTCTATAAAGTTGAGGAGGGTTATTTTTTATGGTTGCTACAGTTATTATTATTATTTTTTTACTCTTAGTATTATTTTATGGATTATATGCTATGCAAAAAAGACAGGTTGATTTTGGTAAGCGTGTTATCACTGGTTTAGTTGCTGGTGTTGTGTTTGGTATAGGGTTACATTGGATTTTTGGTGGAGCATCACCAATCGTGAAAGAGACCAATAGTTGGTTTGATATTGTCGGTTCGGGGTATGTAAGACTTTTGAAACTGATTGTTGTTCCACTCGTTCTCGTATCGATTACTTCATCAATTATTCAGATTAAAGATTTAAAAACTTTTAGAAAAACTGGTGTATTGGTTATTGGGATTTTATTATTTACGACGGCAATTGCGGCTTCTATTGGGGCGGCTTCTGCGATTGGTTTCAATTTATCGGCTAGCGGGATTGAAGCAGGTGATGCTCAGCTTGGTGCAGCAAAGAAAATCGAAACAAAATTAGATAGTTTTCAAGCGAAACCAATTCAGCAACAGTTAATTGAAATCATTCCGACAAATATTTTTCAATCGATGACGGGGCAAGGCAGTGCCGATACCTTATCGGTTGTATTTATCGCGGCACTACTAGGTATCAGTATTTTAAAGATTAGACAATATAAACCAGAGACAGCGGAATTTTTGACCAAGGGAATTGGTGCATTACAAGATATTGTTATGCAAGTGGTTGATTTTGTCCTTCTGATTACGCCCTATGGTGTATTGGTGTTGATTACGAAGTTTATTTCTACAAGCAATCTAGAGGAAATCCTCAAATTGGTGCAATTTGTGTTAGCGTCTTATGTCGCACTTATTCTAATGTTTGTTGTACATTTGCTTTTATTAGTGATCATGGGCTTCAACCCAATGCAATATGTGAAAAATTCGTTTCCTGTATTGGCATTTGCATTTACTTCACGGACGAGTGCTGGCACATTACCGCTTACGGTAGATGCGCTGATCAATAAATTGGGCGTTTCGCAAGGCGTTGCGAATTTATCAGCTTCGTTTGGTGTGAGTATCGGGCAAAACGGTTGCGCAGGGATTTATCCAGCGATGCTAGCGGTTATGATTGCGCCAACGGTAGGCATTGATCCGTTAACATCAATGTTCTTAATCAAATTAGTTGTTGTTGTGGCTTTAGGTTCCTTTGGAATTGCTGGCGTAGGTGGCGGAGCAACCTTTGCGGCGTTGGTTGTACTTTCTACCATGGGACTTCCAGTAGGACTTGTTGGGCTATTGATTGCAATCGAACCGTTAATTGATATGGGGAGAACCGCATTGAACGTCAGCGGAGCAATGACGACTGCGATCGTTGCCGAAAAAATATCTGGGACGAAATAAAAAATAAGATAGAATATTGTTTAAAAGAGAAGAGGCAAAGCGTGCATTTATTACACGTTTTGCCTTTTGTTTTTACTTCAACGAAATGTAAATATGTATTTCAGCATTGCTCATATCGGAGCCGCTTTGATATTCCTCAAAATCACAACTATACTTTCTATCTAAATCCATTGACCATAGTTTAGTCCAAAACTCTGATACCGCTTTTTGCACATCGCCATGGATAATAAATTTTGCATAGTTTCCTGCTGGTATCTTTTGCGTATTTATAGTAGCTGGTAGGTTATCAGTGCTACTGATTTCGCAACAAACCATGACATCGTAAGCGCCCTGCGCGTTAGTTTCGTAGTTTGTATATAAACCGATGCTATGCGCGTTTTGTTTGTTGGGAATGGATTGATAAATTCCATCAGTAAAGAATTTTTGCCAAAGTCCACCGATCGTTTTTGTCATATTTGGATCGTAATTACTTGTACGAGTTTTCAATCCGGCTACAGTTTTTTCGGTTAACGTTACAACTTCATACTTCATATGTTATACCTCTTTTCATTTGATGTTGGCATCAGTATAACATTGGTAATTTGACAACTGCATGTCATATTATAGATATTTTTTTAAGCCTTCAGCAAGTGTGTTTTTGATAATTTCCCTAATATGTTTTGGTGCTAAAACTTCGGCATCATTACCATAGGAGAGCAAATAACCATACACCCATTCGTCCTCAGGAAAAGTGGTGGTAACCGTAAAGCTGCCATCGTTATTTTTTGTAATACATTCGTGTTCAAATTCGTCATATAGCCGATAAGCCATTCTTGCTTCGATTCTTAATACGAGTGTTATCATTCTATGCTGATAAGCTTCTGGCTTGTCCCAGATATCGTTAGGAATATCTCTTTTAAAGGTTTCTGTTAACCTGCAAAGATTCTTAATCCGTGTAATTTTAAATATCCTAAAATCATGTTTAGCTCGGCAAAAACCATAGAGATACCAGCTTTGTCCTTTAAAAAGAAGTTTTATTGGTTCAACAATTCTTTTGCTTTTTTCGCCATACGAACTATAATAGTCAAAAGTTACAAGACTTTGATTCAAAATTCCTGTCTTGATCAGAATAAACTTTTCTCGTTCATTGCTATCACTGCCCCAACGAGAAAAATCGACATCAATCCAGTTTGGACATTGTTTATTGAAAAGAGTGCTTAGTTTGTTAAGTACAGGTTCTAAATCAGGAACGTTAACGGCATTTAGGCTCTGTAAACTAGATAATATTTCAGTTTGTTCCCGCTGTGAAAGCAGAGATTTATTTAGAATAAAATCAGCAAGGATGCTAATGCCGCCACCTTTACCTTTACTGGTGTAAATCGGGATTCCAGCAGCTGAAAGTGTATCAATATCACGATAAATTGTACGAATAGATACTTCAAAACGCTTAGATAGTTCCTTTGCAGTGATTGTCTTTTTATCAAGTAGAATATATACGATCTCAAATAATCTGTTAATTTGCATGTTACATCACCCATCCTAGAGTATAACATAATAATATGACAATGCTCTGTCATATTAGAAATACAAAAAGCTGTTTAAATTAGTATTTTATTCATCATTATTATATGTAGTATAATTCTAGATGAGCGTTAATACATACCAAGCGTATTTAAATTATTTTAGAAGGTGAAATATTGAAATTAAAAGTTTTAGTTGATAATAATACCTATATTGATCAGTATTATTGTGGTGAACCTGCTGTTTCTTATTATATTGAAGATGAAGGAAAACGATTGCTACTGGATGTTGGTTATTCCGATTTGTTCATTAAAAATTCAAAAGCATTCGGAATTGATTTAGCAAGTATCGATACGATTGTTTTTTCTCATGGGCATGATGATCATACGAGAGGCTTACAATATTACTTTGAACAAGGCTATAAAAATAAACCAACGATCGTTGCGCATCCAGAAGTTTTTGAGGAAAAGATCATTGATACATTAAAAATAGGTTCACCAATTTTAAAAGATGAGTTAAAAGAAAAATCTAACTTAAAGTTTTCTAAACAACCGATTAAAGTTAGTGGAAATATTACTTTTTTAGGCGAAATACCACAGAGTAATACTTTTGAAGTTAGAAAAGCGATCGGTAAAAAAATCATTGCTGGAAAGCCAAGTGATGATTATGTAATTGATGATACAGCGCTTGTCTACAAAAATGATAAAGGAATTTATATTATTACAGGTTGTTCTCATAGTGGGCTTTGTAATATTGTAGAATATGCGAAAAAAGTATGTAATGAAAGTAATGTGCTAGGGATTATAGGTGGTTTACATTTATTTGATAAATCCGAGCAGTTAGATCAAACGATCGCTTATTTAAAACAATATCAAATCAAAGAATTTTACCCTTGCCATTGTACTTCTTTTTTAGCGCGAGCAGAGATTCATAAAATGATACCAATCAAAGAGGTTGGTGTAGGATTAGAAATCAATTGGTAAAAAAGCAAACAGAAAAACCCTTCCGACGTTAGTCAGAAGGGTTTTTCTGTTTGTTCTTATAAATCTTTTTCTTAAAGGAAAGGAGTTGGTTACTTATTTATTATAATATCCTTTTCTTCCCAAAAATACAATAGTATATTTTGTCGAATGCCCAAAAAACACATAAATATTTTAGGGCATTCGTCGGTTTGCCAAAAATAACGTCGAAAAATAGTTGCATTCGAGATTATTGGGGATTATGGTTAACTCTAAAAATAAGTAAAGGTGGTTATGACTTTCTTAAAAAGGATTTAAATTTTTCTACAGAAGTATTCGCGACGAGTTCTTCAGGGAACTGAAGTTTTGCGAGTAATTCTTGAGAATATTGGTGATTACCAACCTCGGTTTCTACATGGGCATCGCTATTCATTACGATGCAAACAGCATACTGCTTGCAGAAGTTCAGCATTTTTGTATCATTTTCCCAAGCGTTAATGCGGTGCGAATCGGGACGCAAGGAGCTGTTGTTAAGCTCTAATAAAACATGATGTTCTTTCGCGGCGAGAACAATAGCTTCATAATCAAGCGCATAATAGCCGTCGTCGGGATGACCGATGATATTGACATAGGGATTTTTAATTGCGCCAATGATTGCAGAAGTGTTTTCAGCAATTGTGCCTGAATTTATGCACATGTCATGCATACTGGCAATCGCATAATCAATTTTTTTTAATTTTTCTTCAGAGAGATCTATTGTCCCGCAGTAGTCCATAATATTTAGTTCTGAACCCAAGAGTAATTCAACACCATAAGCATGACGGTCTACAGCGCGGAAATTGCCAAAGTAAAATTCATGACAAGTTCCTGGCATCGAAGGCGCATGTTCAGTAATACCTAATAATTCAAGTCCTTTATCAGCCGCAGACAATGCCATTTCTTTTAATGTGTTATACGCATGGCCACTGGCAACCGTGTGGGTGTGGGTATCTAAAACATCTTTCATGAAATGCCTTCTTTCTATTTGTTATCTTAATTGTATAAAGTAATACTAGGATTTTTTCTTTGTTTTGTCAATTTCCCAGCGCGTCCGAGAAGCCTGTGCAAAATCATGAATTTTCAAAGCAATGTTTGCATTGCAGGTACTGTAAAAGACGAATGAATAAGATGTCAGATAGTTTGTGTTTTATTTTTCTTGCCTGCCTTGGATAATGTTACGAATCAATAGATTTAAATAATTGATATATTATAAAATAAAAAATTACATAATCTTTTAAAACGTAACACTTACTAACACCTTGAATATTATATATTATAAGTTTCTTTGAAAGATGAGCATTTCTATAGGAGGAAAATAATAGTGGCTATAATATATAGCGTTACAAGGCAATCAACTAACACTGCTGGAAATACTCTTGAGATTACTATTACAAATTGCAGTGGTGCTGCTTGGGGGTCTTATCTTGCCGTTGCTAATTATACGTTTATAGATACTACTAGTACTCCTTATGCGATTAGTAACTATTTTACAGAAGAAGCTGGTACAACTGCTAGTAACTCGATAATAATTGAGCTACCAATTTTAACTGCACTATTCAGTTCAGATTTAGCATCAAACCTACTTGTAGGTGTGTCTTATCCAGAAACTTCGATAGCAATAAGCGAATAAAATATAAAAACTATTCGAGAAATAGTCTTTGGTACATATGAGCAGTTATAGTGGCTAAGCTTATACTGAACAATGTAAAATTATCCAAGGGTTGCATGTTAAACGTTTTTTTAATTACAACCTATAAAATGAAAAAAAGGTGATTGCGATGTCTAAAATACTTATACCCGCAACTAAAAGTATCACCGTATCTAGTAAATTTCCTAATAGATCTTTTAGAAAAAAAATAATAACGATTGGTTTTAAGAAGAAGTATATTTGTAATAGTTGTTTGTTTTTTGATATTGGCATTATAGAAAGTAATTATGTAAAATCAGCTATACTTACCTTATTTAAAACTGCAGACTTTTTTTTTATCAGCGGTATAGAGTTTTGTGTTGTACCATTATTAAGCCCTTTTAGCTCTAGTACTACTTATAATGATTGTCAACAAATTGATTCGAAATTAGCCGTAAAATTTTTGCCTTTTATGAGGGAGGTAGCGGTTCAGATAGATATAACAACTATAGTAAATAAATGGATTGACAATACATTACCCAATTATGGTTTAATTATAATGGGACGAAGGATAAATTTAAAAGAGTCAGGATGTGTATCTTTCGGTTCAGCCTATAATTGTGATAATACTTTAATTCCACTTATTAATATTAACTATAAACCAAATATCTTTTGTTTACTTCCACCGCCTCCAGGGTTAGTATGTACAACTACGTTAATAGAACCTAAAAGATAATTGATATGTACCCCTTGTCAAAAACAACTAAAAAAAGTCTATGCAATATTAAGAAGATGATTTCTGTACTGAACAGGAGTCATCTTTTTTTAATCCAATTGATACCTGTAGTTGTCCTTTTTTTATGTAAAAAGACTATCTTTACGATAATCTTTATACATTTTTAATATGCGGAAGTGGTACCTACGAAAGCTATGCCTGCATGCACGTAATCACCAGCAGCACCATAGGTGTTGGTGCTAAGACTTATAGGGAAATCTACAGTACCAGCAGTAGCGACAGTAGCAGGTGTATCAAAAGCAGTATAATAGGCTGACCCAACCTTTGCAATAACACTGATTAAAGGATTTGCCCAAGCTGCGCCAGAGGAATTTGTAACTGTAACATCAAGATAATTACCTTCACCACTACTTGATAATGAAGTACCAACATAAATATTTGACATTTTATCACCTCATTCTATTTTACGTAAGAACATCTTACATTACATAATATTCGATAATTTAAAAAAAGGTTACAAATAATATTTTTTATTTAATCTAGCGCCGATAGTGAATGCAACTCGCGCATTTTTGGATTATATCCATGATCTTTCATTAAACGGTCAATTGCCATTTGAACTTGCTCTGCAGTAATAAAACGCGTACATTCAAATTGATGCTCAGTATCTTTACATCGCGGACACCAATCGAAATCATTACGAGCAAAATCAATACTGCTGTCATTGAAACAACCAGTGCAAACATTGTAGTTTATTACACGGTACGGTGTATAGAATTCTGATATTGGCAAACTAAAACCGCTAATCAAGATTACTGGTCGACCTACTGCCCAAGCCAACCAACTAAGTCCACTACTAAGTCCGATAAAAAAGTCGGCATGATATAGAAGATTGACCCGTTCGGTTAGTGGAATATCGCCAGTAAAATTTTCAGCGCCATAAGGAATAGTGTTCGATTTAATCTTTGGTGCAACGCACATATATTTGTCAATACAAAGTACACGATATCCTTTATCTTTTAAGTAAGCAACAGTTTGTATCCAGCCTATTGGATTATTCCAGTACTTAGCCTGGGCCGTTGATTGGCTGGCGATACAAACATAGGGTTCTTTTATCAATCGAGTTGGATTCGTTGGAACGATTTCAGGGGGGGATTCGCTTGTTTGCAATCCCAAAATATACGCAACAAGATTTTGAAAGCCAACAATCCGGTAGTCCACTGGCTGAAGTGTCCGATCATTATAAGGATAACCAATACCAATATTATAACTGGCATAAACCCCATCTGGTCGTTCGGTAGGACCAATGAAATGCAAATCAGGATATGTTTTTGTAAATAAAGCTGCATGCTCTAATGGCATTGCACAATATACTTCACAGTTGTGACGTTCTTGAAACAATTTAGCATAGGGAAACCAAGCTAAATTATCTCCTAATGCTCCACAATATTTTAATAATACTTTCTTACCCTTGAGATCCATATCATGTTCAAAGACAAGTTTGTCATCCTGGTATACTTCCAAGCGAAAATTGATATAGTATTTTTTTGCACTAGTAATAACATTATTGGATGCCTGAACATTGTGCATTGTAACAGCAGTATCACGATCAAAGATTTTAACCCGCCAATTCCCTTCTGGGACTTTAATTCTAGCCCCAAAATTAAAATCAAATTCTAGCCCATCAATATCGGTTTTACCGCTAATTTGCTCTACACTAGAAGTTTCTTTGCAATCTATTTCATGAAAGGTAATAGCTGTGTTTTTTGAATTATTTATGCTCTCCAATACCATCCTCTCCTTACAAATTAAAAATTGACATATAATATATATATGTTAGCCACTTTAAAAGCGTCCATAAACAGTTACTATATACTTTTTGTGTCCATCGCAATAACTGTCTATTAAATTTTCGCATAGATCTTGTTTTCGTTTTTCCCTTTGATATAGTAAAAACCCCTTATGTTATATCTATTTTGACAAACATAAGGGGTGCAATTCAAAGTTTATGTCCTTATAAATCCCTATTAATTGCGGATTGCCTTACAAAACATCCAATGCATAGCTAATGCTCGGCCTTCATTTATAATTAGCCAACGATCAAGATCGGATAATTGCTCCAAAAAGGAAAACGCTAACGGATTTCTTCCTGACTGCTTAATTATACTAATTTCATGACTTTTCGAAAAACGTTGCAACAGTATTGCTGTCAGATTAGGACGAGCAAAATCATGACACTCAACTAATATATCACACAGCTTTAATTCGGGAATGACTTCCGGATCTAGAAGTTCATACTCACATCCCTCTACATCTATCTTGATAAAAGGATGATCTCCATCTCTGGTTATCATTTCTATGACAGGTTTGAGTGATTCAGGAGTACACTCTGATTTAATCTCTATACGTTCACTTACCCCATTTACCTCTGCGACTGAACGACAAATTTGTCTTGCCTTCTCACTAATATCAAATGCAATAACCTTGCTTGTTGGCATATTAAGCGCCAATCCAATAGAATAATATCCTTCAGCACACCCTATATCAATCACCCACTGATATGCAGTTTTAGTTACTGTTGAAAGAATAGGATGTAATTCCTCCTCATAGGTTCCTAATAATTTCGAACAAGTATCTCCAAATCCCCATGATGAATTAATCCCCAATAACATCCCCTGGAAAGGTCCTTTAACGACCTTTTGTCCTGTAACTTGGGCTATATATGGTAACAATATCTTGACTCTTTCTCCTAAAGTAATCATAGACATGGTATTTACGAAGTTACCGTAATCCTCCTGTGCTTTTCTTATTATTTTAGCTGTTTTTTCTTTTGTTCTTAGTCCCATTTCATACAGTCTTTTGAGGGCATTTTCTGCCCACGGAGTAAGTAATAAATATTTCCAGTACTCAAAACCGCATGATTCTTTAAAATCAACCCAAGGTTTAGTACCTGCAAAATGTAGAATCCGATGTCCACTTTGAAAATTTTCAATGGTATCTACGTTAACCAAAACATTAAACCTAGATTCAATTTGCAAAAAATTTCCTTTTACAAGCCAATTTAAAAAGTCTTGATCAGGATAGACTGAGTTTGGATATAAATCAAAAAATTGTACTACATTATCTATAATTGAATAATTTTCTCGAAGTACATCTAAAGACAAAATCATGACACCAGAATTAAAATATCTTTCCTCTTCCCGTTGCCAATCAAACCTAGCTGCAAATGGCTTTTCTTCTAAATTTAAATTCCACAATTCTTGGATGTCCATGTCGATAATTACATCACAATCTAAATATATTATTTTTTTTAATTGTGAAAGCTTTTCAGGCAATAATAGCCGATAAAACACCCCTCTAGTAAGGCTTTGAGCTACAATATTTTTGGCACAAATATTTTCTAAATCCTCAGGCAATTCGATATTTATAAACTCTATATTTTGCCCGAATTGGGCTGCAACCATTTCAAGTTTCTTCTGATTTTCGGCAGTAAGACTTTGATCTCGTAATATATGAACACTCACAGAATTTTTAGTATTGGCAAATAAAGACGTTAAAGTGACCCCCGCATTCATAGCATAATTTCCGCTTAAATCGTGAAAAGCCAAAGCAACGTGGATAACATCGTATAAATCATCAATAGGTTTATGTTGGTTTAGCAAACAAGACAAATTATTTCACTCCTTATTTATTAAAAAATTCTCAATCTCTAAATTCTCCCTTTTTAAATTTATTCATGATCAAAAAAAATATCCCCTGATGGCAGAACGCATACGGTTGTATTTTAGATGTGATTTTTGCTATAATAAATTTTGTAGATGCCTTATTTGAGGAGGGCAGTGTGGTAGGATGGTTAAGGCCTGTAGTGCGTAAATCGTAGATACGTGTAGAATGGTAGGAAGGTAGAGTGGTAGAGTATGTCTATTCAGTTAGCGATTGTTAGTATTTACATTGCGGTATTATTTGGTATTAGTTTTTTAGTAAAAAAACGTGCAGATAAAGGATCAGCGGAGTATTTATTTGCCGGCAGGAAATTGGGAACGAGTTTGATTGCTGTCAATATCACGGGGCTTGCCGTAGGCGCAGCAGCAACGGTTGGCGTTGCGGAAAATGCGTTTAGTGTTGGGATGGCCGCTGGTTGGTATAATGGTGCCTGGGCTATCGGTGCACTTGTTATGGGGGTAGTTGCAGCTGGTAAATATCGTGCGCTGAATTGTTCAACGATTCCAGAATTGTTTGAACGGTATTATGATACAAGGGGACGTATTGTTAGCGTTATCGGTTTGATTGTGATTCAAATCGTAATTACCTCATTGCAATATTTAGCAGGTGGGGCAATTCTTGCCTCGCTCATGCCAGAAATTTTTAGTATGCAAGGTGGTATGATCGTGAGCGCTATTGTCTTTATTGGCATTACCTTAATCGGGGGGTTGTGGTCTTCTGGTTTGTCTAATATGATTAGTGTAATCTTGATTTATATAGGAATTGTATATTCTACGGTTTCGGCAGTTTCAAATCAAGGCGGGCTTGGGTCTGTGGTTAGTCAATTACCAACAACGGGGCTTGATTGGATGAGTCCGTTTGCAGGACTTGGTATGGCCACAGTAATAGGTTGGATCGTGGTTATGGTGACACAGGCAATTACGGCGCAGGGACCAGTGCAAATTGCCTGCGGGGCGAAAAATGCTGCAACGGCCCGCAATGGGTTTGTCTGGGGGGCAGTTTTGATTTTCCCAATTGGGTTTTTATGTGCGTTATTGGGGTTGGTTGCAAAGGTAGCGTTCCCAGAAATCTCAGCGACGATGGCATTGCCTAAAGTCGTGATGAGCCTAGACCCGTTTACTTCAGGAATTACATTGGCAGCACTTTGGGCGGCGGATGTATCGACGGCTTGTACGATTTTATTGGGAGCAGGGACACTGTTTTCTCAGGATATCTACAAACGGTTTATCAATACAAAGGTATCGGATGATCGGTTTGTTTCTGTCAATCGCATAACAATCTTTGTTCTTGGTATTGGTACGTTGTGGTTAGCGTTTAATGCCGTTGGCATTTTAAAAACGATGCTCGCAGGGCTTAGTTTAACAACTGCATTTACAGTGGTATTTTTATTTACTGTATTTGCGCCAAGTTTATGCCGTAAATCATCGGCATTTTATACAACGATTATTGGTATGGCGGGATTACTTGTTTGGCAATTTGTACCGGTTTTACATGTGTTACAGCATCCAATTTATTTTGAATGGATAATTTGCGTGGCAACTTTCTTAATGGTTGCAGTTCTTGATAAAGCGCCGATAAAAACACCAGAAATGATACAAGAAAAGGAGACGACAATGCGTGGAAGAAACGAAGTATTTGAGTCTTGATATTGGCAGAGCAGCACTCAAAATTGCTGTCACGGCTAGTCGTGATGAAGAAAATGATGTCAAAAGTATGCTGGCAAAGCAAGCTATCACAGCTACAGCGGTTGATTTTGGCGGTGAATTTATTCACTCTATCGTGAAGATCGTTGAACGGGCGGTAGTTGCAGCGCAACGGCAAGGGTTAGTGTCAGATAACCATGTTGGTGCTGGGGCAGTAGCTGGAGCGACAAGTGCAGCCTTAGAACAGGTGAAAAATAAGGCAATGGGGTTTAATGTCGGTGGTAAAATCGGGATTGCGCGTTATGGTGAACATTTATGCGTCGCGATTTACATGGGCGTTGGTGTGCTGAATTTAAATGAAATGTGTGTCGGGCTGGCACATCGTTCGATTTATAAGGCATAAGTAGATAGGGATATTGCAAAGAAAACTTTGTAGTATCCCTATTTTTCAGTTTCGAGCAATTTTATGGAAAAGACTTTGATTGACGATGATTAGGAAAATAATCTATAATGATTAGTACAAAGTAGAGTATCGAAAAAATTATTTTCTATAGCAAGAAATTTGGGGCGGAAGGGGTGGAGTAGTTTGAATTTAAGAATAGCGGCGGCTGGCAGTAATCAGTTGAATGCTGAGGAAGTATTAGGGGCGGCAAAAATGATTATTGGTAACAACGCGAGCTTTACTACTGTGATTACTGATGAAATTGTCAATGCTACGAGTGCGGATTTATTCATTTGTGCGGCGACGCAGGCAGAATCATTGGCTGAAGTTGTCCCAAGAAATAAAATTATCGTCCTCGATCTAATGCCGACCTCGCAGTTTTTCGTTCAAGTGGCGCGTATTCCTGCTCACGAATCTGTGTATATCTTTAATTCCAATTTACGCTATCCAGCTAGACTCACAAAAGCGTGCAAGAAATTGGGCATAGAAGCAAACTTTATTTCTATCGGCTATGAAGCGATGCCAAAAGAGAAAGTTATTGCGGCATTAAAAGAGGCAAAATATATTATCGGTATTACAAAATTGGTAGGGAAAACGGTATTGTTGTCAGAGGAGTATGCACCATATCTACGTAAGGATGTTGTGATTATTGGCAGTACGCGCGTCGCATCAATGCAGTCGGCATGCATGCTCATACAATGGGTAGCATCTTATTTTCATCAATCAATTTCCGAGCAGGTTTCAATGTTGACGAACAAATTGAAGTCATCGGTGGTCAGTTCCAAGGAAAGCGATTATGCTCGTAATTTAGCAAGCGTTGCCCAAGATTTAGAACGATTGATGGCAGAAAACAATCACTCTATGCTGACGATGCATGATGTGGTGATGCAATCTTTTGCCAATCAGATTTCACCAGATATTATGATGTTTGATCATGGACATCCACCTAAATTGCCAGCGCAGGACAAACCAGAGCAAGGTCATTCTTCGAGTAATGAAATCGTAAAAACATTAGAGAATATCAATTGTTTAAGTGAAAAGTTAACGAATCTTTCTTGCCAAATATAAAAGGTCGCAGGTACTAGCGAAAGCTACTACTTGCGACCTTTGTTGGTTTTTAAAGTGCATACGAGGTTTTAATGAAATCATATAAGGTTTGCGCGGCATGGGAAAGATGCTTGTTTTTTTTATGGGCTAGGCAAATTGAAACAGTCAGTGGCGGTTTCAATGGAATACCAACAAAATTATTGTCATTTTCGATAGCCTCTGTCGGTAAAATGGCAATACCAGCGCCACAAACGATGAATCGTTTTATTGTTTGAATCGCGTTGGACTCAAAGCTGATATGGGGCGTGAGGTTAGCCTTTTCGAAGGCAGCCAAGATGATCGTATGGATCGGACAGTCCTCTTTGAAGAGGATAAAGCCTTCGTTTTGCAGAGAAATAAGTGGCACGTTTTCTTTCCCTTTTAGCATGTGATAAGAAGGTAGACAAGCCACAAGCTCTTGTTTTCCTAATTCAATGGTCTCTAGCATATCAAGATTTTCATTGGCTATAATTAAACCTAGGTCTATTTTATCTTCTTCAAGTTGCTTTTGAATATTTGCCGAGCCTTCTTCGACAAAAACTAAATTTAGGGATGGATAAAGATTGCGGAATTTTGCCAGTAAAAAGGACAAGACAGAAACACCGGTCACCGGTGAGATGCCGATCGTAATCTTACCGCTATTAAGATTTTTGAGTTCCGTTACCTTCGTAATTGCCTTGGACACATCATTCATAATAATTTCAATATGATTAAAAAAGACGCGACCCTCTGCGGTCAAAATTGCATTTTTCTTATTGCGGATAAAAAGTTGAATGCCTAGCTCTTCTTCGAGTCTTTTAATGGCTGTGGTCACACCTGGCTGTGAAATATAGAGTTGTTCGGCGGCAAGCGTAAAACTTTTTAGCTTGCTTACCATGAGAAAGCATTCTAACTGTTTTAATTCCATAATTTTACTCCATTAATCAAAAAGTCAAACTTAGCACCAAAAATAATGAAAGTTAAGATATACTTATAACTTATTATAGCATAAGATGATAAGAATTTTTTGAAAAAATATAGTGAATACCGCTTAAATTAAAGCTAGTTATTCTAGCATAAAAATATCATATATGAAATAAAACGTAACATGATAAAATAAGACAGAAATATTAACATCTTAAAATTATATAGTTACAGTGTGGTAACATAATTAAAAAGGTTTTTTTCATCAAAAGCTTTTTGATTATGTGATTTTTTTTGTATGGAATATTTCGCAATTTATTTAAAGAGGAGGTCGTTTTTATGATGACATGGTTGGGAATAGCTATTATAGTGGCTACGATTTATTTTTTAATTAAGAGGTATGATGCGCGGTTGGTATTATTAGCATCTGGTATTATTATGGCTTGTATTGCAGGAACTCCAATGGCTTCACTAAATGCTTTTGCGAAAAACATGACCAATGGTGGCTTGATTGAAGCGGTTTGTTCGGTTATGGGTTTTGCGATGGTAATGAAGTATACAGAATGTGATAAGCACTTGATTAATTCTATGGCAAAAGGTTTGTCAAGATTTCGCCCGTTTCTAATTCCTGGGGTTGTCCTTGGAACGTTTGCGGTAAACGTAGCACTTCCAAGTGCAGCAGGAACAGCAGCGGCAGCAGGGGCAATTTTTGTACCATTGATGATGTCAGCAGGGATACATCCAGCAATGGCAGCAGCGGCCGTAAAATGTGGTACATATGGCAGTATGCTCAATCCTGGGTTAGCTCACAATCCATTTGTGGCAAAAATCGCTGGGGTAGGTGTCATGGATGTAATTGCTTTCCATTATAAAGCAAATATTGCATCCCTTATTGTTGCAGCGATTTTGATTACGTTGATTGCTTATTATAAGAATGAGCATAAAGGCTATAAAGCAGAAGGGTTTGAAGTAGAGGAATCCTTTAAAGTAAATTTTATTTATGCTTTGATGCCAATTTTACCGATTGTAATTTTGATCTTAGGTTCTACGGCGATTATTCCGACATTTAAAATGGGGGTTCCACAAGCAATGGTAATTGGGTCATTGGTAGCCTTGCTTGCAACGAGAAAAAATCCTGTAGATTTAAGTAATGCATTTTTTGATGGTATGGGAAAAGCCTATGGATCAATTCTTGGTATCATTATCTCAGCGGGGGTATTTGTGACTGGTATGACTGCAATGGGGCTTGTAAAAACTTTTACAGAAGCGATGCTTAGTAATCCAGCGATTGTTAAGATTTGTGCAGCAGTTGGACCGTTTATTCTTGGTTTAGTTATAGGTTCTGGCGATGCG
>Ga0316600_10000299_pt1 | contig 25233 bp, 23 predicted proteins | sample OWC_soil_day5_CT_FD_207652 | JGI IMG/M metagenome (GOLD analysis project Ga0316600, IMG submission 207652) | Wetland soil microbial communities from Old Woman Creek delta, Ohio, United States - OWC_soil_day5_CT | ecosystem: Environmental > Terrestrial > Soil > Wetlands | place: USA: Ohio... | reverse complement strand
AAAACTCTTAGTTCTTACTTTAGGGTCTTGTTCTGGCATTGGATTTTTAGTTAGTGAGAGTGACATTTGCAGCCCCCCTCTTTACCAGCAAGGTGCTCACTATGCTGTTTTTCCTGAGGCTTATACATGCGCTGGCGCGCCATTAAACTTTCGAAATCTACTTTATGGGCATCAAATTCTGGGCCATCCACACAAGCAAATTTATTTTCCTGACCTACTGATACTCTACAGCCACCACACATTCCAGTTCCATCTACCATGATCGGGTTAAGGCTGACCACAGTAGGAACGCCATATGGTCTTGTAGTTTCAGCAACGAATTTCATCATAATCACAGGACCAATTGCGACTACTAGGCTGATTGTTTTATCGGAATCAAGCAGTTCTTTTAAAGGCTGAGTTACTAATGCTTTAATCCCCTTAGAGCCATCATCTGTCGTAATGATTAATTCATCATTTACAGCCGCCATTTCGTCTTCATAAATAAGAATGTCCTTCGAACGGGCACCAATAATGGAGATGACTTCATTACCAGCTTCTTTTAGTCCGCGAGCAATTGGATAAACAGGTGCAATACCTATCCCGCCGCCTACGCAGACAACCGTGCCAAATTTTTCTATATGCGTCGGTTTACCCAAAGGCCCTACCAAATCTAATAAGAATTCTCCTTCATTTAAAAGACCCAATTCCGTCGTAGAAGCACCTACCTCTTGAAAAATAAGAGTAATACTGCCTTTTTCCCGATTAAAATCCGCAATTGTTAAAGGAATACGCTCGCCTTCTTCATTTACACGCAAAATAACAAACTGACCAGGTTTTGCTTTTCTGGCAATCAGCGGTGCCTCCACTTCAAAAAGTTGAACACTTGGTGCCAATTGCTGTTTTACAAGAATTCTATACACAATAAACCTCCTCGAAAATAAAAATAGGCAATCAGATGAGCCGTTCTAATTTCATCCGTTGCATTGGGATCTCCTATACAATGATTCATCATCATTAATACATATAATGATGCAATTTATATGCCAATTAATAAGAATATTGGAGATTGTTATTCATTGGCAGCAATTACTGGCATGGTTTTTGCAAAGTTATTATATGATTATTCTATATTTAATTAAGAGAATAAAGTGATAAGATGTTCAATACGAGTTATTAACAAGGGAGGTAAAGATATGTTTAAAGAACTATCACCGATTGAGATGAAAAGAATGATAAACAGTTTAGAAACTGAAAATGTTAAATTGAAACAAAAGTTGGTGATGCTTTTTAATTTAGCTAGCCTTTGTATGGAAGAGGATAGAGAGGGAAGCGACCATTATAATGATTCAAAAACGAATGAATGATTTAAAATTATATTTTCTTACACTTTAGCGAAGAAAATATAATAAATAAGAAAATACTTCCTCAATAAATGAACACTAGATGCGAAAATGCATCGACATTGATTCGTTTATGCATCTAGTATAAATTGTGAAATAATTGCGAATATTGTTTAGGAAAATAAAGTTGATGCAAGAAATCATCGTCTAAGATTATTCTGATTTACGTTAAGACGTATCTCCTAAGTTTAACTAACTTGGCATAATTTTTGCAATATAATAAATTGTCAAAATAGTATTGAAAATATGGAGATGATGATGGTGATGGCGACAAATACTAAAAGTAACTTTGGTTCTCGGGGATGGAGTACAATTATTTTTTGTATGTTAATGTACTATAATTTTGCCGCATGGACAGCCGATGGTTTAAATATTTTTACTCGAGCTTATTCTAATTTACATGGCTGGGATGCTGGTACTTTGCTCTCTTACTCAACTCCTGCCAGTTGGATTGGCGTTCTTGGCGCCCTAGTGTTTGGACAAACGATTGTTAAACGAGGTCCTCTTTTTGTTGCCATTTTTGGACTGATTGCGCAAGGTATTGTATGTATATGGTTTGGCAACATTCAAACAGAGTTTGAGTATGCTATCGCAATTTCGCTTTTAAATTTCTTTGCTACTGGTTTTGGTTTTATTGTCCCTGGAACTATAATCAATAACTGGTTTCCTCGTAAGAAAGGCTTGGCTTTAGGTTGGGCTACCATGGGTATGGGATTCTGTACAGCTACATTTGTAGCTTTGGTGAGTTTTCTATATAGCAATTTTGGTGTTTCGATGTCTATGACAATAATAGGGTTACTGATGATTGTGGCAGGTGTAGTAACTTACTTCTGGATTAAGGACACACCTGAAATGGCAGGAGTTTTCCCGGATAATGATCCAACTTGTCAAGAAGACCTAGAAGAAGTCATAAAAAAAATGGAAGCGTATAAAAGTCCTTTTACTGTATCGAAACTCTTAAAAGATAAAGATATGTGGTTAATTGCAACCGGGTATGGATGTATATGGTTGGTTACAATTGGTATTGTTAGTCAGTATGTTGTGCGGTTAATAGCTGTTGGTTATGATGAGACCTTCGCACTCCAAATGCTGAGTTTAGTTGCAATTTTTTGCTTATTGGGTAGTTATTTGTGGGGCTGGCTTGATACGAAATTAGGTACCAAAAAAGCAAGTATGATTTACGTGGTCTCATATGTTCTTACCCTTGCTTTATTGCTTATGAGGGGAAATTTATTAATAACCTTACTGACCTCCGTGGCAGTAGGTTCTGGTCTTGCAGGCATAAAAAGTTATATTACATCTATGACGAGTGGTGTCTTTGGACGCTATGACTTTGCGGCTGCTAATCGTGTAATTACTCCGATCGCTAATTCGATACGAGCGTTACCTTTTCTTATTATGGGTCTTTCGATGAAATATACTGGTGAATTGGATATGGCTTACTATGTTTTCATTGGCGTAGACATTCTTGGATTTATCCTTATCAGTCGTATTACTACGGAGTGTAAGGGCGCACTTAATTTGGATGGTTATGACCCAGAAAAAGTAAGTGAGAATGGATGTAATGTTAACCTTTCTAATCTAAAAATAGGAAATCACAGAAGAATTTAATAGTTCTGAAAGAATTCTATTCATATTTAGTAAAGAAATAGCCAATGGCAAATTTATGCTTTTTGGCTATTTTCTTTATTCTAAGAGATCGGGTTGATTAGTACATTTATTAAGTAACAGTTTGATGATAGAGAATGCTATCTAACAAGGAATTGTAGTTTTTTAAAATTTGCATCAAACTTAAATTTAGATTATTCTATATATAAGTATACGTTGTTAGTTGATGGCGGAGGGCATAATAATGAACGATGAAGAAAATTTTTGTGTGGAAAGCTTCTTGCAAGATTTAATCACTAAGACAGAGAACCAAAGTTGGGATATTTTCAACTATCAAGAACTAGCAAGAGGGTTAAAAAGGACATTAGAAGAGTTTAAAGAAGCTAAAGAACTTGATTTTAGAGAAATTGGGAATCATTTGTATGATGGGATATACATAGCGGATGGAGAAGGTAAGACGCTTTATATAAATGACGCATATACAAGAATAACTGGAATAAAAAAAGAAGAGGTTATCGATAAGTATGTTGAAGATATTGTATCTGGTGGTTTGTATAAGAATGCTGTAACGCCTGAGGTTTTAAAGCATAAAAAACAGGTAAATTCAATGGGAGAAAGTTTAAAGAACGGGACAAAATATTTGATTACAGGTAGTCCTGTCTTGGATGAACAGGGCAATGTGAAAAAAGTGGTTGTTATTGATCGAGAAATGATCGACTTGTTAAAAATTAAAGCAGATTTGGAAGCATCACAAAAACAAATTAAAGCCGTTGAGAAAGACCAAAATAAAAGTAAGCTTGAAATTGAACATTTAAGAAAGATGCAGTTCAATAATAATCTCTTAGGGAATAGCATCGAGACCCAGCAAGTAAATAAAATGATCCAGCAAGTTGCCGGTCTTGATGTGACCGTTTTAATTACAGGAGAAACGGGGACCGGCAAGGAGGTTGTATCTAATGAAATTTATACAAATAGTACCCGAAAAAATGGACCTTTTATAAAAGTAAATTGCGCAGCAATACCTGCAAATTTGTTGGAGGCAGAACTTTTCGGATATGTGAAAGGTGCATTTACTGGTGCCACAACTTCGGGGAAAGTAGGTATGTTTGAATTAGCAGACAAGGGTACTTTGTTATTAGATGAAATAGGAGATATGCCTATAGCGTTGCAGTCAAAATTACTCAGGGTTATTCAGCACAAAGAGTTGACACGTATTGGAGCAACTAAGCCTATAATGTTGGATGTTCGTATTTTAGCGGCAACAAATTGTGAGTTAAAGGAACTGTGCAAACAAGGACGATTTAGAGAAGATCTATATTATCGGCTGAATGTATTTCCTATTCACATTCCACCATTGCGTGTTAGGGTGAAAGATATCGATGTATTAGCAGAACATTTTCTTGCTATTTATAACGCAAAATATGGAAAGCGAAACTCCATTGAACATTCAGGTATAGAGACGTTAAAACAATATTCGTGGCCAGGGAATATAAGAGAAATGCAAAATGTGATTGAAAGGCTCGTTATTGTATCTGATCAAGACACTATTATTGCTAAAGAACAAATTGGGATTTTGTTGAATATTCATCCTACTTATATGCCCGAACTTGTGAGTAATGAAATGGGACTAAAAGATATAGTAGAGAATATAGAAAGGCAGACAATCAAAAAAGCATTGGCCCGATATGGCAGCACACGAAAAGTAGCAAAAATTTTGAAGATTGATCAATCTACTGTTGTAAAAAAAGCGAAAAAACTTGGCATAGTGATAAGTGATGAAAAAACACATCTTGATTGATGTGTTTTTTCATCACTTATCACTATATTAACCTTGAAATTATATGTGTTTCTATATGAAAGTAAATGAAATAAATCATCGAAGCGCTATTTTTTTCTTTAGAAATGAAACTTATAAAGAATTTAGTATTGGCACAGTTTTTGCAATATATAATAGCAACTCTATAATTAGTAAGTATCTTTCGTATCTTTCGTATTTTTCTTATTATTGGACAACAAGGAAAATGATCTGAGAACGTCTAAAACAGAGATTCAAAAAAAGATAGGTTTTAAGAACGGATATAGGTAGCGGAGGATGCTTTTATAGAGTTAGGTTTCATTTAATGAAATTACTTGTTTGTCATAATTATGATGTGAGGTGAAAGGGATACAATGTCAAAAGTTATCAGTATTGATCAAGCACTTGATTATGCCAAAGATTCATCAGTGATTATGATTGGTGGATTCTTGGGCACGGGGACACCAGAGATTTTAGTAGATGCATTGCTTAGCAGAGGGTATAAAAATCTTACCATAATCGGTAATGATACTGGTTATCCAGAACGTGGAATTGGCAAATTAATTGTCAATCACCAAGTGAGAAAAGCAATCGTTTCACATGTGGGGACTAATCCCGAGACCGGGCGCCAAATGCACACTAAGGAGTTAGAGGTTGAACTGGTGCCCCAAGGTACACTCATAGAACGTATACGTTCAGGTGGAGCAGGATTAGGAGGGGTGCTTACTCCCACTGGCGTGGGAACCGTTATTGCGGAAGGAAAACCGACGATTACTGTTGAAGGAAGACTTTTTCTATTAGAAAAACCTTTACGAGCAGAGATTGCTTTTGTAAAGGCAGATAAAGCGGATACGCAAGGAAATCTTATTTTTAGAAGATCAGCCCGCAATTTCAATCCAATAATAGCAACTGCTGCTGATATCGTTATTGTAGAAGTGCGAAATATACTGTCAGTAGGAGAGTTAGATCCTGATGAAATAATGTTGCCAGGACTTTTCGTAGACTACCTTGTTCAAGGAGAATAGGAGGGAATATGATGGACAATAGAACATTGATTGCGAAACGGGTTGCTCAAGAATTTAAGAATGGTGACATTGTAAACTTAGGTATTGGTATACCTACTTTGGTTGCTGACTATATTTCAAGGACGATAAATGTTACCTTGCATTCAGAAAATGGCTTTGTTGGGGTAGGGTCAGCAATTCATGCAGAGGACTCTGATTTGACTAATGCAGGTGGACAATTAACCACTATTTTAGCTGGTGGATCAACCTTTGACAGTGCCATGTCTTTTGCTATTATTCGCGGTGGTCATTTGGACGCAACAGTGCTGGGGGCTTTGGAGGTCGATCAGGAAGGTAATCTGGCAAATTGGATGGTTCCAAATAAAATTGTACCTGGTATGGGAGGGGCAATGGATTTAGTAGTAGGGGCCAAACGGGTAATTGTGGCGATGGAGCATGTTGGTAAGGGGGGGACACGTAAGATTTTGAAGAAATGTACATTACCCCTTACTGCCTGCCGAGAGGTTGATTTAATTATCACAGATTACTGTGTCTTTGAAGTAACAGAGCAAGGTTTGATACTAAAAGAACTAGCACCGAACGTTAGCTTACAGACTGTAAGAGAATTTACTGAGGCTGACTATAGTATTTCACCTGATGTAAAAGAAATGCGGGTTAGTGATGAGGTGGTTTTGGGATGCTAAAGAAGTTGGTATGTAAAACCAGATGTTAATGCGTTTGATGTGTACAAGAAATCACAATTTAAATAAATATAGAATTATGTCCATCTAGGCTATAGAGAGGGGAGATATAAGCTGTCATGATCTTAGCAATATCCATGTTTTCATAAGAAATATAGATATGCAGTTGAGTTAGATGGTTTTCAAACTTTAAAGTATTAGATCTAAAAAAACGGAGGTTTCACCTCCGTTTTTTTAGATAAACTTTCTGTTAGAAGCTTTTGATCATAGCGTGGCAAATTCATTCATCTTTCTGAATAAATCAAATATAAACACTTTGTTCATTGTGTGCAATAATTGTTGACGAAACTTTATATTAGAGATATTATAAATACATAGCTACTAAATGAAGGAGTGAAGATTTATGGAAAGAGTAATAAAAGTCGTGCTAGGGTGCTTGTTGATAAGTCTGAGCATATTAACTTTTAAACATGCTCAGATTACTACTGGCGGAACAACCGGTCTGGCATTAAACGTATCATATCTGTTAAAAATTCCTTTTGAGTATGTATTTTTTGTAGTTAATCTACCCTTTTATGTTCTTTCAATAAAAAAAATGGGCTGGAACTTTACCGGAGCAACAATTTTATCTGTTTTTGTTGTCTCATCTCTTACCGGAATTGAACGATTTTTGCCAGATGTTGTTATTTCTGCCTGGAGCGGAGCAATGATCGGTGGTGGATTGATGGGAATAGGTTTATCTATTTTGTTTTTAGGTAAAAGTTCCTTGGGCGGTACTAGTATGGTAACAATGTATTTGCAGCAGCGCTTTGGCTGGGATCCAGGCAAGGTTAATCTGCTTTTTGATGCTATTATCGTTGGTTTAGGTACTTTTGCAGTCAGTCTTATCGATACATTCTTTTCCGCTTTATCAATAGTCGTTATTTCCCTTATCATCAGTTTTTCTAAAAATCGGATTGCCAAGACTTACACTTCGGCACTAATGCCGATAATGACATCTTCAAACAATTAAATTGAAAAAAAACGCCACAAATGTTATTTTATAATATAGAAGGTGGTGGCAGATTTGAATAAAGAAGAGGCCTTGGAATTTCTTAACCGGGTGGCTGAAGGTATTGCTTGTATGTTTGGTAATTCTTGCGAAACACTGATTCATGACATGAATAATAAAAAATCTTCGATTATTTCGATTTATCATGAGGAAGTAACCAAGCGTAATATAGGAGACAGCTTATCCATTTTAGGGGTTAAAGAAGTTGATGAATTTTTTGAAGGAAAAGATGTCATCAACTGTTTGGGTAAAACCAAAGACGGTCGGTTACTAAAAAGTTCGACATTTCACTTGCGGGGAGAAGACTATCATTACGCATTGGGGATAAATTATGATTATACCCATTTAGCGCTAGCTAAAGCCTCTTTGGAGGAACTAACTACTGTCGGGCAACCGATTGAGGATGCATTATATCCTTCTGGTAATTTACTGCAGGACATCTTTGACGAATGTCTTAAAATTGTAGGTAAACCGGTGGCGCTATTTGTCAGAGAGGATCGGATAAAAATGATCGAGTTGCTCATGGAGCAGGGTGCTTTTGATTTTACAAAAGGAATTCCTATCATAGCTGAAAAACTTAATATGTCTCGCTATACTATTTATAAGTATTTAAGGAAGTGATCTTGAGATACTTATAAAATTTAACTATCATTTTTGAGGTGAAAGAATAAAAAAATACTCCTAGAAGGATTTTTTTATAAAAGAATAGAATGTATATTTAAGTTATAATTATCTTTGTGATAAGGAACGCGGTTTCACATTACGGAATGAGATAATACATTAAAAAGTATGAGGACGTGTAGCATATGGCGAGGGTAGAATCAATATTGTCACTGCATAAAGCCGTTGATATCCTTTTTTTGTTACAACAAGAAGGTGATATGGGTGTTACAGAGATAGCTAATTCTCTAAATATGAACAAGAGTACAGTACACAGAATTCTATCTACCTTACAGAGCCGTTTTCTGGTTCGTCAAAATCCTGTAACGAGTAAGTATTGGCTAGGACTTAAATTATATTCATTAGGAATGTCAATAAGAGAAAATCTGCCGATTCAGTCAATTGCGGCTCCCTATCTTAAGGATTTATCCGACAAGTTTCAGGAGGTATCTAACCTTTCGGTATTGGATATGAGTTCGGCAGATTTCCCTAAACAACTAGTCTTAGATAAAATCCAGACCAGCCGGATATTGAAACTTACTCCATCTTTAGGATCCGGAACATATTGTCATTGTTCAAGCATGGGGAAATGTTTATTGGCCTTTAGCTCGGATGAATATCTTGAAAAGCTTATTGGCCAACCTCTTCAACGATATACAAGTAAAACAATTATTAATTGGAAGGATCTTCTTCTGGAGATCAAAAATATTAGAGAAAAGGGGTATGCGATTGACGATCAAGAGATGGAAAATGGATTAATCTGTGTGGGAGGCCCAATCTTGAATAAGAAACAAGAGATTATTGCGGCGATTAGCTTATCGGGCCCTACCAGCAGAATAAATGAAAGTATATTGCCGGAGGTTATAGAAGAAGTAAAAAGGACTGCTAGAATGATATCAGTGGAAATAGGCTAGAAATGCTCTGACGTTATTTAGTTTATAAGCTAAGATTTCAGAAAAATACTCTCTTCTTTCTTTTGGGAATGCATCTTAATGCGAAGCAACTGGCGGTTTGAATAAACTAGGGGGAAGTGGCTAAGTTATTCAAATGTAAAATCTTTAACTAAATAGAACAGCTATTATAATTATAACCAGGTGACTCAATAATCTATTAAAAATTAATAACTTCTAAATAATAACATCTAAATTAATTGGAGGTTCCTATGCGATATACTGTAGATGCATCAGTTTTTGATATGAATCCAAACATTAAGTTCGGCATATTAATAGGTAAGAACATAAAGAATTCGGAGACAATGACAGATGATGAAGGCAGGTTAAGAGATGCTGAGAAAAGGATGCGTGAAACCTTTCAGGTTGACCAGGTGAGAGAACTGTCAAACGTTTCATTTTATAGAGAAATCATGACCAAGGCGGGTATCAACCCAAACAAGTTTCCGCCTTCTGTGGAAGCAATGTTTAAAAGAATTCTTAAGGGGGGGGATTTGCCGGTTATTAATGCCCTAGTTGATGTATGTAATGCCGTGTCAATAGAACAGATTATATCATTAGGTGCACATGATTTAAATGATATCCATAAGGATCTTGAAGTTCGCTTTAGTAAGAATGGAGATATATTTCTTCCTTTTGGTGCTACAGAATATGAAAATGTAGATAAAGGTGAGCTGGTTTTTACGAGCGGGAATATAGTTCAAACAAGGAAGTGGATTTGGAGACAAAGCGAATTAGGGAAGACTACAATTTATAGTAAAGATATTTTCTTCCAGCTTGTTGGATTTGATGATAATAAAGAATCTACACTTAATAAGGCTATGGAAGATATAGAAAGTTTAATTGTAGACAGATTTCAGGGGAGTTGTGAGAAATATATTGTTGATGTTAATAATACATATATTGATTTGTAAAGATTTTACATGCCACAGATTTGTAATATAAATTGTTTCTGTTTGAAGTGCTTTGAAATTATTTAGTTTATAAACTAAAATTTCAGAATAAAATATATTTTGTTCTTTTTACGAAAAGGGGTATTTCAATGGAAACAATTGGCAGTTTGAATAAGCTAGACTAAGTGGTTAAATGTAAAATCAGCAGCTAAATAGAACCGTTACTATAATTATAACAGGGTAACTTATATAAGCGAGTAAATACTTTCAGTTTTAAGTGGATATCTAGCATTGTGCAATAATCGGAACGTTGTTCCGCAATGAGAAACAATACTGGATATATTGAAAGCAAATAAATAAGAAAGGAGAGATATCCTCTAAAATATGAGTGGTTACATCATTTTGGAAAATTGAAGTGGGAAAAAATTAAAAAAGATGAAGGAAGGGGAGGCAGTGTTGGAAAATCAAGCAAAGATTAGTCAATTGAAAAAATATAGACTTTTGATGTTCGTTTTTATTGCTATTTGTTATTTGATGACGTCATTTCATCGAGGCGCTCCAGCGATTATGGGGCCAGAACTATAATGGACCTGAAACTTAATGCAATTGATTTTAGATTTTTAGGGATGACATTTATGTGGTCGTTGCATTAGCGCAAGCACCAATTGGAACCTTGTTAGATAGGGTTGGTATTTTTCTCATTATGTGGTCATATATGACAATTAATATACGCATGCTGAGTGTTCTACGCAAATGTACTTGGTTGTAGCTACCCTTGCTTCATGAATGAATTAGTTAAACCTACACAACTTGCAACTGCTATGGGTATAAATAACGGAACGGTATGGATCTTAGGGGTGGGCTTACTCCAACAGATTTGGGCCGTTATTATAAATAATGTTTCTAAAAAGGGTAAAGCCATATCCAGTTGAAGCTTTCGAGATAGCTTTCTGTGTACAAGTCGTCTTACTAGTGATTGGAACTACTTGCGCAGTGTACCTTGCAAAAATTCATAATAATTCTGTAACGAATACCAATACTTCAAAAGTCGAAGGAGCATAATTTAGAAGGTCAATATATTTAGAAAGAGTGATTTCGTTTACCATAAAAACGGAACGGCGTTCCGTTATGAGAAACAAAAGGAGGGGCTTTATGAAAAGGATTTTGGTTATCAATCCTGGGGCGACATCTACTAAGTTTGCCGTATTTGAAGGAAAGGAGGTAGTCTTGAAAAAGATAGTAGAGCATCAGGGAGCAGACTTACAGAGCTTTGTGAATGTTTTCGATCAACACCAATACCGAATGAAACTCATTCTTAAGGCGTTACAGGAAGGCGAAATTCCGCTATCGACCCTTAATGGCATTGTTGGCAGAGGTGGATTATTAAAGCCTGTTGCAGGTGGTACATATAATGTCAATGAGTTGATGGTGGATGATTTAAAAAATGCTAAATATGGTGAACATGCATCAAACTTGGGTGCGGTACTAGCTTATAATTTTGCCGAAAAACTTGGAGTCCCAGCATTTATTGTTGATCCTGTAGCGGTAGACGAGATGGAAAATGTTGCACGGATATCTGGATCGCCTGAACTCATGAGGGTCAGTATGTCCCATGCGCTGAATATGAAAGCTGTGGCACGCAAAGTGGCCATTGAGTTGGGCAGTAGATACGAAGATGTAGATTTCGTGGTGGTTCACCTGGGGACAGGAGTTTCCGTTTCGGCCCACAGCGGTGGAAAAATGATTGACACAATTGATGGTAAGGATGAAGGTCCATTTGCCCCAGATCGCTGTGGAGGATTGCCTGCGAGCCAATTGATCAAATTGTGTTATTCAGAGAAATACACCTACGCAGAATTGAAGAATAAACTACAAGGGTCTGGTGGCCTCTACGCATACCTAGGGACAAAAGATATTCGTGATGCAGAAAAAATGGCGGCAGGTGGAGATGAGAAGGCTGAGCTCATTTTGCAAGCCTTAGTCTATCAGATTGCTAAGGAAATAGGGGCTTTCGCTACAGTGCTAAAGGGCAACGTATATAGAATTATTTTAACTGGTGGCATTGCCTACTCCAAGCGCATCGTTGAGGGGATTACTGCGAGGGTCAAATTTATCGCTCCAGTAGTTGTTGTTCCTGGTGAAGAAGAACTAGAATCATTAGCGGAAGGTGCTATTCGCGTATTAGAGGGCGAAGAAGAGGCACAAATATATCAATAATATAGGAGGTAATTTTTGTGCTCCATAATTATGAAGAAGTGAGAACGAAGGCCAAAGAATTTGGACAGATAGTCATTAGTGTAGCTGTGGCCCAGGATAAAGAAGTGCTAGAAGCGGTTAAAGCTGCAATGGATGTAGGTTTGGCGAAAGTAATTCTTGTCGGTGATGCTGCGCTTATTAAACCATTGCTTGCAGAGGCTGGTTTGCCAGCTGATACACCAATTGTCCATGAGTCAGACGTTGAGCGGGCAGCATTAACGGCAACGTCATTGGTAAGTATAGGAAAGGCCCAGGTCTTAATGAAGGGCCTAATAAATAGTGGAGATTTCCTCAAAGCTGTACTCAACCGTGAAGTTGGACTACGGACTGGTCGTACCCTGTGTCACTTTGCTGCCTTCGAAGATCCTAACGGGACGAAACTTTTATATCATAGTGATGGTGGAATGAATATTGCACCTGGCCTTGAGGCTAAAAAACAAATTATTACAAGTTGTATGATCGCGTTAACTGCCCTTGGGATAAAACAACCTAAAGTCGCTATTTTGGCGGCTAATGAAGTAGTCAATCCTAAAATGCAAGCGACAATGGATGCGAAGGCCTTGGTAGATCTGCATAAAGCAGGAGAACTTTTCCCAGAAAGCATCATCGAAGGACCTATCGCTATGGATGTAGCGTTAAGTCCTGAAGCTGCTAAACATAAAGGACTGATAAGTAAAATAGCTGGTGATGTTGATTTGTTTATCTTTCCGACGATCGAAGCCGGTAATCTTACCGCCAAGGCATTAATATATTATGCTAAATTTAAAAATTCTGGAGTGATTCTTGGAGCTACTCATCCTATTGTTATGGTGTCAAGGTCTGACCATGCTGAGTCAAAACTGAATTCAATCGCATTGGCTTGTTTGTTGGCAGGCAGAGCTGCAAATCTGAATAGTTAGTTAAAAATTATCTAGCAAATATGTGAATCTATCAGAAACTCAAAATATAAAAAAGTCTTTTGCCGCATGTAGGTAATAATGAAGTGACTTGTGTCCGCTTACGGTAAAAATATAAACAGGAGGATTATTTATGAAAGAATTATTAACTGGTAATGAAGCAGTAACACGAGGTGCATACGAAGCAAGTATAGCATATGCATCAGCTTATCCTGGTACACCTAGTACTGAAATCCTAGAAAATATTGCTAAAAACAAAGACATCATTGCTGAGTGGTCTCCTAATGAAAAGGTTGCTATAGAAACTGCCATTGGTGCATCTATTGCAGGGGGAAGATCTTTATGTGCCATGAAAATGGTTGGCGTAAATGTTGCTGCCGATCCCTTAATGTCTTTTGCGTACTCTGGCGTTAATGCTGGTATGGTTCTCATATCTGCTGATGATCCTGGATTGCATTCGTCGCAAAATGAACAAGACAATCGTTATTATGCAAAATTCGCAAAAATTGCCATGCTGGAGCCAAGTGACAGTCAAGAATCTAAGGATATGATTGTTACAGCTATGGAAATTAGTGAAAAATATGATACTCCTGTATTGTTCAGAATGACTACACGAGTATGCCACAGCAAAAGCTTAGTTGAATTTGGTGAGCGTCAGGAAATTGCAAAAAAAACATATGTAAAAAATCTGCAAAAATTTGATTTAGTTCCTGCAGTTTCCCGGAAACTGCATGTAATATTAGAAGGAAAACTAAAAGAGTTGGAAGCCTTCTCTAATGAAACTTCTTTGAATGTTATTCAATGGAATGATAATAAAATTGGTATTATTTCAGCTGGTGCTGCTTATCAATATGCACAAGAAGTATTTGGCACAACCGCTTCTTATCTTAAAATTGGTTTTTCTTATCCACTTCCAATGGAGAAAATCAGAGCATTTGCTCAAAAGGTAGAAACGCTCTATGTAATTGAAGAACTAGAACCTTTCATGGAAGAACAAATCAAGGCAGCTGGAATTGCTTGCATCGGTAAAGAAAAAATTCCTAACTGCGGAGAATTGAATCCAGAGATTATTGCGAAAGCATTACTGGGCGCAGAAAAAACTCTAATTGCAGTCGATACTGACCTTGTTCCAGGTAGACCACCGATTCTTTGTGCTGGCTGTCCACATCGTGGTTTTTTCTATGAGCTTGCTAAGAAGAAAAACATTATGATTACTGGTGACATTGGTTGTTATGGCTTGGGTGGAGCCGATCCATTGAATGCTAAAGATACTTGTATTTGTATGGGTGCGGCCTCTAGTATGGGTCATGGTGCACAAAAAATATTCAATAAATTCAATGAAAATATGAGAACTGTAGGTGTTATGGGCGATTCTACATTCTTTCATACAGGAATGAACAGTTTGTTAAATGTGGCCTACAATAGAAGTAATACGATTACTGTCATTCTGGACAATCGAATTACTGGTATGACAGGACACCAGGAAAACCCAGGATCTGGATTTACGTTGCAAGGTATGCCAACTAAGATTGTGGATATTCCACAACTTGTTAAAGCTCTTGGTATTGACAATATTAAAATAGTCAATCCGTTAAATCTGCAAGAAGTCAAAGAAGCTTTAGATTGGGCTCTCACCTTTGACGAGCCTACAGTCATCATTACTAGATGGCCATGTGTTCTTAAAAAACACTCTGAAAAAGATAAAAATGAGTTTGGAAATTACATAGGAACTTGTAAAGTAGATGAAGAGAAGTGCATCGGTTGTAAAATGTGTCTAAAAACGGGTTGCCCGGCTTTATCTTTTAATAAAGAAACTAAAAAAGTAAAAATTGATGTAGGACAATGTGTTGGTTGTAAAGTATGTCTGCAAGTATGTCCTAAAAAAGCAATAAACAAGGTGGGTGAATAATATGTCAGAAGTTAAAAATATATTATTAGTTGGTGTAGGAGGGCAAGGAACAATCCTTGCAAGTAAGATTTTATCAACGGGACTAGTTGAAGCTGGTTATGATGTGAAAATGTCTGAAGTTCATGGTATGGCGCAAAGAGGTGGAAGTGTTACTACCCAAGTTCGTTATGGCGAAAAAGTATTTTCACCAATTATCGACAAAGGGCAAGCTGATATTTTAGTAGCTTTTGAAACTATGGAAGCATTACGTTGGTTGGATTATTTAAAACCTGATGGAAACGTAATCATAAATGATTATCAAATTCCATCGGCCCCCATTCTTATAGGTAAACAAGATTATCCTGAAGGCGTATTGGAAACGATAAAAAGTAAAGTCGGTACCACTGTTATAAAAGCTAGTGAAATTGCAAAAGATTTAGGAAATGTAAAAGCAATGAATGTTGTGCTGTTTGGTGCAATGGTTAAAGCTATGAAACTTACCAATATTTCTTGGGAAGAAATAATTGCAGATAACGTGAAAACGAAATTTATTGAACTGAATGTAAAAGCATTCAAAGCTGGTATTACAGCAGATATAAAGTAATAATTCTGAATATCTAAGTCGACTTAGAATTGAATTATTTAACAGCATTGAATGGGAGTATAAATTAGAATCCTAACCAATTGTTTTCGAACCCCTTTAGGGTAGACACGTAGATAAGGCGGGAATGAAAGATTTTCGAAATTGAGCTTTTCATATTTTACTATAATTATAGCACAGAAGATACACATAAATAATTTATAACTCATATTAGGTCAGGTTGAAGAATACAAAAAAATGAAGCCGAAAGTGTGTACTTTACACTGATGTTTTTCGTTAATATGTAATAGAGTGGATATATAGACAAGGGGGGATTTATATGAATTCTAATGAAATCAAGCTGCAGGATATATTAAAAAAACGCGGCATTAACATGGGAAGAGTTGATAATCTTTTGGAAGCTGATATTCCAGAAGCAAAAGAAAGCACTAAAAAGTTGATGGACATCTATTACACTTTAAAAGTTACCGCAGATATGGAAGCTGCGTATTGGTATAACAGGACCTGGTGGGAAAATGACGGTGATATTCTTGAAGTAAGAAGAGCGAAAGCAGTAGCTGCTTCCTTATCGCATATGACACCAACAATTTTACCTTATGAAAAGCTCGTTATGAATAAAACAAAAAATGTCAGAGGGGCCTTTCCATTTCCCTGGGTATGCGCAAGTTTCTTTAATGCCCAGGCGGAATCCTTAATGCAGGAGGTGGATGCCCCAGCGGAAAGCGAAGCCGATTCAGTCAGCATTGTTGGTGCTGGAGGCGGCAACGTAACTGAAAGCAATGTAAATATCATTTCCATTGCTAAGAAGTTTGGCATGCGGAAAGAAGAAATTCCTGTCTTGGTTAAAACATCCAACGCTTGGAAAGGCATTTCCATCGAAGAATTGAGCGACAAGTATTCCCAGATGACACCAGGTTATGATCAGTTTAAACGTATCATGGACAGCGTTATCTGTATGTTTGATTCTTTTGCCATTCCTCAGGGGCGTGAAGTAATAAACTATTATCTTCCTTTACAATATGGCTTCGACCGAATCATCGAAATGTGTGATGAAAAAATTGCCGAAGTTATGGGTGAACCCGGTGATGATGGTGATTTCGGCATGAGCCGTGGTTATTACTATGCTGCAATGAAGGAAATTACTAAGGGGTTAAGCGCTTGGTGCGAGAATTATTCAAGGCAGGCAAAATATTTAGCTTCAATTGAAACCGATGCCGCATTAAAAGCTAACTATGAAAAAGTTGCCGAGGTCATGGGGAATATTGCTCATAAGAAACCGGCAACCTTCTGGGAAGCAATCCAGATAACCCTTTGCTGTCATTTAGGTGTTGTTAATGAAGATCCTCAGTCCGGCCTTTCCATTGGCAAACTTGGGCAAGTGTTGCAGCCCTTCTATGAGAAAGACATTGAAGATGGCATCATGACAAACGAAGAAGTAATTGAAATTCTGGAATTATACAGAATTAAAATTACCTGCATTGAATGTTTTGCTTCAGCTGGTGTATCCGGTGGCGTTCTTTCTGGTAATACTTTCAATAACCTCTCATTAGGCGGACAGAATTACGATGGCCTTACGGCAGTGACTCCTCTGGAATATTTAATTATTGAAGCAGGTATGCGAAATCAAACCCCGCAGCCGACGTTGAGTGTATTATATGATGAAAAGACACCGGAAGATTTCCTTATGAAAGCTGCTTCTTGTACAAAACTGGGACTTGGCTATCCGGCCTGGATGAATAACCAGACCGGCATGAACTTCATGATGCAAAATTATGGCCCGGAAGGCATGGATATTCATGATGCAAGGGCCTGGTGTCTTGGCGGTTGTCTAGAATCGGCACCTGGCTGCTTTTTGCCGCTTGATTATAACGGAAAACAAACTATGATTCCTGGCGGGGCATCACCTACCTGCGGTACAGGTGTTCATTTCATTGCCATGCCAAAAGTGCTTGAACTTGTTTTGACAAACGGGTTAGATAAGCGGACCGGAAAACAGGTATTTCCGCCTCACAATAAGAAGATTGGCTCCTATGAGACAATGCTTGATCAGTGGAAAGAATATATGGAGTTGAGCACAGATGTTGTTAACAGATGCAACAATATTCAGATGGATATTTGGCGCAAATACAACATGCCTGCTGTTAACTCCTTGCTGAAACCTGACTGTTTTAGTAAAGGCAAACACATTGGCACCATGGGGGCAAGATATAACGCTTGTATTAACTTTGAATCCTGCGGGACGATTACTCTGGTAAATTCCCTGTCTTCCATTAAGATAAACGTATTTGATGACAAGACATTTTCGCTGGCCGAAATGACAAAGGCAATAGTCAATAATTTTGGTTTCAAACCTGCTTATGAAACAAACGTGTTCTCACCTGATTTTCGAGAAGGTACGGAAAATAGTCCTAAATATGAAAAAATTTTTGCAGCCTGTGTCAATGCGCCCAAATATGGTAACGCTGACAACTATGTGGATGAGATTTTCAAAGCCTATCACTATTATATCTATGACATGACCCATCGATATCGTTCCTACTATGGGAAACCATTGTACTTGTGTCAAATCTCCGTATCAACACATGGCCCTCAAGGTTTTGTGACCTTGGCGACAGCTGATGGCAGACTTGCAGGCACAACCTATTCAGATGGTTCGGTATCGGCAGCGGCCGGCACCGATAAAAATGGTATTTACGCAATATTTGAATCGGCAACCGTTTATGACCATTCCATGCATCAGAACGCACAGATGAATTTAAAACTACATCCATCGGCAGTTAGAGGCATCAGCGGAACAAGAAAGCTCCTAGACGTTGTCCGCGCCTATATGCGAAAAGGAGGTTTCCATATTCAGTTTAATGTTGTCGATAGTAAAACATTAAGGGATGCGCAACTTTCGCCGGAAAAATATCGGGATCTTATGGTTCGGGTAGCTGGATTCACCCAATATTGGTGTGAAATCGGCAAACCTATCCAGGATGAAGTTATCTATAGAACCGAATATGATGAGGCGTAATTGAAAATAATCATTGGGGGAGATCAGGATGAGACATTATGATTGTAAAAATTATATAAATCTAGATTGTGAAAAGGGAATATGTGCATTAAGTAAGGGGTTTGTACCTATTGATGGTGAAGGAAGCCAGGCTTGTCCTAAATTCAAACAAGCCGAAAAATGCGGCAACTGCAAAAAATTCATCAATTCGGATAAATACGGAGTCGGGACCTGTACGGGCTTAGAAAAGGAAAATTGGGCATATGCTACCTGCGGCGCGTTCGCCTGTTCGGGTTATGCATCTATATAAGGTAAGAATATGGGAAAAAAAGGGTTATTGTTTGATATTCAGAGTTTCTCGGTGCATGATGGCCCGGGCTGCAGAACAAATGTGTTTTTTGCAGGCTGTCCGCTGCAGTGTAAATGGTGCGCCAATCCGGAAAGCTGGCTGAAGAAAAAACATATCATGTTTGCCGAAGCTGTATGCAAATGGGAAATGGGCTGTCGGGCATGCAAAAATGCATGCCCGCATGGTTCAATCGTCTTTGCTGTTAACGGCAGACCTGACATTACCTGGGGCATCTGTAAACAATGCGAGACTTTCGACTGTGTAACTATTTGCCCTAATAATGCGCTGAAACAGTGTGTCAAAGAGTATACGGTCGATGAGCTTATGGTTGTTCTGAGACGTGATTACAATAACTGGGGTTCCGAGGGAGGCGTAACATTTTCAGGTGGAGAGCCATTGCTACAGTATGAATTTCTTACAGAAGTATTGAAAAAATGTCATGCATTGCAAATTCATACGGCGATTGAAACCAGCGGCTATGCAAAACAGGAAGTGTTTTTAGAAATAATGAAACATATTGATTTTGCCTTCATTGATGTAAAAAATATGGACAGGGGAAAACACAAAAAAGGAACCGGTGTGGATAACAGTGTAATACTTTCCAACATTGAAGCACTTATAACATCCGAATGGGGCGGAAGAATTATTCTAAGACAACCTATTATAGCCGGATATAATGATAGTAATGAAAATGCATACAAATTGATTGAGTTTATGAACAAAAATTCATTATATGAAATCAATCTTTTGAAATTCCATAGGCTTGGGTTGACTAAATGGAATCAGTTAGGAAAAGAGTATGAATACAGTGAGCATGGGCATGTAGATGATGAAAAAATGGAATATCTGCAGGAGTTATACCTGAATAATAATATAGCATGCTATATTGGTGACAATACTCCGTTCTGATGGATAATCACGTTTTTAAATAGTAATTACAGCATTGTGATTGCTATTTTTTTTTAATATAATATAACTATAAAAAAGCGTAAAAGGAATCAGTAAATATGGAACTGGACGATATATGCATATATGGCTTTATAAAAGAATATTTGAATAAAATAGCGATTGTGAATTTTAAAAAAGGACAATACATAGCGCGTTCTGATGAAATTTTTACAGAGATCTTTTATATTTTAGACGGGAATGTTAGAATAGAATGTATTACTGAGTATGGCAAGAGTTTTTTGGTAGATGAACTTTCTAAAAATGAATTTGTAGGTAAATTTAGTTATATGTACGAACAAAATCTGTTTTGTGATATTAAAGCCGCAAGTAATGTTTCACTCTTGAAAATAAATAAAGATATTTTTAACAAATTGCAAAAGAATCCTGATTTTCTAAAGATGTTCTTATATAAAATCAGCAATAGAATATATTATATGTACAAAAAGCTAATGATGAAGAATCTGTTTACATGGGAGGAAATATTTGCTTTTTACCTGCTAAAAAACTCGGAAGATGACATTTTCAAGTTTAAAAATACGAGCGAATTATGCAACATTTTCCCCATGAGCAGAAAGGGTTTGTATAATGTAATTAATAAGTTTATAAAAATGGGCTTTATAAGAAAAGAAAAAAAATCAATTATTTTCATCGATAAAAAGCAGTTGCTTGAGCTTTCTGTGTATGTTAGAGAATTTAACGTGACAAACGGTAGTAACATTAAGTTTGATATATAGGTTCTTGTTGCGTTGGCACAGCCCATCATAGCCGTTAGACCAATAAAATCGTCAGAAAATGCTCGTTTGAACTCGAAAAGATCGCCGTTATATCCGATGTGGAGAAGGTCATCACCATATCACGTCTATCGGTAAAACTACGATTATTATGTAAATGTTAGCTGATATTTTGATTGTTAATCTTAAATTAGATCATTCTTAATGTTATATTATATGTTAATGAAGGAAACAGAAGAGAGATCTTAAAGATTTACTGCTTAACAACTGCTTATTTTTAAATAAATGATGGAAAAAGTTAAAAAATAATATGAAATAACGTAAAGTATAAGTTTTTAAGGCAATTTTATTAGCAAGAGAAAAAACATATGAAACCTTGTAAAATAAAGACTTATGACTCTTATAATTTTTTTAGTGAAGAATGAGAAAAATTAGATAAGGCTCTCCGAAGCCATGTGCGCAGGTTCGATTCCAGCCGGGCGCACCATATGAAGTTCAAGCCTTCTAGCTGTTTTGCTAGAAGGCTTTTTTGTGCTAGGATTTGCCTAGTAACGCTCCCATCGTATTCGCCTTTGAAAGGCAAAATGAAGAAAGCTTTCTGGAAGCGTTAGTACGTACCTTCCAGCATTCTGGCGGAGTTTCCAGACATGCTTTTTCGATAATGCAAAAGTAGCTGTAAAAGAAGGGGTGGCTCACGTGTAATTAAACAAGCTCGTTATGCAGCGCTTGCTGCTCATTATGGTTCTGAAACCGTTTTTTGTAATCCAGCGGAAGGTCATGAAAACGGCTTGGCATTGTGGTCATGAAGTGGCTGTAAAAGGCTACGGTACAAAGGTTGTCATTGGCGTTAATATCTAAGTAAATACCAAACCCCGAGGGATATTTCTTGATGCTGCTGGCTCTAGACGAGATCCCTCCACTACAATCATTGATACCATTACCGTAAAACCAATTGATTTATCTCTGTATGATCGTATGCTGGGAAAAGCGGACTTCGTAAAAAAAAGCTGGTATTAAAGTACAAAAGGGGGAGTTGATTATAGTGGATATTCTGTATTATCGTATATTGTTTAGCTAATTTATAATGTGTTACTATTAAAAAATGCCAAGTAATTTTATTGAAATATTCTGCTATGAATGGAGAAAATAGGACATGAAAAAGTATTTGTTAATGATTTGTGCCGTTGTTTTTTCATTAAGTATCAGCACCGCGGCAGTGGGGGGGGCTTCATCCTATATGGATGCTCCTAAGGCTTTTTCCGATGTTCCAATCGGTCACTGGTCTTATGTCGCTGTTCAGAAACTAGCTGCTGAAGGCATTAGTGACGGGGGTGGAGATGGTAATTTTGCTGGGGATAAAACCATCACTCGTTATGAAATGGCTCAGATTGTAGCCAAAGCAATGAATCACAGAGACAAGGCTGATGAGCAGGCCAAAGTGCTGATTGAGAAACTGGCTTATGAATATTATGAAGAGCTAGTTAATCTGGGGGCAAGAATGACCAAGACTGAAAAGGCAATTGATCGCTTCACCGTGCATGGCGATATTCGTGCTCGGTATCGTAATATGGGCTATTCTCATGGATCTGATGATGGTGATAAAGACTTTAGATTTCGTCTGATTCCGATTGTCAAGATTAATGACGGCGGCTGGATAGCCAGTGCGGAAATATCTGCTGCAGACAACTGGCGATCCAGCAATGACGCCAGTGACATGAACAATTTTAAATTGTCGCAGGCTTTTGCGCAAGGGCCAATCGGCGATACCGGTGTCACTGTAAAACTTGGTAAATTTGTGTACTGGGGAGGCGGCGGACAGGAAGAGCGTACCTGGAGTCCTATGGGGAATACGCTCAATATGGCCATGAATTCTGTCGGCTTAAAAGGTATGAAGCTGTCTTTCGGCAAAGATTTGCGGACGGATGTGGTGTATGCCAGAGCCAGTACCCAGTTTCCACAGCTTGTCGATTATAATTATGTAAATTCTGGAGATGCCGGATTTAACAGTAAGAATATTACGTTATACGGTGTTGCAACCCGCTGGTCACCCACCAACAAACTGGATTTTCAGGTGAATTATAATATGTTTAAAAGCGGTAGCGATGTGTTTGGTAACGCGTTTAATGCGGATAAAAGCCAACTGAAGTTAGGGGAATTTGGCAGTATGTACCAGATGTCCAATGACTGGCGCTTGACTGGCATAGCAGCCCGTACTGATGCGGATTTGCAAAACAACGCATATAAACTGGAACTGCGCTATAAAAAAGCAGATCTCAGTAAGGCTGGATCATGGGCCTTATTTGGTACATATATAAATCTTGAATCCAATGGCATCTGGCGTGCTTCCGATCCAGGCGAAGCCATCTGGTTCAGTCCTAGTGCCTTTAAAAATACTGCAGGTGATAACCTTGGTGTGAAAGGCTGGTCTTTTGAAACGGCTTATGTTCCTGCTCCTGGTTCTTTAGTTCGTGCGGTATATGGTCAGTATAAACCGGCCACCGGCATAGCAAGCCAAGGAGATACGAATCTGTTTCAATTGCAATATGAACTGTTTTGGTAATTAGCCCCAGAAAAATTGCTTCATCACGATGGCATGATAAACAAAGTAACAAGGGGCTGTATTGAAACTTTTTAGCAGCCTCTTGCGTTCTGGTGTGCTGTGGGTGAAGGTAGTATTTTGTCGGCAGCTTATGGTTATAACAAATAAGCCGTTTATCCTATCAGTGCGGGGGATAAATGGCTTATTCATGCGTTAGGCTTTACAAATGATGTTTCTACAAACTTAAACTTGAAAATTGCAGTTATCAATTTTTCAGCTAACTCAGTCAAGTGATGGCTAGCTGAAACTATTTCTTCCATTGAAGATGGCTGCTCCTCTGTGACTGCAGAAATGGTCTGAGTTTGATCTGAGATATTATAGCCGAAGTCTACTTCATTCATCGTATTAAGTATTTGCTGCTTAGTTTGTCTGCTTATCATAGCTTCAGCTGTTTGTTGTGCGATACCGGCTTCTTGGGTATCAATAGTCATCGCCACAACAGCCTCGCCTGTTTTCCCTTGGATATCACTAATTAATAATTCAATTTGTTTAGCGGCTTCCTGCGACTGTTCGGCGAGCTGGCAATAAGTTGTAAATTACCAGTGTTTTTTTCAAAGAAGTTTTCAATTTTTTTCGAATCATTTTGGGCGAGTAAAGTTAACTCTTTTTCAACATTATGCAAGATTATCGATTTTGTTTGCCAATAAATTAAATATGATAGTAATCCCAATGATACTACAAAGAGAGCAATCGTTACTGCTGCCAATTCACTTTGATACGATTCATAAGGTCACCTTCCAATATATATATAATTTCTAAAAGATTTTAATATATTATCTATGAATGGGCAAAACTCATTCCAAATTATAACAAACACAAGAAAATAGAGACAAATGCCTCCATTCTGTGTTATGAATAAGTTCTCACGCAAATTCTAACCAGAAGGGAAATTCAGATGTCTCCAAAAGATAGCATATCAGAAACATCTAAGCTACGCAATTTTTTACTGAGTCTTTCATTCGCATTCTATTTCTCCAAGCCAGCCTTGCACCATATTGAAGAATTTATTATAGGGGCTGTGCAGTTTGGCTATCGCGGCAAGGTGATTGATCTGGTATCGCTTAGTCACGCAGTATGTCATCGTACAACGTATGGGAAATTTTTAATCCAAGGCGCATGGAATGAGGCATATGTCTGGCGTGCCGCTTTGTTTATATGCCTCAAGCAGTGATTTCTTTTCTGCATCACAATAGGTTTTTCGTTTATGCCTTGCTGTTACTTTCACCGTGATTCTCCCTTGGGGATCATTATCTCAGGTTTGGGAGCAGCAAACTATGTGGGCTTGGATTGACGTTTACGGTTAAACTGTATGACACCTTTGGAATACAAGCAATACCTGCGTTCAGTAGCATAAAAACTGACACCAACCATAATTGATTGGTGTCAGATATTTGGAAAGGTCAAGAAAAAATAGACACAAAGTTAAGGATTTTGACAATTTTGTAATTCAAATTGCTCTGGACTAAGCCAACCCAATGCGGAATGTATGCGTTTAGTATTATAATAAGTCTCAATATATTTAAATATTTCCATGCGAGCTTGTTCTGGATTGTCATAACAATCATCCTGAACAAGCTCGCGTTTTAATGTCCGATAAAATGATTCCATTACGGCATTGTCATAGGGATTTCCTTTACGACTCATACTTTGTTGACAGCCATAACGCTGCAATACAGCTTGAAACCTCTGAGAAGTATAATCGACTAAAGAAAAGGGATTGCTCCCTTTCCCTCGTCTAAGAACCGTACGTGAGAGTTTCCCGCTCATACGGATCCAAGCATTTCTTCACCATTTCTGGCGGCAACCAGTGATTTTAGTTTCATTTTCCTTTTCACAAAATACTCTTCATGTATAAAGGGATTCTTAGAAATCTGCAATTTAGGGTGGCGGATGATATCTATTCTTCTCAGGTTTATAAGGCTGTAC
>Ga0316600_10000298_pt1 | contig 25276 bp, 20 predicted proteins | sample OWC_soil_day5_CT_FD_207652 | JGI IMG/M metagenome (GOLD analysis project Ga0316600, IMG submission 207652) | Wetland soil microbial communities from Old Woman Creek delta, Ohio, United States - OWC_soil_day5_CT | ecosystem: Environmental > Terrestrial > Soil > Wetlands | place: USA: Ohio... | reverse complement strand
GGAAATGGGCGAAACAACGTTAGAAATGGATATGCAAATGACGAAAGATGGGCATATCGTGATTAGTCACAACCCTATGATGAATCCAAATGTTGCAAAAGGTCCGGATGGACAATATGTAAAAGCGGGGCAATATGATATTCGGACGATGACACTTGCACAGGTAAAACAATTTGATCTAGGAACGATGAATCCAGCTGCTGGTGACTATTATGAAAGTCATGGCAAAACTCAAGTATCTGTACCTGGTACAAAGATGCCTACATTAGAAGAAGTATTTGAATTAGCCAATTCTTATGGCAATGATAAAATACTGTTTAATATTGAGACAAAATCCTATGCAGATCCGCTCGATCCTGCTTATAAAAATAGCCCAGATCCTGCTTTGTTCGTGAAAACAGTAAATGATATTGTCCAAAAATATCATATGGAAGATAGAGTAACGCTGCAATCCTTCGACTGGAGAACGTTGAAAGAAATGCATAAATTAAACCATAACATTACACTAGTAGCGTTATCTTCCGAACAAGAATCATGGGGGCGTCAAGAAGGCTGTTATCTTAAAATAGGGGAAAAGAAAGCGTCTCCTTGGCTAGGCGGTTTAAATATTAATGACTACAATGGTGATTATGTAAAAGCTGCTCATGCGATTGGTGCGGATGCAGTATCGCCATATTGGGAAGAATTATCACCACAACTTGTAAATGAAGCGCATAGTTTTGGAATGAAAGTCGTACCGTGGACTGTAAATAAGCCAAAAGATATGAATATGCTGATTGATATGGGAGTTGACGGTATCATTAGCGATAAACCTTGGGTGCTTAAGGATGTATTGACGAAGAGAGGCATTGAATTGCATCAACCAACCGTGAATACTGAAAGTCCTTATCATACAGATACGAATATCAAAAATGTAGAAACAAAGACGCTAGCTAACGGTGGCGATGCCGCTATCTAAGTCTATATGTACAATGTTTTTTTCGTACTAAAAATCAATATATACTATCTTTGCAAAGATAAAAAAATTCCCATAAACATATTTATACATATGTTTATGGGAAAATTAGATTAAGCAGATATAAGAATAATCACATTGAAATTTTTTCAGTGTATATCTAGTATGCACTTAGTAATTTAAAAAAGGGGATTTTAATAAATTGAACTTTTTTAAGAATAGTTTAAAATTAAGTGTTGGGATAGATACCAACGTGAAAACGAAGACGAAAAGTTTATGGGGTATACGAAATTGACTAATTGTAACATTTTGGCAATTTATTTTATTCCTTTAATCGTAGTGGGTTTTTTATAGATGGCAACATACTAGCAGTGCGCAAGCAGCTTTCACTACAGCGACTACGCGTGAAGTAAATCAAGTGACAATGCGATTTCTATTTTTTTACATCTAAAGGCATCCCTGCAATTGGTGTTTTTTCAACTGTTCGAAATCAAGACAATAAGATTAAAGGTGTTTTGGACTTTAATATTGATTTGGTTGTAATTGTGGAAATGATAAACAATATGAAGATAGAAGATACGAAATATGTAATCCTGAAAGAAAAACGATCACCCGGTGATTTTTATAAGGCAAGAGGATGAAAATAATGCTTGGCAAATTAGGATAATGAACTGAAGCGAAGTGCTATAGCAAAGCCCCCTTTTTTACAATTATTTTAGCAAAAAAATATATACTTTTAGAGATGTTTTTTGTATACTGATGGTGTTTCTTAAATATAAAAAAGACGAATAAAAATGTTTTGCTAAAACTGGAAGGGGATTTTATGAATATATTATTCAATCGTGTGGTATTTGTTTTTGCTTTGTTATGTGTGTTGATAAGTACTATAGGTTGCAGTAAGTCAGCGGATTATATTGATTTTAATAGAACGCAAGCTGTAGTGCCGATGGATGAAAATCAAGAAAAAGAGCAGCGCCCTTTGGTTATTGCGGTAGCCGCTGTGATTTCTCCGAAAGAAACCATTAATTGCTATAGACTTATAGCGCAGCATATATCGGAAGTTACCGGACATTCAACCGTATTGATGCAGCGTAAAACTTACGCTGAAATTAATAGGCTGTTGTCTAACGGTGAGGCGGATATGGCGTTTTTATCTACAGGATCCTATATTTCTTATCGAGGCTTAAATGAGATTGAGTTACTTGCTATGGCTGAACTTGGAAATGAATCTCTATATAAAACAGACATTATTGTGCACAAAGACAGTGATATTTATAATTTTGCTGATTTAGAAGGGAAAATATTTGCCTTTACAGATCCTTTGAGTTTTTCTGGTCATTTAGTGATTGCAAATATTTTGCATCAAAAAAATATTACTGCCGAAAGATATTTTAAACGTTATTTTTACACCTATAATCATGATAAATCTTTGTGGGCTGTAGCAAATCATATTGCCGATGGTGCTAGTATTGATAGCCAGATGTATGAATATGCTGTAATTCATACGCCTGAACTAACGGATCGTATTCGTATTATTGCTGCTTTAAATCCAGCGCCAACAGGACCGGTAGTTATACGTCAAAATCTGCCGACAGCACAAAAAGAACAGCTTAGGCAAACTTTTTTACAAATGAATCGGGAACCAGAACTTGCAAAAGCAATGCAAAAATTGATGATTGATCGTTTTGTTTCTCCTCAACCGGAATTATATATTCCGCTGAAGAAAATTTATGATCGGATTAGTATGGATTATGAAAATAATGTTTAAAAAGATTGCAATAAAACTAGGCAACATCAGTTTGTATTACAAGATTAATATTTTTGTTATTGGCATGATTTTAGTATCTGGTTTAGTGGGTGGCGGTATCGTGTTACAGACGACATCGCAACTTTTAGAAACACAATTAGATAAAAGAGGAATAGAAATTGCAAATTCGATTGCCTCGCTTAGTGGTAATGATGTTTTGCTCGAAGACTATTTTTCTATTTCTGATCGTTTAAGTAAGACAAAGAACAATAATAAAGAGGTGCGTTATATATTAGTTACCGATGCTACTGGTCATATTTTAGTAAGTACGTTTCATAATGGTTTACCGGAAGGTCTTAGTAGTATTCGATTGCCAATACAGGAAAGTACGGATTCACAGCCTTGGATTAAGTTTTTTGATAGTAACGAGGGCGTTGTTCGTGAAATTTTATTTCCAATTGAAGATGGCACGATTGGTTTTATAAGAATTGGTATGTCCGAGAATATAACGCAAAATTTACTGAAAGAAAAAATTCAAGAGATTCTTCTTACCGTTTTAATTGTTTGTGCGTTGGCTGCAATGGGGGCGACTCGGCTATCTTATCTGCTGGTTCAGCCGGTGCGTATTCTTTTAGAAGCGGCTCATCAAATTCAAAAGGGTGATTATAATGTTCGGCTTAACGTTCATAGTGAAGATGAAATAGGAAAGTTAGCGAAAGCATTTAATGCCATGGCCCACAGTCTCCGCAAAAAAAATGCAGAGAACCGTAGTCTTTTAAGAGAACTAAAAGCTAAAGAAGTCTTGCGTTTATCTCTGATTAGAAAATTATTTAAAGTGAAAGAGGATGAGCAGAGACGTTTATCGCGAGAGCTACATGATGAGACTGGACAGTGCATGGCATCGTTACTTGCCTATATAAAAGTGTTACACACAAAAATGACAACGGAAGAACAAAGAACATTACTTGCTGAGGCACGTAGTGTTACTGTTAATGTATTAGAAGGAATACGAAAAATGGCGGTTGAGCTACGTCCGCCGTCACTTGATTATCTAGGTGTTGTTGCAGCTATGGAAAAATATATTTTAAATTTTGTTCAACAATATTCGATTGATGTACACTTTTTACCACCTCCTAATAAACTTATCATTTCAAATGATCTGGCGGTATCTCTATATCGTATTTTACAAGAAAGTTTAACCAATATAGTTCGGCATGCTAAAGCAAAAAATGCAGAGGTTATGATAACGCAAGATGAAACTTCCATTTGTATGAAAATCAGTGATGACGGACAGGGGATGGATGACGATGCTTTAGAAATTGCTCGGCAAAATAATCGATTGGGTTTGTTTGGAATGCAGGAACGCGTTGAACTATTAGGAGGAACTTTTCAAATTAAATCGATAAAGGGACAAGGGACAATTATTATGGTAATTTTACCGATAGGAAGTGGCGAATAATATGGCAAAACTTAAAATATTGCTAGCAGATGATCATGCTGTTTTACGTGCTGGATTAAAATTACTTTTAAACAATGAAACTGACTTTGTTGTCGCAGGTGAAGCGGCTAGTGGACAAGAGGCTCTTCAACTATTGGAGACTATTTCTGCTGATATTCTATTACTAGATCTTTCTATGCCAGAAATGAGTGGTCTAGAATGCTTACGCCAAATCAAAAAGCGTGGTTATCGTATTAAAACGCTTGTTTTGACCATGTATCAAGATGAACAATATATAAAAGAAGCCATGCAGTTGGGGGCATGTGGTTATTTAGAAAAAAATTCTTTAGACACGGAACTGTTTCAGGCATTGCGTGCAGTTGCGCAAGGAAAACGTTATTTACGGCAACAAGATGCACAGCGCTTGTTAGATAATTTATTTAAGTCTACAGATGAAATAGCTGCGAAGCCACCTGTATTTCTCAGTAAACGTGAAAAAGAAGTTTTGGAGCTTCTTGTGCGAGGGTATTCCATAAGTGATATCTCAGAGATGCTGTATCTTAGCGTAAAAACGGTCAGCACTTATAAAACAAGATTGATGATTAAACTTAATTGTACACAAAAAAGTGAATTGGTTGAGTATGCTATAAAACATAATTTTCTAATAAAATGACGCAGTATACTATAGTATTTTAAATATTAATTCTAAGATATGAGGAGGACGAATTATGGAAAAAGCAACTGTGGTTATAATTGGCGGTGGGGCTACAGGCGTAGGAATTCTGCGTGATTTGGCAATGCGCGGTGTTGATGCGTTGCTTCTTGAAATGCGTGATTTAGTACACGGTACGAGTTCACGTTATCATGGACTACTGCATAGCGGCGCTCGTTATGCGGTAAAGGATTCTGATGCAGGACGTGAGTGCATCGAAGAGAATATGATTTTACGTAAAATAGGTAGACATTGCGTTGAAGCGACAGAAGGATTTTTTGTTCGTTTACCAGAAGATGATCCGGCTTATGAACAAGAATGGGTGGAGGCTTGTAAAGCAATCAATCTTCCGGCGATTCAGATTGATCCGGCAGAAGCTTGGCATTTAGAACCGAACCTGACGCATCGGGCGCAGTCTGTGTATCGTGTTCCAGATGCGGCAATTGATGGGTTTCGTATGGCTTGGCAGAATGTTGATTCGGCGAAAAAATATGGCGGTAGAGTGAAAACTTATACAGAAGTTGTCAAAATCAATTCCGTCAATGGACAAGTCATTAGTGTTACCGTACGTGATTTTTTTACGAAACAAGAATATGACATTGAATGTGAATTTGTCGTGAATGCAGCAGGTCCTTGGGCAGGGAAGGTTGCAGGTTGTGCGGACCTTATGGTAAATGTGCAACCGGATAGAGGTACGCTGATCGCATTTAATCATCGTTTGACAAACCGCGTCATTAATCGTTTGCATAAATCCTCTGATGGAGATATTTTTGTGCCACATGGATCGATTACAATACTAGGAACGACATCCGCTGCCGTCCAGTCACCAGAGGATACGCAGCCGCTGACCTCCGAAGTAGAATATTTGCTGCGGATTGGCGAGCTTACCTTTGAAAATCTGCGTAACTTTAGAATTTTGCGAGCGTTTTGCGGCGCTAGACCGCTTTACAGTGCTGATCCGAACGCCAAAGGACGCGGAGCATCTCGTGGCTTCATTGTCTTGGATCATGAATATGATGGACTTAAAGGATTTGTTAGTATCTGTGGCGGTAAGTTTACAACGTACCGCATGATGGCAGAGCAGTTAACCGATCTTGTCTGCAAAAAATTACATAACGACAAGCCTTGTTGTACGGCGATCGAACCACTCGTTGAGGATATTTCACCACAGGTTTTGGCAAAAGCACGTCAATATTTTCCTAATTTTGGTGTGAATTTGGCTGCCTCAAGATTGGGTGAAGATCGTTTAAAAGAAGTAATTGATCGTATAGCAGAAAATCCAGTAAAGTCTGAACTTGTTTGTGAATGCGAAAATGTTACGATGGCAGAGGTTGAAGTAGCAGCAGAGGCCCCGACAAGTTATACGCTTGGTGATATTCGCAGAAAGACGCGCATGGGAATGGGAACCTGCCAAGGGGCTTTTTGTACCTTCCGTGGTATGGGGATGGTAGCGCAGTCTGAGCTAATCAAAGATCAAGATACGCTGCAGGAAATGAAGGATTTCTTGCAAGCTCGGTATAAAGGGATTTCACCAGTTCTTTGGGGGAGCACAATCCGAGAAGTGGAATTGATGCGAGGAATTTATGATGGCGTATTAAATCTAGATGGAGAGATATTTGATGAAAAAAACTGACATGATTGTAATTGGAGGCGGAGTATCTGGTATGATATCCGCAATTGCTGCTGCGAAACGAGGAAAAAAAGTTACCTTGCTTAGATATGGTTTAGGTGCTTTTGAAATTGGCGGCGGTTTAATTGATATTATGGCATATCCACAAGATAGAAAAGTATGCAGTGCCATTAAATATAGCATGGATAAGATCGGTGAAGAGCATCCTTATCATAAACTTGGACTATCTGCCGTAGAAGAAGCGATAAAGTTCTTTTTGGAGCTTAGCAAAGAAGAAAATTTTGCCTATGAAGGAAGCACGGAAAAATTGCATTGGGTGCCAACGGCTGTTGGTACAATGAAACCAACTGGACTTTATACAAAAACGTTTAATGGGCAGATACTAAAAGATCTAGATACAATTTATCTGGTTGATTTTAAAGGGTTGAAAGATTACTATGCAAAATTAACAGAAAAGAATCTTAGAAAAATCTTTGGTGAGGATAAAGTTTATAAGGTTGTTACGGTAGACCCTCATATGGAAGATGCTGTAGGTGGGCGCGATATCATGATTATGGATATTGCGCGTTGGCTAGATACCGCAGAAGGTCTTGCAGAATGCAGCAAACAGTTGAAACAGCTTGTAAAAGCCAATGCGGCTATTGTTTTTCCACAGGTATTGGGGACGAAACCCGACTATACCGTGTATGAAACATTAAAAGCACAATTACAGTGTGAGCTTACAGAAACCTTGAGTATACCACCATCAGCAGCTGGTATGCGTTTGTCAGAAATGCTACATAACTGTGCTAGAAAATATGGTGTAAAAATTATTGAGAACGCCAAAGTAATAGATTCAATTATAAAAGAGGGTGTCTGTGAAGCGGTTGTTGTCAGTGGTGTAGGCAAAGAACATACGTATTATGCCGAGCAATTTGTCTTGGCAACTGGTGGGTTTTATGGATCTGGCCTAGAAGTTCTCGGTGTGAAAAAAATAAAAGAGCCTATCTTCGATTTACCAATCACTTTGGCAACAAATATGGATAAATGGGAAAATTTAGAATTCTTTTCTGAGAAAAAGCAACCATTTGCTATGGCTGGAATTCAAGTGGATCATACAATGCGCCCAATGAATCACAACGGTGATCAGGTATTAAACAATGTATTTGTTGTTGGACGTAATTTAAGTGGTTATGATTTTTGTTTTGAAAAATCTGGAAATGGTGTAGCGCTTGCGTCTGCTTATCAAGCGGCTGCATCATCGGTGTTGGGGGTAGAACAAAATGGCTGATCAAAAAATAAATTTACCAGATTGTTGTATTGCCTGCACAGCATGTATAACCGCATGTCCAGTAACAGCAGCGACTCAGAAATTTCGTGGACCGAAACTTGTTGGTCCTGCACAGTCTAGACTTCACTTTGCAGAAAATGATACAGAAGCATCTTTGGATTATTGTTCAAATTGTAAGAACTGCGAAATAGCCTGTCCTTCTGGGGTTCCAATCTCAACCTTGAATATGCTGGCTCGCGCCAAATATTATGAAACCCATTCGCATTCACAGCGAGATGAAATGATGGGACATCCGGAAAAAATGGCCAAACTGATTACAAAACTGCCGTTTGGTGCATTTTTTGCTAATACGGGTATGGAAATCGGGCGTCCTATGGGAATCATAAAGGCAATGGGCATGGCAGATCAAAGACCACTGCCTAAGTATGCATCTGAAACATTTCTCTCTATGTTTAAAAATAAAAAACAGCCAGCTTCGGATAAGAAAATAGTGTTTTTCCCAGGATGTGTAATCAATTATAATGAACCACAAATCGGACTGGATTTTGTTGATGTGATGAATAAAAATGGCTATCAAGTATTGGTTGATGAAGATTTTGTTTGCTGTGGTTCACCACTTATTACAACAGGGTATTTGGCAGAAGCAAAAGAAAATGCCAAGAAAAATACGAGCCTCATTAAAAAATGGGTTGATAAAGGATATCCGGTACTCACGGTTTGCACGAGCTGTAGTTTGATGCTCAAGCAAGAATATCAAGAATTGTTTGAAGATGAAATACCACACATGGAGAAAAATGCAAAACATATTTTTGATGCAGCAGAATTTTTGGAATTCCTCTATGAAAAGGGTGAATTGAATGAAAACTTTGGCGAAGTGAAACATAAGTTTATGTATCATGCGCCGTGTCATCTAAGGGCGCAGGGGATTGGTCTGCCAGCATTGGAATTGCTCAGTTTAGTGCCAGGTGTTGAAGTAACCGATGCAGGAGCTGGATGTTGTGGGATATCTGGAAACTACGGTTATAAAGCCGAAAACTATGACCGTTCCATGAAAATTGGCAAGACTTTATTTGATATAATTAAATCCAGTAAGGTAGATGCGGTTCTCACAGATTGCGGTACCTGCCGCGCTCAGATTGCGCATGGTAGCAATACAGAGACGATGCATCCAATCAGCATTTTAGCAAAATCTTATAAAAAGTAGTTGTACTACATGCATGGTTTTGCATAGAGGGCTGCTTGACTACACATATACAAAAGCTCCGGCAGATTTTTGCCGGAGCTTTTAAAATTTTATATCTATGAGTGATCAAGTAGTATTATTTGTTAATAGTATTTTAAGCTCTTTAAGCTATTTTAGATAAATTGGAGTAAAAAGTAGATTGGAAAATATGGTTAGCATTAAAAATTTGTATACCTTTGGCAAGGTTTTTCTGCTATTATAGAAAATATATTAGAAATGTAAATTTATATATAAGTTGAGAAATTAGTAAAATAGTTCAAGCATAACTATGGTTTTTTATTTTTTTTGCAAAAGGAGTGTGATTAGATGAAAAGAATAGGAATGATTGGTGGCTTTGGTCCCGAGTCAACTTTAGATTATTACCGCTTAATAATTGAAAAATATCGCGAAAAAGTAGAAGATGGTAGCAATCCTAAAATAATAATTAATAGTATGGATATAACGGTTCTTTTAAATATGGTGGATAATAAGCAATGGGATGAATTAGTAGATTGGTTGGTTGAAGGAATTCAAGAACTTTATAGAGCGGGGGCAGAGTTCGGGTTTATTTCAGCCAATACGCCCCATATAGTTTTTGAAAGAATTAAGGAATTGTCACCTATCCCGCTCATCAGTATAGTGGAGGAGACTTGTAAAGAAGCTAAGAATTTAGAAATTAAAAAAATTGGTTTAATTGGCACTAAATTTACAATGCAAAGTGATTTCTTTGCGAAAGTATTTGATGAAAGTAAGATAACAATCATTGTTCCTAAAGAACAAGAACAAGCGTATATTCATCACAAATTAATGACTGAGATTGAACTTGGACAGTTCCGTGATGAAACGCGAGATGGATTACTTGGCATTGTTAAGCGGATGCTTGATGAAGATTCTATAGAGGGACTAATACTTGGCTGTACGGAGTTACCGCTAATTCTTACAAAAGATGCATTTGGAATACCGTTTCTTAATACCACGAAAATCCATGTTGAAAGTATTATCAAAAAGTGTTTGTAATCTTTAGATAGAAAACAATTTTCAACTAGTGAGTCTAATGAGTAAAAATAAGAATAGGCTTCAGCTCTTCAATAATAAAGAGTTGAAGCCTATTCTTATTTTAAGGACAGCCTATTTGGTGGAAAAAATATAATTTATTTTAGATAATGCTTGACTATAGCATAGATGTCATACATTTATAATGTATTTATAGAGGTCAGAAAGGAGATTAACGTGTTTATTAGAAATTTATCTTGCGAAACTGGTGCGAGCATAAAAACGAAATGTTTTGGAATAAGTTTTAGATGGAAATATCGCTAGAATTTTAGGGCTATAAGAGGATTTTTGTCTTATGTAGCAAATGTATCAAAATATAAAGTTTTAGGAGGAAAACGCATGGAAGTTTTACGATCTGTTTGCCCTTATGATTGTCCTGATACGTGTGGATTGCTTATTTCTGTCGAAGGTGGCAAGGCTGTTAAGGTGCAAGGCGATCCCAAGCATCCTTTTACGAGAGGTAGCCTTTGCCCTAAAATGGCGCATTATGAGAGAAGTGTTCACTCTGAAAAGCGGATACAAACACCATTACTGCGAACGGGGAAAAAAGGAAGTGGTGCGTTTGCGCCAATTGCTTGGGCGGAAGCCATTGAGCATATTTGCAGCAAATGGACTGCGATTATTAAGCAACATGGAGCCGAAGCAATATTGCCGTATTCTTACGCTGGAACCATGGGTCTCGTTCAACGCAATGCGGGCCATCCATTTTTTTATAGTCTAGGTGCAGCACGTTTAGAACGGACGATATGCTCACCGGCGAAAGGCTATGGTTGGAACGCCGTTATGGGGCAAACCATGGCCCCGCATACCGATGAGATGCAAAGTAGTGATCTCATCCTTTTATGGGGCATTCATGCCCTAGCAACGAATATTCATATTTTACAGGATATAAATATTGCAAAGAAAAAAGGCGCTAAGGTATGGCTCATCGATACGTATGAGACAAGTACAGCAAAAATCGCCGATCAAGTGATCGTCGTTAAACCAGGTACGGATGGTGCGTTAGCTTTAGGGATGATGCACGTAATAGCACGGGATAATTTAGCTGATCATGCATTTGTTGAGCAATATGTGCAAGGATATGAAGAATTGAAAACAACCGTTTTACCCAAATATTCACCAGAGGTAGTGAGTGAGATTACAGGAATTTCAACTGCTGTCATTGAAGAGTTGGCTGGGCAGTATGCAAAAGCCAAAGGTGCCTTTATTCATCTTGGCAGCGGTTTATCACGGTATGGAAACGGTGCAATGACGGTTCGTACGATTACCTGTTTGCCTGCAATCGTTGGAGCGTGGGACAAAGCTGGCGGTGGTTTATTTGGTGGAACAGCGACTGGAGATGCTCTGGATACATCACTTATAACGCGTGAAGATTTTCAGAAAAAGCCAACGCGAATGATTAATATGAATCAATTAGGAAATGCACTCATTACACAAATTGAGCCTGTAATGAGTTTATATGTATATGCTTCAAATCCAGCGGCTGTAGCACCTGATCAGAATAAGGTGTTAGAAGGATTGGCTAGGGAAGACCTTTTTACTGTGGTTCACGAACGTTTTATGACGGATACGGCGAAATATGCAGATATTATTTTACCTGCAACCACCTCACTAGAGCATAGTGATTTATATCGTGCCTACGGACATTATGGTATACAACGAGCCTATGGTGTCATTCCTCCCGTAGGACAAGCAAAATCAAATTGGGAAGTGTTTGGTTTATTAGCAGAGGCTATGGGAATCAATCAGCCTTTCTTCAAACAGTCAGCAGATGACTTAATTGAGCATATTTTAGAAAATCGCTCTTCTTGGATAGAAGGTGATTCACTGCAAGACTTAATTGAAGGACGACCAATAGAGTTACCTCTGCCAGTTGACTATAAGTTGCAGTTTAAAACACCTTCGGGAAAAATTGAAATTTTAAATCCAAAGGAAGTGGAGTCTTTGCCTGAATATAAAGCTCCCTATGGTGATTCTGCAGATTTTTGGCTGATCAATTCACCCGATGTTCGGTTGTTAAATTCATCCTTTAATGAGAGAGGTGATTTGCTCCAAAATAATAAAATGCTATTGCAGATGAATCCAGTGGATGCGAGAAAATTAAACTTAAGCGATGCACAGGCGGTGATTGCTTACAATGAACGGGGCGAGGTCAAGTTTATCTTGAAAATTACCGATAAAGTTCCGAGCGGTATTCTTGTTACTGAAGGAATTTGGTCAATAGAAAATGCCCCGGGCAATCGTTCTGTTAATGCGCTTACTTCACAACGGCTCACAGATCAAGCAAAGGGAAGTACTTTTTATGATGTCAAAGTAGATGTAAAAGCAGTAAAATATACTGGGGTGTAATTTTAATCAGGTATATTTTTGCATTAGATTATATCCATAGGTATGAAAATAAAAACTGGATGTTACAGAAGTTTTATTCTGCAGCATCCAGTTTTTATTTTGCTATATGTACAGCTTATGAATTCAGTGCTTTTTTGGCAGCATAAATCAAAATATTTACGCCTTGTTCTAATGCTGCTTTGTTAAATTTCATTTCGGGATGATGAAGTCCTGGTGTTAAATCGCAGCCTAGACCGAAATAACCAGCTTTAATCGATGGTTTTTCTTTAATATAGTAGTGGAAATCTTCTCCACCGGCAGTTTTTATCGGTGGACATAGCCCTTCTGCACCATATACAGCGGTAATTGCTTCGGATAAAATCTCAATTGCTTCGCTTGAATATTCGGCAGCTGGAATACTGTTATAATTTGTCACGTCTACAGTAGCACCTACAGTAGCGGCACCAGCCGTAATCGCAGCTTTGGCTTTTTCTAATAAAGCATCCATTGTAGCGTTTAGTTCAGAACGAACATCCCAAATAACAGTTGCTTCGCTTGGAATCGCATTGGTAACCCCTGAATCAGCAATAATTTGAGTTGCTTTAATGCTATAGCATTCAGTTGGATTTAGATGAATCGCATTAACGGCGGTAATTGTTGCTGCTGCTGCATCAATTACATTAACACCTAGATGTGGCCGTGCGCCATGTGCGCGAACGCCATGAAAAACTCCTTTTAATCTTTGCGAAGCAGCGTGATATAAAGCAGGGGTTGCTTTTCCCATCGTAGTTTCTTCGATTGGACGTAAATGAACGCCTAAAATCATGTCTACATCTTCAATTGCGCCACCTTTAATCATAGCGATAGCACCAGTTCCAATTTCTTCGGCTGGTTGGAAAATAATTTTTAATTTTCCTTTGTTTATTCCGCCTGACTTTACCAACTCTTCAGCTGCGGCAAGTACCATGGAAGCATGCGAATCGTGACCGCAAGTATGCATAGCGTGTAGTTCGCCATCGATCATATGACCTAATGCATCGATGTCAGCTCTTAGTGCTATTGTAGGACCAGCTACGCTGCTATCATATACCCCAACAACGCCTGTTGTTCCTCCAACATTTGTGGTAACACTAAAACCTAGTTTTTTGAGTTCATCTGCTAAAAAAGCTGATGTTTTATGTTCTTGGAAACCCAATTCTGGTATTGTGTGTAAATAATCATACAGTTCAATTACTCTTGACATAAATTATCCCCTCCATAGTGAATTGTAACGAATATATTATTTTTAATCAATATGCATATAGAAGAGAATTTTGTCGAATTTTAGCTTTTTATTGACTAAGTTATATAAAATTCGTATAATTCTGTACATGACAGGTTTACAATAAATAAAAAACTTGCTGTAAATCTGTTAAATAAATTTTACATATGGAGGGATATTGATGGCAACAGAAAAAAATGATCCGACAAAAGAATGGAAAGTCGGTATAGGTGCATATATTGCTTTGATTTTTGCAATATTATTTTTCTCTGGTCTTTTTATGAAGGTCGATGGCATAAAATGGTTAAGTGCTCTTGATTTTACGACATTGGGCGGAACCTTTGGCACCATGAAAGAACCTGCGAAAAATACTTTTATAGGAGCAGGTGGTGTAAGTGCTAAGGCCGGCTTCTTATTTGCTTTGTCATTGGTTCCTACCGTTATGCTGGCATTAGGAGTTTTAGAAATTTTTTCTCATTACGGAGCAATTCGTGCTGCGCATAAACTGCTTACGCCGTTTCTTAAACCGTTATTGGGAATTCCTGGGCTTACAGGGCTCGCAATGATCACTGACCTTCAAAGTACAGATGCTGGTGCAGCACTCACGAAAGAACTATATGATGAAAAACAAATTACACAAAAAGATCTTATCGTTATGGCAGCTTGGCAGTATTCTGGTGCAGGTATGATTAATAATTATTTTACGATTGGTTCAGCTTTATTTGCTGTTTTAACAGCACCTATTATTATACCTTTAATCCTTATGTTTGTGTTAAAATTTGTAGGTGCGATGATTGTTCGTTTTATTTTGAATACGGTATACAAGGAGGAGTTCGCTGATGAGTAATCATACCAAAGCTACTTCAAATAATCCTTTTGATATCTTTGTTGTTGGTGCGCGCAAAGGCTTTCAAATTGCCACCAATAATTTAATGCCAAATGTATTGATGGCTTATGTAATTGCCGAAATATTAAATCTTGTTGGTGCAATGCAATTGATCGGTCAATTATTTGCTCCTGTTATGGGGGTGTTTGGCCTACCAGGAGAAGCGGTTACCGTTCTCCTTACCGCATGGTTGTCCTCTTCGGCAGGAACAGGAATTGCTGTTAGTTTGCTTGCCAAAGGCGTTTTAAATGGTACGCATGCAACCATTTTGATTCCCGCTATATTTTTGATGGGTTCACAGTTACAATACATGGGACGTTTGCTTGGGGTAGCGGATGTTCCTAAAAAACACTGGCCCTTATTGATGCTAATAAGTATCTTAAATAGCTGTATTGCTATGTTTGTTATGCGGTTATTTGTTTAACATTAAACTATAAAATAGGCTTTGACTTTTGCAGTGTGTAAAAGTTAAAGCCTATTTTCATTCGAAAAGTATCGAACTAAATTCTATATAGTATTGTTCTAACTTAGAGGAATTCTGAATGCTTTTGCTATAATACGCTTTTTTACCAAATGTATCTTAAGAAAATACTCGTTTATTACGATAATATAATGAGTCTCATAATTAGAAAGGAATCTTAGTTGGAATAAGATTTATGGATAAATCGCAGTAAATTGTAGTGGAGGAATAGGGTATGAGAATAAGTGGGTCTTCATCAGATTATGCGAATTTACTTTCTAGTTTATCCAGTATGTTAGGGCAACAACAAGCGCAGCAAGATAGCGCAGCAACATTTTCAACCGATCAAGCAACAAATAGTGTTTCATCGGTAACATCAGGTGCGCCGCCTAAAACAAGCGATCAATTGTTGCAGGAACTAGCAGCGTATCTGCAGGCAACGAGTCAAGCCGTAACAACCAATACAACATCTTCAACATCTTCAACAGTAGAAACAGAAAATGTTCCAGCGGTAAGTTCTGTTACTGCCAAAACAAGTGATGATTTATTGCAAGAATTGGCGCAGTATATCAATGGGACAAGTAATTCTCAAACGACAGATACGACTAACAATGCTGATAATTTCTTACAAGAGTTAGCAGCTTATTTGAAAAATACGAATACATCGGCAAATGTAGGTAAGCAAAAAACAAGTGACGAGATATTGAAAGAGTTAACGGATTATCTAAAATCAACGAATACATCAGACACATCAAGTACGACGACAGGCGAGACAAAAACTGCGGATGAAGTTTTAAAAGATTTAGTAGATTATATCAAATTAGCTAAAAAATCTGATACATCAAGCACGTCAACAGATGCGAGCGATAAAGTCTTAAGAGATTTGGTAGATTATATTAAATCGTTAAATACAGTCACGACATCAAGTTCAGATGTAACTTCAACTACGGCAACAGATACAACACAAACAAGTGATAAAATCTTGCAATCTTTATCCGATTATATTAATTCGTTAGAATCGTCTAATACATCTAATACATCGAGTACATTAAGTACATTAAGTACATTAAGTGAAGATGATTTTAAAAATTTGATGCAGCAATATCAATTGGCAAGTGCTTCTTATGATAGCAATTCTAAATACATAGAGTAGTTATACTATTAAATAGCTACCTAAACAAAGCAGGCTCCAACTCTGCACTGAGCAAAGTTGAAGCCTGTTGTTCTTTTGGTTATATTCCGTGTGAATATAACGGCGTTGTAATGTTATAATTAAAGTTAGCGGGTATGCTATTTTCGATTAATTTACTTGTCGTTTTCGATTTGCTGTAGACCTTGAACGCGATTACTTTTTGCTGTTCATGATTAAAGCAAACATTGGTACTTACTTGTAAATTATAACTTCTTAGTTTATCAGCAAAAGCTTTACCTGTTTCAAGATTTTGCGAGGTTACCTCATAGACAAATAACTTATCTTTATCTAAGTAATGTAATACTTTAGGTGGCAGATAATTGCCTAAAAAGGTAGCCAAGAATATTGCTACATATGCAAATTCGCCAGTTTGCTGCGAAGCGTATACAAAAGCTACGACGCTTAGAGAAGCACATACGGCTGCAGAAAAATATTTGTCCTTGCATACAAAAATTGTTTTGAAAACATTAAACGCGCAATCCACTAGTTTTATCAAAAATAGCGGCGTTAAGGATAGTAAGATTGTAATTATTTTATCACCTACATTTCATTTTATTAAGCAGTCTCCGTCACATATAAAAAAAAGAACCCCCTTGCTGAATCTTAAGCAAGTGACTTCATTTCAATAGCACCTATATAGTAAAGTAAAAAAAGCTTATAAAATTATATTATCCTATAGAGATTGATTTGTCAATAAAAATTATTTTATTGTGTGATTGATTGTGATTGATATATGATAATGTCCTAGTATACGGTTTTTGATTATGTCCCAAACCACATGATATACTATAGCCTTATTCTTAATAGAAAAGATTTAGGCTTTAAGTAATTGCTTTTTTGCAAAATGATGGATGGTGTAAAATTATTATTGTATAAGCCTGTTGACGAAAAAAATTGACTTTCTCATAATTGGAAAATATAATCGTATTACAATGTAATACAAAGGAGACGGTATCATGAAGTTAATTCATACCATTCAAGAGTGGACTTGCAGTTTAGTTGTTGCGATTGGAATAGCTTTTTTTATCAATATTTTTGTTGTTGAGCATATGGTGGTAGAAGGTCATTCGATGGATCCGACATTACAAAATCAAGAGCATTTAGTAGTATCTAAATTATCTCGCACGATGAATCAATTACCTGCATATGGCGATATTGTTATCATTGATAGTCGGGTAAATAGAGAACGGAGTGTAAAAGATAATTTAGCAGAACCTGTTGCAAAATTAATTAGTCAACAAAATTATATTTATGTTAAAAGGGTAATAGGCAGGCCGGGAGATGTATTAGAATTTAAAGATGGCAGCGTTTTTAGAAATAGTGTAAAGCTTGATGAACCATATATTTTAGAACCTATGAAGTATTCTGTAGACAAAACGGTTGTCGTGCCAGATAAAAGTATATTTGTAATGGGCGATAATCGAAATAATAGTATGGACAGTAGATTTATTGGGACTATTCCATTAGATCATGTTTTAGGCGTAATGTTTGCTAAAATTTAAAGTTGCTAAGGTAGAGGTTAAATAATAAAAATAAATAAGAGGGATATTCGCGTAGATCTTACACGAATATCCCTCTTTAGTCATGAAAATAGTGGTTTTGGTTTAAGAGACTAGTATGGTTGTCGAATTGAGGTGATAAAATGATTTTAAGTGTAAGCCGTAGAACGGATATTCCTAGTTATTATTCGGATTGGTTTTACAATCGTATAAAAGAAGGCTTTGTTCTTGTCCGTAATCCCATGAATATTCATCAAGTGAGTAAAATAGAAATAAGTCCTGAAATTGTTGATTGCATTGTATTTTGGACTAAAAATCCGTTGCCGATGTTAGCACGGTTAGGAGAATTAAAAGAGTATCCTTATTATTTTCAGTTTACCCTGAATTCTTATGGACAAGACGTAGAAGAGCATGTTCTGTTTAAAGGGACTCAAGGTGTTGAAACATTTCAGCGCTTGTCGGATCAAATTGGTCGGCAAAGAGTGATTTGGCGGTATGATCCTATTTTATTAAATGAGAAATACAACATTGAATATCATCTTTATTATTTTGAAAAGCTGGCGGCAAAGCTACATGCGTACACGGAAAAATGTACAATCAGCTTCATTGATTTTTATAGAAATACCAACGCTAACGTGAGAAATTTAGAACTCCAGGTCATTGGGGCAGAAGAAAAGCGAGCACTGGCGGTAAATTTAGTTGAAATTGCTAACTTTTATCATTTGAAAATGGATACATGTGCGGAAGATATAGAACTCAGTGATTTAGGGATCGCGCATGCTCGGTGCATTGATGCTCAGTTAATCGAAAAAATACTTGGTGGTAAGTTGAAGGTTGAAAAGGATAAGAACCAAAGACTAGCGTGTGGATGTGTGGACAGTATTGATATTGGTATGTATAATACTTGCGCAAATGGTTGTAAATATTGCTATGCGAATCATTGTAGAAAAGCGGTTGAGAAAAATTTTAAGCAACATGATAAACAGGCTCCATTACTTTATGGTCTTGTAACAGAGTCAGATTCTGTAAAGGTAAGAATGATGAAATCGTTAAAGGAAGAGCAGTTTGATTTGTTTTATAGAAGTAAATCAACAGTATAGGGGGATAAGGATTTTTTTATTAGGCACTATACTAAAGTGATAATGGATGTTGGAGTTGTAAGTAAATAAATGTAATCATGTTGTAAATTAAAAAATTATCAGTAGTTGAGAAGGTGACCCAATGAAAAAGATTGCAATTGTTGGTGTACCAATGTGGTTGGGACAAAACCATTTTGGTACAAGTTTAGGACCAGATGCAATTCGTGCGGCTGGTCTTGTGGAAAATTTGCATAAAATTAGTGATGATATTGTCGATGTTGGCAATATCGCAATTGATATTAAGAAGGATCAATTAGAAAGCAATAGTGCTAATATCAAGAACTTGGCAACTGTTCGTAATGGGATTGAACAGTTAGCACAAACCGTTTCTCAAATGGTGAGTGAAGGGAGATTTCCCCTTGTTTTAGGTGGGGATCATAGCATCGCGATTGGAACGCTAGCCGGGATTGCGCAGCACTATCATACTTTAGGGGTTATTTGGTATGATGCACATGCGGATAGCAATACTGCGGAGGTTTCACCAAGTGGCAATATTCATGGAATGTCACTCTCGGCAAGTCTTGGAATCGGGCATCCAGATTTAGTTCAGACAGGAGGCTACCAAAATAAAATTAGACCAGAAAATGTCGTTTTAATTGGTGTGCGTGATATGGATCCAGCAGAGAAAAAAATCGTTTACGATATGCCAATCAAAATTTTTACTTCGGAAGATGTAAAAGAGCGAGGAATCAGTAAGGTGATTGATGAAGCTATTTCCTATTTGGCGCCGAAATGTGACGGGATTCATTTAAGTTTTGATTTGGATGTCGGCGATCCAACGGAGATTTGTGGAGTCGGTACACCTGTTGAGGGTGGGATTCATTTTTATGAAAATCTAGAAGCAATGCGAAAATTGTCGCATTACAATGTCATTACTTCTGCGGAATTTGTAGAAGTCAATCCGGTATTAGATGAGGATGGCAAAACGGTTGAGGCGACGCTTGATTTTATCCAAGCGTTACTTAGCGATGAGTTTACAAATTAAAATAAAAAACAGGGTTCCCTGTTTGCATGCATGATACAAAAGAGGAACCCTGTTTTTAATTAAGCATTCACAGGTTGTTGAATGGTACATTGTTTGGCGAAATGCTCGATAATTTCCCGGCGGCGAATGATGCCGATAAAGATACCGCTGTCATCTAATACTGGAACGAAATTTTGTACAATCGCGAGTGAAAGTAAATTTTCTATTTCAGCATCAATTCGTACGGGGGTATTCGTCATCTGTCTCGGGATATCTTTGAGCATGACTCGGTCCGTATGAAGAAAAGTTAAGCCTGGGGTATTTTTCATTTTCCATAATAAATCCCCCTCGGTGATTGTTCCAGCGTATCTGCCATCGTCATCAATAAGTGGAACTGCTGTATAACGGTGAAATTCCATTTTTTCCAGTGCTTGTCGCATGGTTGCGTGCATAGGTAAGTAAATGATATCTTTTTTGGCGATAAGAAAAAATGCTATATTCATCAAGTAATCTCCTTTAATAATAGGTTTGGTATGATAAGAGACCAATCGTTGTTGCGGGGGGTTGGACAAAGTATCAGGAAACACATAGCCAAAGTCATTACAATCGTCTCTTAGTAATTGGGTTTAAGATAATTATAGCATGTAATCATGAAAAAATGATGTGAATTTTATGTAGAATAATGAATAGATGATGAAAAATAATGTAAAGAGAAACAATCGATTTTTTTGCAATTTGATATAGAAAAATTCTCTTATTAGCGTTATGATAAGCAAAGAATATTTTATCTAGAAACGATTAGTGGAGTAAGGAATTTTTATGGAACTTTGGCAGAGAAATTTATGGGTTTGTAGTTTTGCCGTTTTTATTGTCTCAATAGGGATGAGTCAAATGGCGCCGATATTACCGCTCTATGTTGAGCATTTAGGAATCCATGATACGGCAGAAATTGAGCAGTGGGCAGGGATTATTTTTGGCTGTAACTTTATTAGTTTAGCTGTTTTTTCCCCGATTTGGGGGAGGCTTGCTGACCAATATGGGCGAAAACCAATGGTGCTCAGAGCGAGTTTATGGCTATCGGTGATTATGATTGGTATGGGATTGGCACAGAATGTATATCATTTGGTTATTTTAAGAATATTACAAGGGGCGCTTTCGGGTTTTCAGGGAGCTGTTGTAACTTTAATTGCGATGCAAACGCCAAAGCAAAAATCTGGTTGGGCGCTAGGAATATTGTTTACCGGACAAGTGGGGGGCTCTCTGCTTGGACCGTTATTTGGTGGTTATCTTTCTGAAGTCATTGGCTATCGCGAGACGTTTTTTGTTATTGGTTGTTTGTGTTTTAGTGGATTTTTAGCAATTTATTTCTGGGTTACAGAAAAACTTACGCCTTTTGATGGCAAGATTCTAAGTTCGCGCGAGGTTTGGGCAGCATTGCCGAATCCGCAATTGACGGTTTGCTTGTTTGTTACAACCTTGGTTATGCAACTTGCTTTAATGTCGATTCAGCCAATTATTACGGTCTATATTGTTCAATTATCAGCCAATGCAAATCATATTGCACTGATTGCTGGACTTGTTTTTGCGGCATCTGGCTTTGCTAGTATGCTTGCCGCATCAAAATTGGGGGCACTTTCTGATCGAATTGGTCCGAAAAAAGTGTTATTGGCAGCTTTGCTGGTCGCAGGTATTATCTTTATTCCTCAGGCTTTTGTCGAAAATCCTTGGCAGCTTGGTATTCTCCGATTTTTGCTAGGGCTAGCTACCGCTGGCTTGTTACCTTCGATTAATAGCATGATTAGGCAGAGTACGCCAAAAGAAGTGATCGGCAGAATTTATGGTTACAACCAGTCCGCACAGTTTGTGGGGCTGTTTTTTGGAGCTGTTTTGGGCGGACAAATTGCAGCTTGGGCAGGGATTGAATACGTATTTTTCTTTACGGCAGTCTTGCTATTAAGTAATGCATTTTGGTTTTATCGAATGGTCTATAGAAAAAGTTAATTTCCAAGAAGTTTTTATAACAAAACGTAAGAGAACTCCTATCATTAATTTTTGCGATAGGAGTTCTTTTTTTTACTATTTATTTTAGGATAACGCGGTTTACTAAGCTTTTTACCGATGGTTTGCCACCACCATCAGCCATAGCATGATTGATTTGCATCATGCTAACTTGGGCACCAATGTAATTGCGGAAATGATTAAATTTAGCGGATTTTAGATCAGCGATGGTCATGTTATAATCACTTTTTGCAATTTCTTGCAATACTTTGATTGACTTTTGTGCCGCGGGAACGCTCAGTATCCAATCATGATCCGCAAGATGGGTAATATAACCTTCTTGTTTATGTGGTGTAGGCAGAGTAGTTCCGTCATTACTTAACAAGCCAAGAGCAATTGGATCTTGACCAGCGATGATAGAGGCTGCTTTTATCCAGCCTACGACATCGGCTTCATCTTTTTCTGAACCAGGATGATTGTGTGCGCAGGCCTGTGCAACAATGACATCGGCAGGTAAAGAACGATAAATGGATTCAGCAATACTTAAAACATGATGAGAGCCAGTACCAGCGATCGGTAGTTCTGTTAAACAGGAGCCATCTTGATTCCATTGAAATACCCAAGGTTTGTGCAAGTCATGTAAGGCTTCCGAGGCAATAACGACATCGCGATCCACTTGATAACCATATACTTCTTGATAAATAGAGCAAACGGCGCTGGCGATACATAAGTTTGTTGCCACGTGAGTAACCAGTCCACCTGGATAAGCATGGTGGCTATTATAACCGCTACCTGGTGCAGAGATGAATGGTTGCTCGGTTTTCGTGGTACTGCTATATTTAGGGAAGAGTGTATCCCAACTAATTTTATTTTGATCTACCAAATTTTGCGTTACTAATTTTTGATAAACGGTTTCGATAGCTTTGCTGCTTGGAAATTGTTGCATAAGTGTAGGAGCTGGATTTTCAATAATGTCCAAAACGGTCTTACGCAAATTTGAATTTTGAATATTTTTTACAGTAGATAGTATTTTTTTGTAAGCATTTTGTATCATTTCTGATTGTTTCACTACGATGAGAGGATCAGTTGGACAATTAACTAAATTTGTTGTCGTGATTTTAGTAGAATTGGCAAAAGATAATTTAGGTACAGATAATAACGCTAAACTTGCCAAAGTACCAGCAGACAATTGAAGAAAATTTCGTCGACTACAGACTGGTTGACTCATAATAGGATCATGCATTGTTTAAAGATACCTCCTACCTCTATTCTACTTTTATTTTAAATGGAATAGGGAAGGAGCGTTGTTATGCTTTTGTTAAAATTAAGTTAAATTTGCGTGAGCAATACAGAATATACAATCGGTAAATAAATACTGAATCATGTATACTTTTTTTTTTGCAGGAACTTATCGCTTTATGTGGAAAACAGAGCAAAAAGCAATGTTTTTTAGTTTTTACAATTGAATATTTTGGTTGGGGGGAAGTCTGGATGCGGGTTAAGGTTTCCTATGTAGATAGGGTTGGCATCGTATTTGATATTGCCTACATTTTTATTAGTCATCAATTAAATATTGTTTCGATGGAAGTTGGGGTAAATGTTATTTTTCTGGAGACGGAGCCATTGGTATTGGAACGTGAACGTATATTAATAGATGAATTAGGTAAAATTGCAGATATTAAACAGGTTGAGCAGATTGAGTTAATGCCTCACGAAGAAAAAGCAGAGCAACTAAAAGCTGTTTTAGATACAGTTGCTGATGGCGTCGTTGCTGTTGACAGTCGTGGCTATATTACGCAATACAATCCGGCTGCGGAAAAAATAATGCATATATCTTCTAATCAGGTGTTAGGAAGAAAATTAACCGATATTTTTCCCTGTTGTTTATCTTTAGTGGAGTCGATGAAAAATGGTACAAAATCATTAAATCATGAAATATTTTTTGAACAAACCCATAGCCATTATTTAGTCAGCAGTCATCCAATTATGGATCATTATAAAAAAATTATTGGTGGCGTGGCTGTTTTAAAAGATATTAAAGATGTCCAGAAGATTTATCAGAGATTAACGCAGCAGCCAGCGTTCCATTTTGATGAAATTATCCATACCAGCGGAGCGATGAAAAAAATTATTACACTTGCCAAATCTTATGCGTATGGTGATTCTACAGTATTGATTCGTGGCGAAACGGGAACGGGAAAAGAGCTGTTTGCGAGAGCTTTACATAGTGCTTCTGCGCGTGCGGAAAATATTTTTGTGCCAATCAATTGTGCAGCTATACCAGATACCTTGCTAGAAAGTGAACTCTTTGGCTATGAAGATGGGACTTTTACTGGCGCGTCCAAGGGAGGAAAACAGGGGTTATTCGAATTAGCCAATGGCGGGACGCTGTTCTTAGATGAAGTTGGTGAGATTTCAGCACATTTGCAGGTAAAACTACTGAGGGTATTGCAAGAAAGAAAAATACGACGCATTGGTAGTCGACGAGAGTTTCCCATTGATGTGCGTATTTTAGCAGCGACCAATCGGAATCTTGAAGTAATGATTGAGGAAGGGACTTTTCGTGAAGATTTATACTATCGTTTGAATGTGATTCCGTTATTTTTGCCGCCATTGCGTGAACGCCGCGAAGATATTGCTTTACTTGCTAAGGCTTTCTTACTGCGTTTTTCGTTTAAACTACATAAGGAGGCCGATTCTATTAGTGAAAAAGCGTTGCAAGTATTAACCGAGTATGATTGGCCGGGAAATATTCGTGAGCTGGAAAATGTAATGGAAAGGGCGGTAAATATCGTTTGTGGCAATATCATATCAGAAGAGCAACTAATGCTTGGTCGTAACATTGCGTCCCTTCGGCAACCCTTGCCAGCGGTAGCTGAGAGAACGTTAGAGGAAATGTTGGCAGAGACAGAGCGGGAAATTTTATGTCGAGTACTTTGTCAATACCATACTTCGCGAAAACTTGGTAATGTGCTAGGATTATCGCATACAAGCGTGCTGAAAAAATTACGTAAATATGGTCTTTCATTTGAACAATTTAAAGCCAAGTAATATTAGTGGAAATAAGAAGGAAAATATTCACTGCCAATTGGCATGCATATTCCCCTTCTTTCCAGAAACTTGGCATCAAAGATAGTTTCTTTGAATGTTTAATGCTTAAGTTCACTACCAGTTTCTTGTTTATGAAGACCATTCATATAATAAGAAGCAATAACGCCTGCAAACCAGATCGGAGCAATATAAAGAGCGATGCGTGTATCTTCCTTGAAGAACATGATGATTGCTACAAAAATAAAGAAAGCAATACAAATCCAACTGGAATACGGTGAATGTGGCATTGGATAATGTAACTTAGCAATTTGTTCTTTTGACAAAGTCTCTCTGAATTTGATTTGTACCATCAAAATAATACCCCAGATCCAAAGCGCTCCGAATGTCGCCACGCTGGTTACATAAGTAAATACTTCAGCGGGAACTAGATAATTTAAAACAACACCAATCAGTAAAAAGAAAGAAGACACT
>Ga0316600_10000297_pt1 | contig 25310 bp, 25 predicted proteins | sample OWC_soil_day5_CT_FD_207652 | JGI IMG/M metagenome (GOLD analysis project Ga0316600, IMG submission 207652) | Wetland soil microbial communities from Old Woman Creek delta, Ohio, United States - OWC_soil_day5_CT | ecosystem: Environmental > Terrestrial > Soil > Wetlands | place: USA: Ohio... | reverse complement strand
ACTGCACTGCTACTAAAAATTGGACATGTCTTATGGGGACAGGTACAATAAAATAAAGAGGTGCAGTATGAATAAACAATATTCAAAAGAATTCAAACTCCATGTCATTAATACATATCTAGAAAGTCCACATGGAATCAGAGTAATTGCTCGTTCTTTTGGTCTACCAACTAAAAATTATGTGACTAAATGGCTTAAAGAGCTTTTAGCTGAAGGCGTAATTACTGAAGATCAGCTTATTATCGCTGGTAAAAAGTCTAAACAAAATCATGAGACTACATCTAACCCTTATGAAATACACTCTCTATCGGTTACAGAAAAACAACTTGCTGAAGAAAACTTACGATTGAGAGCTGAGGTTGATTTATTAAAAAAGCTGCTCTCGCCCGCGAGGCGAAGTTCTCTAAACGACTAATTTTCAATGCCATATTAGAACTTTCAAATAAATACACTATTTCACTGCTTTGCGATGTCGCTAATGTAAGTAAAAGTGGATACTATTATTGGTTAGCGAAACATAGCTTTGCTAGGCCGGATATTTTATCTGCTATAAAGTTTGAACAAACTAAACAGCAAGGTATTCTTGGTTACCGACAAATGAAAATAGTATTACTGCAAAAATACAATATCTTGATTGGTGCTAACAGTCTACGAATTATAATGGCTACACATAATTTGCAAGCTGTAATAAGGCGTAAAAGACGAAAAAGTAATAGTCAAATAGCTCTTGAAAGACTAAAGGTGAAGAATATTTTAGCTAGGGATTTCATAGCTAATAAGCCCGATGAAAAATATGTAACTGATATTACTTATATTCCAATAAAGAATTCTATGGTATATTTATCGGTAATTATTGATTTATTTAACGGTGAAGTTGTTGCCCATAAAATTAGTCAGGATGCCACAGCTTCACTTTCTATTGACACTGTTAAATTGCTATTAGAAAAACGAAATGTTAAGGGTGCCATACTTCATAGTGATCAGGGAATCCATTATTCAAATAAAGCTTATCAGTTAATGTTAATAGATAAAGGCATCATCCCAAGTATGTCACGAAAGGGGAACTGTTGGGATAATGCCTTAGCCGAAAACTTCTTTAGTCATCTTAAATGTGAGTGTTTACATATTCGTAAACGAGCAATAAATTCGTATGAAGATGTTAAAGAAATCGTAGAAGAATATTTATATTATTACAACAATGAACGTTTTCAAGCTCGGTTAAAAGGGATGACTCCTGTTAGTTATAGAAGACAACATTTTTAAAAAATTTTATTTTCCATATAGGGACAGTGTCCGAATTTTTGAAGCAGTGCAAACCGTCACCTTGTATTTTTCTGAGTTAGTAATGCTTATTTTTTAGTGTTAAACCGATTATGGAGTGTGACTTTATCGGTAGGAAAAAACAAGGATGATGAGAAATGAAGAACGTGGATATGGTAATATAGATAAAATGGTTTGTAGTAATTGTGTAGAATCTGAAGTTTTTAAAGAATTTATTTTAGAAATTCCCTTGTAAAAACCTAAGCATCATATAATTTTATTAATTGACTTATTGCTAGGCTAGTCTTGAATTTTGATTAACTTAAAGTATGAATAGAGGTCAGTGTATGTACGTTAGAAATGAATTGTGTTTTTGTGGATATAGGAAAAAGTACAAAAAATGTTGACTTGGCAAAGAACCGACTGTAGCTTTACCTTCTCTTTATAATAAAATGAAAATAGGAAAGCTGATTGTGCCTACATCCATGCCAAGAAGAATGTAGAGGAAAGATAGAAAATAGTTAAGGCACATTCAATTCAAAACACTCGAATTTCGAAGAGCTTATCTCAAAATGGCGAAATAAAAATGTTTAAGTCCAAAATAGGTGAGGGCTTAAACATTAGTGCAGTTAGCATAGGTAGAGTGGTTGCTACTACTTTTTTTGTTTAAAATTGCTTGACCCCATGGCATATGACAAGATATATTGTTTTTGATGGACATATAGTCCACATATAAGAAATCGTTACAAAAAGCTGCCCATCCTGGCGTAATGCTGGGGTGGGCAGCTTTTTGTCAATAAGCGGGAAGGAGATCAAAAGTGGAACAACTTAATCGTTATCTCTCATGACAAATTATAATTGTTAAAACAATTAATTATTTCCTATTTTTAATATAATAGGAAATAATTTACATTAATAGTTTAAATTTTACAATTATAGGAATTTATATAAGTGAAGGCAGATTCAAATAAAATTCAAATTAATTTGCCCATCTTTCTACTAAAGAGGTGTGTTAGATGACTCGCGGAACGTTTACTTAGCGGAAAGTTTAACTTTTCATGGATTTAAGTTTAAGGTAACAAAAATTTAAATGTAAAACAGGGGGAAACTAAAATGGAAAACAAGGTTTTATTTAGTGAGGAAACAGAAAGCAAAAGTATATCAATTGACACAGAAAAGATAAATATTAATCCTATTACATCATCATCGTCCTTGCTTAAAGTAAGCAGCGACGATATAACGACTATTAATATTGAAAGCAATGCAGACGATTCTACTAATCATGCGCCAGTAGCAGGATTGGCATATTCGATTTTAAATCCTGCCACGCTTACATCAGACAATTACCTAACTACAAATACACAAGTTGCATGGTTATTATCCTATAATGGGGTAAATTATTCTTATGATCCAGATGGAGATAGTATAATAGCTTTCCAAGTAGGAGGCTTACCTTCAGGTTCTATTACTTCTTCTGTTACTGATAGCAACGGTACAGTTATTGGTTTTGTTGTACAGGTTACTACAGCTGGCACTTATAAAATGAATTTTAGGTGTGAAGATGAACATGGTTTATGGTCTAGCTACTTAGTCGTTAACATGACTATAAAAGCGGCATCCTAAGTATAACTCATTTAATGCTCAGGAATATGCATTAAACTGGGGTTGGCTACTATTAATCCCTCCATTCTGGCATATCGCTGGGGTGGAGGGATTTTTTACTACATCAGAAAGTATAATGTTTAGGGGGGAGTCATTTACTTAAATTTTTGGTAAATTAAAAGCATGGCACAAAACATACTATGGCAAATATTTTTTGATAAGAATAATAATTGGGATAAATTCGTAAAGCATCACGGTAAACTTGCTGATGTCTTTGCTTCACAGGGGCAGTGTACGAATTTTTGTGGCGGTGCAAACCGTCAATTTGTCTTATTTGTAGTGAATATGATATCGCTAACCCTTTATTTGATAAATGAGTTAAACAACCAACCATTTAGGCCGGATTGGGTGTGAAAAAATAGACAATGCGATTATTAAAGTTAAATAATGTATAAAATTTGCTTTTCATCAAAATACTTACTTAATTCTTGCGAAAAGAATTCTTTATATTCGGCAAGAGTTTCTTTGGGATAAACATATTTTCCATAGCCGAATTGACCAAATTTAAAGGTTCGGTCATTTTCGTCCATTGGAAGTAAAGTATCGGGGAAAATTTCGAGAATATTATTCTTAGCTGCTGTAGTATACCGATGAGAGATTATTTCAAAGGTAATAGGATAGTTACCTAACAAGTTGCCTATTTGCTCAATTAAAGCTTTGTATTCTGGTTTATTTTCCTTATTCCAAAACACCGGTGCAATGATAATTCCCGTAGGATATCCAGATTCGGCAAGCTGTTTAAGTGCGGCTAATCTTTTATTTAATGAAGAAGTACGATGTTCATAGGCTTTAATGATAGATTCGATATTTAAACTTAGCCTAATTTCAGTATGACTATTGTGTTCAAGTGTTAACAGACTGTCAACATCAGTATACTTACTTACAAAGCGAAATCGACCTTGCTTAGTCTTAGCAAAATGAAGTATAGCATCCTCAATCACGTGAGTATAAGGTTCTAATGCCAATGGGTCAGAAGTAGCCGCTCCTTCAAAAATAGTGATCTCTGGTAAACGAGCCTCGATATATTCATCCGCCTTGGCAAATATTTCTTCGGAATTTGCATAAATTTTAATATAGGGACGTTTGCCCATCTGCGTATTGAGATAGCAATATTCGCACATACCCATGCATCCACTAACTAAAGGAAGCTGATAATGGGCGGAAGGCTTGCACGTCTGAAACTCACTCATCTTTCTAACCCCAATGACCAAAGTATTTTTACCTTGCTGATATTTTGTTGGGGCATCACCTTTTAAAGTAACGCGCGTAGTTTTTTGATAGTGAATAGGAATAGATTTTTCTTCAAAAAATTTTTGCAAAGCTTTACCTTTCGGATAGTTTAATGCTTTTTCTTCAAATACAATCAATTTAGGAATAAACATGATAGCATCACCTTTACTATACAGACAGAAAAGTGTCAGAGGAGCACTTTCTGTTATTTTTATTGCAGTTTTTTCTAGTTTGACCATATGGTTTGTGGTTTATCCCAGGAGGGAAAAAGGACGATTCTAGTGTCCCTAGACTCCGTAAAAAAGGAGAGTACTTGTTTTTGTATTGCACTGGTAATGCGCTTTGGCACTATGTACCAGTAGGATGGCAAGTGTCGGTATGTTAGAATGAAATTGATATTTGGACATACTATGGAGGATTGGGCATGAAAGATTTCTTGTTGTTATTTGTAATATTTACTTCTTTGGGGTGGTGTGGCGTCGCTGGAGCTGAGGCAAATTCCATGGCAGTTACTGTACCTGTGTTTACAAGACATTTTCCTCATTCCAGTTCCGATTTGAATGAACACAATCGTGGTTTTGGACTGGAGTACGCATTAGGAAAAGATGTTAATCTAACGGCTGGAGTGTTTAATAACAGCTTGCGAAAAGATACCACTTACGTAGGCGTTCAATATACGCCATATCGTGTATTTGGGCTACATACGGGCGTTATTGTAGGTCTTGATTTAAGTGGAGGATATGATTCTATCAATCCGATTAAACCAATAATTGGAGCCGTTCATTTTGCTACTGGTAAAGAGTATCCGATTGGCTTCAATATAGATATACTGCCAGGCGGCTGGAATCGTAATGGGCTGTATGGAGCTGCTGCAGCCGTCTCCATGAAGTATTCATTCTGATCATTGTCGCAAGTTAGTATTGGATTTGCAAATAGCAATATTCCTAACGAACGGAGCCTTTTTATTATCTAAATAAGAGAAGATTAGGCTATAAATTAGTGAAACAAGTCATATTGAATGTGTGGCGTTGTTGGAGAAGAAATAGTAAATGTAGTAATAATTTCATAGAACTAAATTAAAAATTCGCCTAGAGATATGTTTCTAGGCGAATTTTTTTGTTTTAATTTCTAAACTAATATATAGATTTGTAACTCTACGGAGCGTTTATTGAACCATAGCTGAAGTTTCGCTATAGTTATTCTACGGGGTTAAATGATGCAGAATAACAAAGTTGGAAATATTATCCGCAGAGTGCGTTTAGAGCGAAAGATGACAAAAAACAATTGGCGGAGAAAATGAATATTAGCGATAAAGCCGTTTCAAAATGGGAATGCGGATCTGGTAATTCTGACGTTTCTTTAATTTTAGAACTTTCAAGTGTTCTTGGTCTTGATGTTCAAGTGCTGTTAGCGGGTTATGAAAAACGACAAATAAATTCTAAAAAGGATGGTGATAAATCAATGGGTAAAATATCAAAAAAAGATTTGAAAGAACAGTATAAAAATAGAGTGATAATTGGTGGGGCATACTGCGTGAAATGTAATGGTACTGATAATCTTTGGCTTCGAGCAACAACAGATATGCAAGGTTCGAAAAATCGTTTTGCATTTTCAGTATCGACTAATTCTTGCCCTGAAATGTGTATGATTGAGGCATGGAAGCAGTTTGGCGCAACTGCATTTTCCTTTGAAATACTGGAAAAAATAGAAAAGAAAGAAACGCAAACAACACGTGAATTTTCAGATGATGTAAATACTTTGATAGACCTTTGGATTGAAAAACGAAATGGCGAACGGAAAGGAGAAAATTAAATTTGGAACAAAAAATTGATATAACGAAATTTCTTGATAATTCCGGAAAAATCACACAGTTATCTCAAAAGAAAAAATTCAGAGTCGCGACGCTCTACTATTTAGCAGAAAAATTTGAATTAAACCGCAATTATACCGAAAAAGAGGTAAATGCCACCTGCGATGAATGGCACACTTTCGGAGATTATTTCGTTCTAAGACGAGAGCTTGTTGATAACGGATTATTATGCCGTGAATCAAACTGTTCTCGTTATTGGAAACCGAAAAATGATTAGGAGTAAAGAGGTAAAAAGATAAAAAGATGATGCCTCTTTCTATGAAAGCTCACCATGCTGTAGCAGATGGCTATCATGTAGGCTTATTTTTAGAAAGAGTTCAGAACTCTATGTCACATCCTGAAAATTGGATATAATAAATGCACTAATTTGGTATTGCACAGAACACAGCTTATTCTATCAGTTATAGTAAAAAGGAGAATAAAATGAAAATTATAATATTTAATGGAAGTCCTGCCGGGGCAAACAGTAATACAAATGTGATTGCAGAAGCGTTTTTGAGCGGTGCAAAAAGAGCCGGTGCTGACACAGAAAATGTGTTTTTAATTGATAAGAACATTGGACACTGCAAAGGATGTTTTGCCTGTTGGTTTAAAACACCAGGAAAATGCGTGATGCAGGATGATATGACAGAGCTTTTGGGCAAATATAATGCCGCTGATGTGGTGTGCTTTGCTTCGCCTGTTTATACATGGAATATGACGGCAGCTCTCAAGAACTTTGTCGACAGGCTTGCACCTCTAAAAAGTCCTCTAATTGTAAATTCGGGCGAAAATTTTGACCTTGCAGATTCCAAACCTAAAACGCAACAATTCGTGGTGATTTCAAATTGCGGCTTTCCGGGCAACAACAATTTTAAAACCATGAAAGTAGTGGTTGCTTCCTGCAATCCTGTCCTTGAAATTTATCGTAACTGCGGCAAACTCTTAAAAAGCAAGGACGAGAAAATCAAAGCAATTGTAAATGAGTACTTGCAAGTTGTTGAGCAGGCGGGATATGAAATGGCAATGCAAAATTACGTAACCGAAGAAACAAAATCAAAACTTGAAATGCAGCTCATGTCGATACCTGATTATGTGAAATACATTGGGATGTAGCAGAGAATATGAATAATTTGTCGACCGACTACGCGCTGGCTGTGACAAAGCCGTCCTAGAAAACTTCGCCCACCTGAAACCAAAGCGCATCGTCTACGTATCCTGCAATCCAGCTTCCCTAGCTAGAGATATTGCTATATTATCAGAATTTGGCTATGTGGCGAAAGAAATTCAACCAGTTGATATGTTCAGTGAGACAAGTCATATTGAGTGTGTGGCATTGTTGGAGAAGAAATAAGAAATGTAGTAATAAAACTTTATAGAAGTAAGTGAAGAATTCGCCTAGAGATATGTTTCTAGGCGAATTTTATTTTAGATAGGGGTTTTTCAAGGAAAATAGAGAAATTTTGAAGGGGATTTTTGTCTTTGTATGGAAATTTCTAAGTGAATTATACTTTGTTTAGTGTAAAAATTTAGACAAACAGAACCGTCATCTTGTATTTCTAACTAAATCTAGGAGAGTGTTGTTCGCATGAATATGCTGCGATCAATGCTCTCCTAGATTTAGTTTATTGCATTGATTTTACAATATCGGCGAGTTCATCACCAGATATCACTTCTTTATCTTGGAGAAATTGTGAAATATGATGCAATACTTCCAGATGATTTGTTAAAATTTTAGTAGCTGTTTCTTGTGCTTGTGTTAAGAGAACGCTAATTTCTTCATCAATCGAGGTAACAGTTACAGTGCTTAAGTCATCTCTAGAGGTTACCCCGTTTTGTAAGTAAGAGCCTGTAGATGCTGCAAGTCTAATCGGGCCAAGTTTTTTGGACATCCCAAATTCGGTAACCATACGACGCGCCATTTCGGTTGCTCGCTCTAAATCATTAGAAGCGCCTGTAGTGGCTTCTTTAAATATGATAAGTTCTGCCGCCCGGCCACCAAGCATTACAGCCATTCTTGATCGAAGTGCATTTTCACCGATAAGATAACGATCTTCTACAGGCATCTGCATAGTATAGCCTAGAGCACCTTTGACCGTTGGGATAATACTAATTTTATGAACCGGATCAGTTCCAGATAGATAGTAGGCAGTAAGGGCATGCCCTACTTCGTGATAGGCTACTTTTTTACGAATATCTTCGGAAAGCGGTATTTTTCGTTGAAGACCCGCCACAATACGTTCAATAGCTAAATCAAAATCATGCATTGAGATTTTTTTTGAAGCACGGCGTATTGCAAGCAGTGATGCCTCGTTCGCAATATTAGCCAGCTCTGCTCCCGAGAAGCCTGCGGTAATTTTGGCTAAACGTTCTAGGCTGATATCAGATGCAAGCGGCATCTCTCGCGTATGGATGGTTAGTATTTCAAGCCGGCCTGGTTCAGTAGGTAACGTTACTTGAATTTGACGGTCAAAACGGCCTGGGCGTATCAAGGCCGGATCGAGAATTTCAGGCCGATTCGTAGCGGCCATAATTACTACGCCAGAGTTAGCTTTAAAGCCATCCATTTCGGCAAGCAGTTGATTAAGAGTATTTTCTTGCTCGCTATTGCCGCCAACTCGACCTATGCTTGTCCGAGCCTGCCCAATAGCATCGATTTCATCAATAAAAATAATGCAGGGGGCCTTTTTTTGCGCCTGTTGGAATAAATCTCGAACTCTAGCAGCACCCACGCCGACAAACATTTCAACAAAACTAGAGCCGGTTAAAAAGAAAAAAGGAACACCTGCCTCACCTGCAGTAGCTTTGGCAAGCAAAGTTTTGCCGGTGCCGGGAGGCCCTGCTAGCAGAACTCCTTTGGGAAGTTTTGCGCCCATGTGGGTAAATTTCTCAGGGTTTACTAAATACTCTATAATTTCACGGAGCTCAATCTCAGCTTCACCGACACCACCTACATCCTTAAACTTTATGCCAATCATTTCGCCTTGGATTTCATTGGCTTTACTTTGACCTAAAGACATAGCATTGGCGCCTGCTCCGGCCATTCGTTTAAAAAGAAAATACCAGAGTAAGAGCAAGGGAAGTAAAGGTAGAATCCAACCAAGTATCGTTGAAAGCAAGCTTTCAGTTTGCTGCTTAGCCGAGAAAGAAACTCCCGCTGCAATAAGCCTATCGATTAAATCGGGGTCATTTACCGTGACTACGTTAGCCGAAGTTTCCTTTTGACCTTCAGTGTTTTTTAAAGTATAGATGATACGATCACCTGACAAAACAACCTGTGAGATTTTATCTTCATTTAAATTTTGAATAAATACATTATATCCGACTTCTGTTTCGCGAATGACAAGCGGCTTATATACTAAATCATTGAAAAGCCAGGTGACTATTAGGGCCAATATAAAAAAACCTGCAGAAAAAGTGCGTCTTTTATCCATAATTCCTCCCTAAAAGTGTAAATTAAAAGCGTTCAATTGATTAAATCAAATTCTGATCAAGGGCTACTAAAGATAGATTATCTCGGATTATTATTAACAATGAGATAAAAAATAATACGACAACATACCGATAGGTAGGGGTGCAGAATTTAATTGAAAGCAGCTGATAGTAGGCATCCGCCCAGACGTTATCGTCGAAGTTCCACCACGCGCTGGTTGCGACGAAGCCGTCCTAGAAAACTTCGCCCACATGACCCCAAAACGCATCGTCTACGTATCCTGCAATCCAGATTCCCTAGCTAGAGACATTGCGATAGTATCAGAATTTGGCTACGTGGCAAAAGAAATTCAACCAGTTGATATGTTTAGTGAAACAAGTCATGTGGAGTTGTTGGAGAAAAAGTAAGGAAAAGTAGTAATAAAACATTATAGAAGTAAGTGAAAAATTCGTCTAGAGATATGTTTCTAGGCGAATTTTATTTTAAATAGGGGTTTTTCAAGGAAAATAGAGGAATTTTGAAGGGGATTTTTGTCTTTGTATGGAAATTTATAAGTCAATTATACTTTGTTTAGTGTAAAAAATTAGACAAACAGAACAAACATGGCAATACTTGCCACAACCAACAGATGAAAACAACGAGCCCTATGCTATACTAATCTTGCAGGAACTAAGGTCGAGTGACGGTTTGGAGTTGAACTCCGTAATTTTAGAACATGATCAGATTATCTTTGAGTACAGCCATTTGCAACTCTATAGATTGCGTACAATAAACTTCTTTTTTATCAGATAGTCATTCCTGCAATTTATTATTTAGGAGTGGTTTTATGGAAACTCTTTTAGATTGTTGCTGTGGTATCGATGTTCATCGAGATATTCTACAAGTCTGCATATTAAAAGGTAGTTCAGATAATCCTGAAATTATTCGCTGTGAGTTTAAGACCATCCAATCAGATTTGCAAAATTTAATTCAATGGCTTATTTCCCACGACTGCTATCATATTGCTATGGAAAGTACAGGCGTTTATTGGCGTCCTGTGTATGAAGCTATTGAAAGATATCATTTGGATTGTAAAACTTTAATGGTTGTTAATGCTTATCATATGCGTAATGTTCCTGGGAGAAAAAGTGATGTGAAAGATGCTGAATGGATTGCTTCTTTACTTCGTTGCGGCTTACTTAAACCGAGTTTCGTTCCAGATAAATTGACACGTAGCTTACGGGAGTATGCTAGATTATATAAAGCATTTACTTGGGAAAAGACTAGATATATGAATAGGCTGGAAAAGTTTCTTCAAACTCATGGATTTAAACTATCCAGTGTATTAAGTAGTATCTATACTATTAGCGGTAGAAATTTGTTGAATAAACTTGCTGAAAAAGGATATTTGCTATCAAAAGATGTCATTGAAGCATTAGATAAACGTGTAAAAAAATCTAGCGAAGAAATTCATGCTGCGATAAAAGGTCAGCTAGATTTATTTGAAAGAACACTGCTGAAAAAATTACTAAAAAAGGTTGATCAAATTCAAGAGGAAATCGAAGATATGTTAGAAATTATGCATGAAGTTTCTCAAACTTATGAAATGCAAATCAGCCAATTAGATTCGATTCCTGGTATAGACACATTATCTGCTACAACGATCATTGCAGAAATAAGTGGACATCCAGATAATTATTTTAGCAGCAGTGAAAAAATATGTTCTTGGGCAGGGCTGTCACCGCGAAATGATGAAAGTGCAGGCAAGATAAAATCAAAGAAAATTTTACATGGTAATTCTTATTTAAAATCTATCTTATGTCAAGTAGCATGGGCTTCAACTCGAGTAAGAAAGAGTCCATTTTCAGCATGGTTTTGGTCACACCAAGGAAAATTAGGTAAGAAAAAAGCTATTATTGCAGTGGCGAGAAAGATTCTAACACTTGCGTACAAGTTATTAAAATCTGGCGAGTTCTATGACCCAAATATTACCTTCAAGGTACAATCATCGCCACCACTAAATAATAGCTAATTTAAATATAGCCTAAGTTATAGTGAATTTCAATAAGCAACTAAATTTTGCCTATTTGCTTAGGTTTGTTTTTTGTTGTCTTTTTTAAGTGTTGTTTTCACAATAACCGTCACCTTGTATTACCTTGTATTTTTTGCGTAGGTTTGTTTTTTGTTGTCTTTTTTAAGTGTTGTTTTCACAATAACCGTTACTTTGTATTTTAACCCCTGTACTTCAGTGCAGGTTTGTTCAGTTTAAAAAATTTAGGAGGTTTTTTTATGTATGAAGTTATAATTAAAAATTGCAATAATATTGAATGTGGAATTATTCAAATTGAAAAAAATAAACTCAATATAAAATATGGCATTAACGGAACTGGAAAAACAACTTTGTCAAAAGCTATTGCGTATATTAAAGATAATGATAAATTACAGTCATTAAAGACTTATTATTCAGAAAATCCGGCAAAGGTGAGTATTGTTCCAGCATTAGATAATGTTTTGGTTTTTGATGAAAATTTTGTTAATCAGGTGGTCTTTAAAGAAGATGAAGTAATAGAAAATTCATTTGAAATATTTTTAAAGACGCTAAATTATGATGAAAAAAAGGAACAACTTGATAATCATTTGATATCTCTAAAAAAAATAATGGAAGAAAATCAAGAAGTCTTAGAATTAAGAGATAGCCTATTAAAAATAAATGCTAAGTTTAAACGAACTACAACAGGGACTCTAAGTAAAACAGGGGCATTTAAAAGCTTATTATCAAAACAAAACCTATACAATATACCTGCCGAACTAGAAGATTATAAATCATTTTTTAGTAATACAGAAATAAATATCCCTTGGATTGATTGGAAAAATAAAGGAGATTGTTACGATGTTGAAGATCACTGTCCCTATTGCTCTGAGGAATTAGATATGCCCAAACATACTCAGCGAAAGGAAATATTTAAAAGGACATATACAAAGGCAGATTCTCAAAATCTGAAAGAAATCTTAGACCTATTAGAAATTTTAAAAATATTCATTAAGGAAAATAAGTATACTGAGCTTATTGGATATATAAAAAATGATACACCTGAAGATATTATTAAAACTATAGTAACAAAATTAACTTCTGAATTTGACTTGCTTTTATCAAGATTCTATGCAATTTCTGACTTTGGAAATAAAAAAATAGCAATAGCTGACATATCAAAGCTTGACCAGCAAATTGAAAGCATGGAGTTTCCTATGGCACTATTTGAAATATTTGGCGGAGAAAAAATAGATAATGTCTTTTCTAAGGTCAATGGGAATGTTGCAATATTGAAATCAGAAGTAAGTGTTTTAAAAAAGGAAATGGGGGCTTTAAAAGGAATCGTGCAAGCGACCATCCAAGCTTCGCAAAATGATATTAACGAATTTCTCAAAACTGCTGGAATAAATTATGAACTACAAATTTTAGCCGAAGATGAAACCAATAGTAGAACTATTTTAAAACAATGCTTTGGTGGAGAAAAAACAGATGTAACAAATATACGCCAACATCTAAGCTGGGGAGAAAAAAATGCATTTTCACTTATACTTTTTATGTATTATTCTCAAACCCAAAATCCGGATTTAATTATTTTAGATGATCCTATTTCTTCATTTGATAGTAATAAAAAATTTGCTATTATGCATAGGATGTTTAAAAATATTGGAAAAAGAGATGTATCTTTAGTTGGGAAAACGGTCTTATTACTAACTCATGATTTTGAACCAATAACAGATTTCATTGTGGTTGGAAAACTTTCATCTGATAGTGCTATTGCCTCTTTTGTTTGGAATGAAAATAGTGTGCTGAATGAAAAGATGATAGGGGCGAATAGTGATGTTAAATTGATTATCACAGAATGTGAGGAAATTGCCAAAAATGAAAATATTAATATTGTGAGTAGAATTGCTTTTTTAAGGAAATTATGTGAATTTAATGATTGCAGAAATTCTTGGGGAAATGCTTATGAAATTTTATCTTGCTTAATTCATGGAAAAGAGATTGAACGAAAAATAGCAAATGATGTTTTTATAGAAATGAGTGGACTTGATAGAAATGAAGGCATCTCTAAAATTAAAGAATATATTAGCGATTTTGAATATGATAACTTAAAAAATAACATTTATACTATTTCTGGAATAAAAGGACTTTATGACGTTGAAGATAATGTGTATTTACAAATTCAGCTTTTTAGGGCTCTTTGTGAAATTGCGGATGAAAATCAGCTGCGCTTTTCGCCATTGGATAGTGGTTGGTACAAATTTATAGACGAAACTTATCATATCGAAAATGACTTTTTACATTATTTAGACATAACAAAGTTTAACATCGTGCCGAGCTATATAACGAATAAAGTTAGGGAAATAATGAACACATTTAGTATTTAAAGAATTAACTTTATAGATTGAGTGACGGTTCTCGCTGTCTTTTTTCTGTGCATTTAAGACCATCCAAACAGATTTACAAAAGTTACATTTTTGAGATTAATATTGATATTATGGTTATAGTAAGTATACATTGTCGCCGATCACCCCAAGAATCGGCTGTAAAAAAATCGTTCCCTAAACCTTCGTGATAGATGGATTAGGTTGAGTGAAAATTTTGTGGCAGTGCAAACAGCAACCTTGTACAGTATACATTGTGTAAGAGTTACCTAACCCTCAGAAACGGCGTTCTAGCGTGTGAAAGGACGCGGTGGTCAACAATTGTCTGTCGGGTTTGGATTATAGCGTCTTGTCGTGGTATGATTTTAGGAGCATTATATTTATTTAAATTAGAGGTGTTTGATATGGCGAAATTGGATTTTATAGATAAGGATTATTTTGAACAATTATTTGGTATGGGTACAGGCTATGTTCTCAATTTTTCAAACAGGACATTTCAAGAATTTATTTATGAAAAAATGGAGATTGATATATATGTAAAGTATCCGGGGCTATCAAAAGCTAAAATACTACGAAACATTATAGCTGATTATGATAATGTGACTATCGGAAAACTGCTCTTAGAATTACTGCGTTATATGCAAGCTAAAAACATGGTTGCAGATAAAGATATTGTGATTTTCAAAAAATGCGCTGAAATAGGTAATCGGCTTATTGGAAAAACTACTACGGTTAAATCTCCTATTCATAATGTAACACCGGCAAAACCGATAAAATCTGTTATTGATTATGATAAATGCTTAAATGAACTAAAAAATCTGACAGACTTTCCAGACACGCCACAAGCTAGAGGGTTTGCGTTTGAAAAGTATTTACATAACTTATTTGAAATTAACAGTTTAGAGCCGAGAGGTAGTTTTAAATTGGTTGGTGAGCAAATCGACGGTAGCTTTCTGTTACATAATGAAGTTTATCTTTTAGAAGCAAAATGGACAAGTAAAAAAATTGATAAGAGTAACTTGGTAATTTTCAATGAAAAAGTTTCATCAAAATCTGGATTTACAAGAGGACTTTATATCAGCTTTTCGGAGTATTCTGATGAAGCATTAGCAACATTTGCAAATGGAAGAACAGTAAATATTGTGCTAATGACGGTTCAAGAATTAGCAATAGCTCTAGCTCGAAACATTGATTTAATAGATTTTCTAAAGCATAAAGTTAGAGCTTTGGCAGAAGAGGGAAACTACAACAAATCAATTTTAGAAATGTAATTCAAGGGTGCGGAAGCAAACCGCTACCAAATCTGTTCTTTTAAAGACAAAGATGACAGTTCTGTTTGTCTACAAAAACAATCTAAAATAGTTTGTTTAATCTTCATTCCAAGGAGGATACATTATGAAAGTAATCATTAAAACACTTATATTTATAATGATGATAAGTTTTTCAAATTTAGCATTTGCAAGTGATTGGATTTATGCGGGGAGGTATGTTCTGAGTAGCAATTTCCCGATTGCTCCTTATACTGATCTTTTGCTTATGAATCATTTGACTTCGTACAATAATCAGCCAATAGGGATTGGTAATAATAGTTATAGTCTCTATGACGTTTATTATATGCATGAACATGCGAGTGATACAGGGGATTCTACAAAAGAATACGACGATAGAAGTTTTCGCTTTCAAGCTAAGATTGTGCCACTAGATATTTATGGCAAGGTTATGGATTATAGTGGTACAAATTCTGCTACTGTTGTATCAGATTTTGTTATAGCAGCTAAAGGTGTGTTTGGTATATCACCTAAGCAGCATAGAGTATATGATAGGAGGAGCTATGGGAGGGGAGCAACTTTATAAGGATTCCGCTGCGGAGGATATATTGAAGCAGTCAGGTGACCATCCTGTTTTCCGCGGAGCTAGCGACAAGCTTAATGGAAGTGGTTATTATAATAATTAAATAGAATATAAGTTAAAAGACAGCCACACTGTCGATAACGCTAAAAAACTACAACAAAAAAACATGATTTTCATCATTAAAAATCATGTTTCATCCTATTTTTACTTGCAATCTCCAAGAAATGTAATATACTAATAGTAGGTGGGAATTAAAAAAGTCGCCGTGTCCCAAGAGTGCAGCAACACTCTTAGGCACGAGCAGGTGAACACAGCACCTACACGTAACAGCTAGCTGTCTACGACGACAATTTATTATACCGTGCTTTGCCTTTGATTACAAGGAATATAGTCTATTCATTCGGTATAATACGATTGGAGTTTTAGCAGGAGCTTAGCGTCTGCATGCAATCAAGATGAAGCATAGCGCATGTGTAGGTTGGATAAACCCTCGCATGCGCTTTTTTGATTTCCCCTGAAACAAACTGTATGCTGGTTTCTTCTATTTGCATTAGCGGATAGAAGAAACTACATGCAGAATGATGACGGGGGGATATAAATTGGTATCGGTACAAGCTAGTAAAAGGTTGTGGTCAAGACATCACAGCAGTATGTGGCGGGGGCCATCCTCGCCACAACCAATGGGAGAGGTTCGTTCTATTTACAAGGGACAAGATTTGTTTACTTGGGAAATAGAGGTTCTGTAAATGTATAAAGTCTATAAAATAAAAAAAGACCTAATTATGGCTGAGGAAGTAGAAAACGCTGATTTTACAGTAAAATTGCTTTTAGATATGAATAAGAAAGAATATGTGATGGTCAAACGACAAGAGGAAGTTAATATATATACTCTTTCGCTAGTTGGTCAAGTCAATGAAATAGCTGACGATATTTCATACGAAGAGTATAGAGATATTATCTATGCGAAATTGGATAAGGAAGCATTAGAGCATGGATTCAAACCAAGGAGGATGGATTGCCTAAAATTTTTGACAGCAGGTGATGATCCTACTTTGCCAGAATCTGATAAAGTACTAATGGAGCTTCGTGGGAAATTTATAAATAGCCATAAATAATAAACTGCAAACTCCTGCTGAATTTTTGTAGAAATTTGGCGGGAGTTTTGTGTTCTTATGAGGAAGGGATGTCAGCCATCAAGGGCGGCATTAATTTTTAATTTGTTTGTTACGAAAAAAGAATAAATTAATATTATAGAAATCGAAAAAATGATAGCGGCAAGCAAATAAGTTTAAAAATACTATTTGTTCGCCGCTATTTTTATATCAAATCTATATAAATTGCTTATTAATTATTATTGATAAGTTAAATTGAACAACTTGGCTGTCAATCAAGTAATGCTCCGAATTTTTGAGAGGCTGTTATAAAGCAGATTTAGGATAAAAGTTAAAAAACTTCAAGAATCCAATCATTGCTTTGCAAATTTATTATTTTATCTCATAACAAAGAGATGCCTGCGTATCCAGAACACCGCCTATATATTTAGCAACTTCCAAATGTGCCGGATGTGCGAGGTATGCATTCAAATCTTCTAAAGATGCATACTTCGTAACCAGAAGCAGATCATAAGTGGTTTGCCCAGGACGTATGTTCTCTTCAACTTGTATGTCCAGTAAAACATCTATATTTCCCTTCATGCCAAGCAGAACGCCTTGTGCTTCTTTTACATAGTCCTTATCTCGGCTCTTTAGCTTTAATAGTACATTATTTACAATCATGTTTTTACCTCCTGCAATAATAATGTTGTTTGTGCAGTTTCCTGGCCGTTGATGAGCAATACAATTCGATGCATTCCAGGATAGTGTCGTCTCGTGGTAAGCTCGGCAAAGCGATGAATACGTGTTCCCGATAAATGTGTTTTTCCGGCTACTGTTTTATCTGAAAGAAAGAATAGCTTGCGGGATGGTTTGCCGTTTGACTTAATAAAGTCAATGCCATATTCCAAACGGATATGGGCTTGCGTTTCCCAATCAATGTCCAATGAATAATGCAGATTACAACTGTCTCCAATGTGAAGTTGATTCGGCTCAACTGTCAGGACAGCATTTTTAATCAAAGGCTTTTCTGCTGTAACTCTTGTGTAGCCAAACAATGCCAATGCTTCAGGATCAGCTTTGCGAATAAGGGTACGGCATCCCTGACGCAAAATCCAGTCTGTGTCCGGACTAGTACCAATCCAATGTTTTACCGTTTTCAAAACTAACTCCGGATTATCTTTTGAAATATCATTCAGATTGTTAGCAACACTTTTACGGACATAAAGAGAGGGATCTGCTTTTAGGTTTTCTAATACTTTCAAAACAGGCGAAGGATCTTTTTTAAAAAAGGGAAGATCCATGCTCCATGGAAGACGGGGACGGCAGCCTTCACTGGAAAAACGTCTCACATGCTCATTAGGATGCAATGACCATTGGCGCATATATTTCATGGCACGTGCAGGGTCCCTAAGTATAAATGGCCGGATTGCAAACTCTGAGGATGAATGCTGTGTGAAACGCTCCAAGGCTTTCATAGAAAGCTCCCAATGCTCTTCACTTAGTCCGTAAGTAGTGATAAAATCCGGGAAGAATAAATATGGGAAGCCGCTACAATTTTCACCTATTGAGAACAGCACAGCTAAAGCATCTTCATAGTGCTTGGGTAAATACTTACCTAAAATCTCGGCAATCCGGTGCATGCGAGCTCTTAACGATAATTCATCCCATGGATGTGCTAGTACGGACGCTACAAACTGTTCACAGGGGAATTTTTTATATGCAGTGCTTACCTTGTATCCAAAGTCCTGCAAAAATTTTGATGTATAAATATCCTTTAATGCATCACCCATAGAATTTCACCAACTTCTAAATGTTTAATAAATTGATAATCTGATAAGTTTATCATCCTTTATACTGAAATGGAAATCCAGTAGTAAAGGATCTGGTAAACCACTTTTATCGTAATCTCCAGCTACTTTAAAAGTAATAGTTATTTCATTAGAATCCTGTTTAATCTGCTTGGGTTCCAGCCTTACGTTTACAGCAAACTGATTTTCGTCGCTCCATATTTTTATAGCAGCTTTTCCGCATCTTTTTTGGCCTTCATCAAGAACTATTGCATCCTCTGCAAAGCAATCTAAATATGCATCAGCATCAGGTTTGTTAGTAGCAGTGATAAAATTGTTAATCACTTGCGGTATTTGACTTAAATTCATGTTTTTAGACTCCTTTCTAATTGCTAGATCGTGCGGATGATTCCGCCGTCAATGATATGCTCACTGCCTGTGATATAGGAAGCTCTGTCTGATACGAGAAAGGCAACAAGCTCCGCAATTTCTTCTGGCTTTGCTGGGCGTCCGAGAGGGATACCACCGAGAGAATCCATTAATTCTTGTCGGGCTGCATTATAATCACTTTTTGAGTTTTCGGCCATTCTTTCAATAAGGCGTTCTGCTGCCTTAGTCTCAGTAAATCCGGGAGCGACCGTATTTATGCGAATGCCTTCCGGACCAAATTGAGTTGCAAGATTTTTGCTGTAATTAGTCAGAGCAGCCTTGGCTGCCGAATATGCCATGGTCATGTTTCCCGGAAGTCTGCGCTGAATAGATGTTATATGGATAATAACTCCCTTATGCTGTTCGAGCATAGATGGTAAAAAGCCTCGATCCAAACGTACAGACGAAAAAAGGTTCCCCTCAAAATTTGTCAGCCAGTCTTCGTCACTTAGTGCTAAAGCGCCTGCAGTGGAGGTTGATGAACCGCCCACATTATGAATTAAAATATCTAATCCACTAAATTTCCCCAAAACTTCCTCGATGATTTTTTCAGCACATTCAGGGGTTTTGACGTCCGCTTGAATGAATCCTACGGAATCTGGTAAGTCATCAGGAACTGTTCGTGCTGTAGTTATTATGGTTGCTCCCGATTTTAGCAAACGATTAACAATAGCCTGACCAATTCCCTTGGTTCCACCAGTAACAAGTACCCGTTTGCCTTCAAGTTCCTTGCTCAAACCTAATAATAATTGATTTTCCAAAATGTATTGCCTCCATTCAATTGGTTTACATGTTTAGTATAATCAATGAAACTTGACTACAGTACGTCAGGTTATGAGCTGATATTTATTCGCCATGTTTTTTATGCGATTTTTCATCTCTAAACGTATGCTCTGAGGTTCTATAACTTCAAGCAGAGGTCCAAAAGAAAAAAGGTAATTGAAAATCCATTCACCACTCGGCATAGAAGCATTAACGATATAGGAACCGTCCTTACTTTTTATAATATCTTTTTCGTAGAAATCATCATATACCCGATAAGCACCCTCGGCTGATATTTTAAGTTTAAGGGGAATTGTAGCAGGCGCAGAATCGTTTGATGATACTGCTGAGATCTGCTCCTGTGAAGTGACATGGATACAAGGATCGCCTGTAGATCGAACATCTGAAATGCGGGTTATTTTAAAAGTTCGATAGGACGCCCGTTGTAAGCAATATCCTTTCAGATACCATGATTTATCTTTGAAAAGTAGCTTTGTAGGTTCAACACGCCGATCACTTTTTTCACCAGCAACATTGAAATAGGAGAATGCGATTACCTGCTGTTTCAGTATGGCGTTTTTAAGCAGGCTAAATACCTCTTTTTGATTTCGATCACTTCCCCAAGTCGAAAATTCTACTTCTATCCAGTTAATTTTACTTTTTAAAAATAGGCTGCTTAATTTTGAAAGTACATCATCGAATTCTGGATATCTGACAGCGGATAAGCTCTGTAAAGCAATCAGAATTTCCTCCTGCTCCTTTTCGGAAAGAAGAGATTTATTGAGGATAAACTTTTCAGTCAGAGAGATTCCGCCACCTTTGCCCTGACTTGCATAAATGGGAATTCCTGCTTGGCTCAGTGCTTCAATATCTCTATAGATTGTCCGAACAGATACTTCAAAACGCTTGGCCAATTCCGGAGCAGTTACTGTGCCTTTTTCAAGAATGATATATATAATTTGAAAGAGTCTGCTAATCTGCATTTTATCACCTCAATTTAAGTATAAAACATATAACTTGACAATAGTATGTCATATTATATGTTTTAAAGATATAAATATTTAAGTCTATGAGAAAAATAGAATCATTAGGTAAACTAGAATCAGTGATCATTTGCATTGCTTCAAAAATTCGGACATGTACCTAAATGAGAGACTCCATGACAGGGGATAGTTTACTTATTTCTGTGCTGCAAACCTCGCCCACATGACCCCAAAACGCATCGCCTGCGTATCCTGCAACCCAGCCTCCCTAGCTAGAGATAACGCGATACTAGCATAATTTGGCTACGTGGCAAAAGAAATTCAACCAGTTGATATGTTTAGTGAAACAAGTCATGTGGAGTTGTTGGAGAAAAAGTAAGGAAAAGTAGTAATAAAACTTTATAGAATTAAGTGGAAAATTCGCCTAGAGATATGTTTTTAGGCAAATTTTTTATTTTAAATAGTGTTATTTTTAGAAAAATATAGGACATTTGAAGGAGTTTTTGTCTTTGTATGGAAGATTATAGAATAAGATATATTTTGTTTAGTATAAAAATTTAGACAAACAGAACCGTCATCTTGTATATCACCTTATATATTTGTCGCTTACATTGATTGGACTTAAACCGCGAAAATTCGACTTTTTCCTTGTAAATATTGCCATACTGCTATTAATTCGCTATAATAGTGCTATACATTTTCAAAGGAGGGCTATCCGTTGCTATATAGTGAATCAATAAAAGCTATCCGTAGAAAAAGTCTGTTATCACAAAGCGATTTTGCGAAAGAACTTAGCGTTTTATTTTCTACTGTTAATAAATGGAATAACAGGGAACTTATTCCTGTAATATATACCTTACGATTTATCTGCGAATTTTGTCATACACACAACATCCCATTTGATATTGATACTCAAATGGAATCGAAAGAAAATAATTCAATACGAATGGAGAAATAATTATGTCAACCGCAGAACCTTTTTTGAGGTGGGCTGGTGGAAAGACATGGTTATTACCTACTCTGCCAGAAATTATTGGTGAATTCCAATTTGAACATTATCATGAGCCATTTTTGGGCGGAGGTGCTGTCTTCTTTTCTCTAAAGCGAAAAAAGAGAGCCTATCTTTCCGATGCTAATACGCAACTGGTCAATGTTTATGTCCAAGTTAGGGATAATCCCGATGAATTAATAACGTTTTTGCAAAGTATTCCGAACACGAAGGACGATTATTATCGTATTCGGAATGAAATCACATCGGATAACACGGTCGAAAATGCAGCGAGGTTTCTCTACCTAAACCAAACCTCTTATAATGGATTACATAGAGTTAACCAAGCTGGTAGATATAATGTCCCCTATGGATTTCGCTCGAAGTGGACATATGATGTGGAGCGAATTCGTTCTGCCAGTTCAAGTTTGGAAAATACACGGATTTCATTCGGGGACTTTGAAACAGACAAATACCGTATCAAGCAAAATGATTTGGTATTTCTCGACCCCCCTTACACCGTTTCTCATAACAACAACGGTTTTATTGCATATAATCAGAATCTTTTTTCATTAAATGATCAGCAACGTCTTAAACGCTATATTGAGTACATCAAGTGTAAAGGCGCTTACTATATTCTAACAAATGCTGCACATAAAACAATTCGCGACATCTTTTTTACCCAAGGGGATAGGATCGTAGAACTGCAACGAAACAGCTTAATTGGCGGGAAATTTGCAGAGCGTGCCATGATTTCTGAATACATTTTTACCAATATACCGGAGGTTCATCATGAGTGAAACAAAAACTAAATGGGATAATATTGTTTCTGGAAATGGTCTTCAAAAAGCAAAGTCTTTGCGGGGAAAGACCTTCGTAGAAGCGAAGGAGCGGCGTATTGCACTACTGGAGCTTATTGACGAAGGCTGGGAAGAATATAAAAGTTATAAAAACGATAAAATCGTAGGAGTGCGTAAAAGCAAGAAATTTGACGAGATATTTGAAGATCGAGTATGGTCACTGTTTGTCCGTCTCGGTTTTACATATATGAATAAAGATAGGTATTTTGAAATGTCATACGACTATCAGAATCCTAATATTACACAACAAATTGATGTATTTGCATCTGATGAAGAAACAGTGCTGATTGTGGAGTGCAAAGCTTCTGAATCTATTAAAGATGGTGTATTTAAGAAAAACATTGAAGCGTTTCATGGACAAATGGACGGTCTACGTCGTGAGGCACAAAAAAAATTCCCAAAGGCTAAGGTGAAATTCATATGGGCAACCCAAAACTACATTATTTCACCAGCGGATCAGGCAAAGTTGCGCGAATGGGATATTATTCATTTTAGTGACGCTGTGATCAGTTACTATTATGAATTGATAAAACATTTAGGAACATGCGCACGATACCAGCTCCTTGGAAACTTGTTTGCAAATCAAGAGATTCGAAATATGGATGATTTGATTCCAGCTATTCAAGGTGAAATGGGGGGACATAAGTATTACTCGTTTTCAATTGAGCCAGAGCGCCTTTTGAAAATAGGATATGTGTTGCACCGCAATGAGGCAAATAAAAATATGATGCCTACATATCAAAGGTTGATAAAGAAAAAACGTCTTACGGAGGTACAGAAGTTTATCGGAGGGGGAGGATATTTCCCGAATTCGCTTATAATAAGTATTGATACCGGAGGAAAAGGCATTCAGTTTGATATATCTGCAACAAAAGTTGATGGTGCACTTTCTCGCCTCGGGGTATTACACTTGCCCAAAAAATATCGTTCTACATATATTATCGATGGGCAACACCGTTTATACGGATATTCAGATTCCGTATACGCCACAACCAATAGCATTCCTGTTGTTGCTTTTATCGATTTGGATCGGCAAGAACAAATCAAACTGTTCATGGATATCAATGAGAATCAAAAGGCTGTGCATAAAACGCTTCGAGTGACTCTAAATGCCGATATGCTGTGGGATTCTCCTGAATACAATGAACGACGCCAAGCACTCAGGTCAAAAATTGCACAGATGTTTGGTGAAGAGGAAACATCTCCCCTCTTGGGTCGTGTCGTAGTTGGAGAAGATGAAAAGTCTTCAACTAAATGTATTACAGTCGAAGCAATACAGAGTGCATTGAAAAAATGTAACTTCATGACAGTATTTGGGAAAAAGAACTCGATCGAACAAGACGGAACCTTTGATGTTGGAACCAACCAAGAAACCTGTGATGTACTGTATCCATTCTTGGAATCCTGCCTGCGCTATATTAAGGATTCTGCCTCTGGGGAGTGGGAACGCGGCGATAGTAATGACGGCATGTTAACTATGAATAGAGGTATTCAAGCTGTTATTCGCGTCATTAACGATATTGTTAATCATCTAATTGAGCGCAAAGAAATTTCGCCTAAGCTTCAAAAAATAGAGGATCTTGTCAAACAGACTGCCTTTTATCTTGATCCACTGAATGAACATTTAAATCACCTGACGCCTCAGGAGCGAAAAGACCTTCGCGGTTATTTTGGCGGCGGTGCAGATACCCGATTTTGGAGAGCGTTTCAGCGTGAGATAGGGAAGAGTAGGCCTGATTTTCAACCTAATGGGCTCAAAGAGTATTGGGAAAATGAGGCCAAGACTTTTAATGCCGATTCCATGATATACTTGCGCGAAATTGAGACAATGATCAAGCTCATTGTTCAAGACAAGCTTCTTGAAAAGTATGGCGAAAGTTGGGAAATTAAAGGGTTTCCTAAAGCTATTTATAAACGTGCAAAAAGCATTGCTGATGAAAGAATTTATGATAACATAGTTTCCGGAGATAGCGCAACTTCAATCACTATTTGGGACTGCGTATCGCTAAAAGAATGCAAAGAAATTGTTACAGTTGGTAGTCATTGGACGGATATATTTGAAAGCATTTTAACCAGACCCGAAGAAACTAAACTCGGAGGCGGAAAAGCAGCGAAAACTAAATGGATCGAACAGATTGAGATTTTGCAAAATAAGCTTAATATGCCATCGTATAGTGTTTCTATCGGAGAATTTGAATTCATTAAGTCGATTTATAATTGGATTTCCCAATAATTACAAGAACACAAGGTGACGGTTTGCAGTGCTTCAAAAATTCGGACACTGTCCCTATAAGAAAAAATAGAATTTTTTAAAAATGTTGTTTTCTATAACTAATAGGAGACATCCCCTTTAACCGAGCTCGAAAACGTTCATTGTTGTAATAATATAAATATTCTTCTACGATTTCTTTAACATCTTCATATGAATTTATTGCTCGTTTACGATTATAGACTGAGTGACGGTTATTTTTGTATAACTTTTTGGAGTCAGATCATTTTGGAAGATTGATGTGTCTTACTTTTTTAGTGGAAGTATCACGAGAATAATAAAAAGCAAAAGGTTGCGTTTGTCTCATTCATAGGCTTCACCTTTTTTAGGGGGAAATTTAGCCGCCTAGTGCGCCAAGAAGCGTGTAAAATAAAGCGGGTGGAATCCCCGTCTGAGAAGGTCTAGCCAGCCACTCAGTATCTAGCCTTGGAGCCGAAACGGTAACGTCAGGTTTAAGC
>Ga0316600_10000296_pt1 | contig 25459 bp, 23 predicted proteins | sample OWC_soil_day5_CT_FD_207652 | JGI IMG/M metagenome (GOLD analysis project Ga0316600, IMG submission 207652) | Wetland soil microbial communities from Old Woman Creek delta, Ohio, United States - OWC_soil_day5_CT | ecosystem: Environmental > Terrestrial > Soil > Wetlands | place: USA: Ohio... | reverse complement strand
GTCCATCTGCGCCACCGATGATGCCAATCGCACTGGATTCTGCCAAGGTAAAACCCAATAGTTTTGCACCGATTAAGGCTACGAAAATGCCTAAATGAGCTGCTGCGCCTAAAATAACTAGGCTGGGATTGGCAATCATTGGTCCAAAATCCGTCATTGCACCAATCCCTAAAAAAATAAGTGGTGGAATAATCAGGAGTTCTACGCCTTGATACGCATAATGAAATAGCCCACCTGGTTTTATCAGATCAGAGCCAGGTACATTCGCGATAATGCAGGCTAATCCAATGCCAACAAGCAAAAAAGGTTCATATTTTTTTGCAATAGCTAAGTAAAGTAAAATTCCGCCAACAATGATCATAACAATGTTGCCCCACCAAAGTTCTGTTAAGCCTGTTTGCAACAGTAAATCATTCATTAATGAAGATAATTGCTCGTACATATAAATTCCCCCAATAAACTTTCTGATTAAAAAGAAGTGTTAAAGTTTATCTTCTTTAACTTCCCCTAATTTATTTAACAATGGAAATAGGTATAAAACGACTCCGATACCAGCAATAAAAACAAAGCTTAAAAAGAAGTCAATAATGCTTAATAGAGCTGCCCCTTCGATACTATCTGGTATTTTCATATTTCGCCGTCTCCTTTTACTTTTATAGTTTTCTATTTGTTAAAAATCTTGTGCGTTGTCTAGCTTTTGTTAACAAAGCCTCATGCTTTACAACCGATCTTCGGTGGATGCCATGACCAACTTCGCCTTGGTCATCCCAAACTTCAATTTGCAAAGTCACTTCATGATCGGTTAGTTCAATGATGGAAGCTTTGACTGTGATTGTCATACCCAGACTAGTTGGTGCTGTATGAGTAAATTCTGTTGAATAACCAATACTAACAAGCCCTTCTGGCAAATACTGATCTACGGTTTCAACCGAGGCCTTGATCGCCATTCCTACACAGGCAGGTGTTGCTAATAATTCATTTAAGTCTTTAGAATAGTTACTAGCAGTATCTGAATTTTGTACAACGTGCCGGAGCATAGAATTTTGCCCAACCGATAGAATATTTCTTAAATCAAACATAATAGATACCTCCAAGAATATTTTATAGTTTTATATCAATAAAAACATAGGCAAAAAAATGAATGTTCTGAATTTAAGGTATGCTTTTATTTTACTGCCAAATGGCAAAAAAAGAAAATAGTAAATTGGAATGTTTTGATGCCTTTAAGATATCGTTTTCTTATAAGGCACCTCTAAATAATTTTCATCATAAACTATAAAAATGTGATTTAATCACAGAAAAAATTTAGAATTTGGATATAATGAAACTATAGTATAAATTAGACCGTAAAGGAGTTTTGCATGATGAGTGTATTAACAATTACAAAAGAAAATTTTGAAGCTGAGGTTTTAAAATCTGATAAACCTGTATTAATTGATTTTTGGGCAGAATGGTGTGGTCCTTGTAAAATGTTATCGCCAATTGTAGATCAAATTGCTGGCGAAGTTGCCCAAAAAGTAAAGGTTGGTAAGGTAAATGTAGACGAGCAGCCAGAACTTGCCTCACAATTTAAAGTCATGAGTATTCCGACGCTCGTTTTAATCAAAGATGGTAAAGCGGTGACTACGTCTGTTGGCGTAAAACCGAAAGAAGAAATTTTAGCAATGCTAAACCAATAATTTTTCTAATCTTTCTTTATCGAGCAAGGTTACTTCCCCGCGCGCGAGCTTGACCATTCCTTCTGTGGCAAAGTATTTTAGCATACGGGAAACAACCTCTCTTGCACTGCTGATGTATTTAGCAATTTGTTCATGGCTGAGGTGAATCGTGGACGAGTTTGTTTTTGACGATTCTTTTAATAAAAAGATTGCCAGTCTTTTATCAAAACTCATGAATAGAATTTGTTCCATTGCCCACATCACATCAGAAAAACGATCGATGGTATTTTTGTAAGCAAAATTTTCAACGTAGATATTTTGCCGATATAACTGCTCAAAAATTGAGGTGTGAATTAAAAAAGCTTCGCTGGCGACTTCAGCGTCAATATGAACGGCAAACGTTATATTTTTTAAGATACAAGAGGCCGAAAGTATGCATACGTCGCCAGCGGTAAGACGGTAGAGGGTAATATCTCTACCGTCTTCTGATAAGATATAGGTTCTGATTCCTCCTTTTTTGATAAGTAAGACGCCGATACAATCTGTTCCGCTACTGTGGATGTGCTCGCCTAGTTGATAATTTACAGAAGTGATATTATTTAGTATTAAGTTTTTTTCAGTCTCATTTAAGTTATCCCAAAAAGTTAATGTGGTTGTTATTAAATTACGATCTGTTGTATTCACGGTATTCGCTCCAATCACAAATTGAGTATTTTTATAATAAAATAGCAAGGAGAATTTTATGTATTGGATTTTGTTGATTTTTTTAGCTGTTGGATTATTTTATCCTGTCATTGGCTTTATAGCAATCATATGTATGCTTGCCCCTGTTCTTTTAGCAATGTACAAGGGACGACATTGGTGTGGAAATTTTTGTCCCAGAGGTAACTTTTATGATCAAGTTTTAAGCAGATTTTCACCACAAAAACCAATACCCGCTTTTTTACGGAGCAGTGGTTTTAGAAAATTTATGGTTGCTTTCATTTTTACTGTTTTCGGGGTGCAGATGTATTTCGCTTGGGGCGATCTTTCTGCAATGGGCGCAGTTTTTGTCAAGATTATATTGATCACCACCTTGGTTGGAATTGTTTTAGGTCTTAGATATCATCAGCGTTCTTGGTGTTCTTTTTGCCCGATGGGAACGATGTCTTCGTGGGTTACTCCTAAACCTAAAAAAAGATCAAAAAAGTTAGACAAGAAATTATTTAAAACGATTATCGTCGATGATTCTTGTATTGGTTGTAAATTGTGTACCAAAGTTTGTCCAATGCAATTAAAGCCTTATGAAGAAAAAGGAAATCCGGATGGTTTTATGCATAGTGATTGCTTGAAGTGTGGAAAATGTATTGAAAAATGTCCGAAGAAAGCATTGAAGTTTGAAAGAATTATACCATAATTTTACTACAGTTATTGCTGATAATAAAGAAGTAATAAAAATATACCCTATAAGGAGTATACACGCTTTTTTACGTGTTTTCTTTATAGGGTATATTTCTAAGAGAGCCTTTATCAATTTTAGGGTTAATGTTTTTTTACATATTTGATCGCTTCTCGGCCAGCCATTGCGCCTTCGTAGACGGCTTTGGCAATTTGCAGCATACCGCCAGTGCAATCGCCAGCGGCATAGAGACCTGGTAAATTGGTTTCCATTCGTTCATTGATGACGATTTTTGTTCCGTTTGTTTGTGCACCCAATTTTCTGGCTAAATCATCACTGCCTGCAACGCCAACAGCGATAAATACACCACTGATTGTTTGCGTCGTATCATCCTGGAATTTAACAGAATCAAGGACATCTGTACCATGAAATGACAGCAACTTTTTTTCGTTCACGCTAATGTTTTCTGGAATTGTTACTTTAGGATTTGCCCCATTGGTCAGTAAGGTGACCGATTTTGCTAATGGTAAAAGCGCTTGCGCTTCATGCAATGCGTAATGTCCATCACCTAAGACTGCAACGTCTTTGCCACGATAGAAAAAGGCATCACATTCCGCACAATAGCTGATACCACGCCCTTCAAAATTGGTTAGACCATGGATTACAGGTGCTGAACGAGTGGAGCCGGTAGCAAGTATAACACTAGTGGCAGAATATTGTTCGCCGTTGGTTTTGATCAGATAGTTATTGTCATAGGAGATTCCAACAACTTCACTGGTGATAAGCGTTGCCCCGAGTCGCTTCGCTTGATTGATACCCGTTTGTATTAGCTCTTTTCCGCCAATTGGCTGTTCAAAGCCGTAATAATTTTCTATTTTATCAGCTTTGCTTAAGGCACCAAAGTCACGGCCGATGACTAAGGTTTTTAATCCACCGCGGCAGGCATATAGAGCCGCAGAAATTCCAGCAGGCCCATTGCCTACAATGATTACGTCAAACATAGTAAACACCTCATGATTTTCAGTATATCTTTATTATAATAGATAATCGTCGTGAAATCTGTAATTTAATCACCAAAGTCGTAGCATTTCACTATTGGTAGTAAAAATAAAACAAAGAACTAAAAAAGCCCAGAATCCTGAAAGCTTTGGATTTAGGACTTTTATTGATACGCATATTAAAAAATTTCAGATTTAATATAATTTTTGATAATATAATAGTTAATGACTATATGTTGTAATTTGGTAAAATCTTTATAAGAATATCGATATAGTAGAGTGGTATCATTTTTAAAACGTTTTAAAAAATTTTCGAAACGTTTATCTGTCATTTTAGGTAAAGACCGAATGAATTTTTTCACTTTTCTCTCTTGGCTAAAGGTTAAAAGGTATTTAATCACAAGCTCGGAGTATTGGTTTTCTAAGTCTTTATAGCTATATATAAATTTTGTTTGAGTATATGGAGCTTTAAATTTTTCGAACCATAGTTGAAAGCGTTCATTACTCATTCGATATGAACTTTTACGATTACGCATGTATTTACCTCTTATCAATTTAATTTATTTTCAAAATTACTTGAATTATAAAAATAAAAACACTACAGTTTTTATAAACAATTTTATGTATGAAATGGATATTCATATTATTGCTTGCGAGGAAGCATTGTATACGTAATGTAAGGCTTTGCATGTAGATTTTTTTTTGCAGGTGAGAATGAAGAGATACCTTTAAACATAAAAAAATCCTTATTGTAGCAAATTTTAAACTACAATAAGGATTTTTTATGTTAGGCTATTTAAATTACCAATATCCGAGAACTTTCCACCATACACCACCGATACCTACCCAGATAACGATGTGCATGAGTGAGACACCAAAACCAATTTTCCACCACTCTGCTTGTGTAACATAGCCAGAACCAAAATAAACTGGAGCTGGGCCTGTACCAAAATGTGTTAAACAACCGCAGATGTTAGAAGCAAGTGCTACAACAAAAGCCGAAACAAATGGTGGGGCACCTGCAGCTACGCCTAAAGTGATTAGGGCAGCATACATTGCTGTTACGTGAGCTGACATACTAGCAAAGAAGTAATGACTATATAAGTAAATTACGAAGGACAGTACTACTGCAGTCAGCATGCCTACACCAACCATTTGATTTTCTAATATCTTAGCAAACCAACCGATAAAACCAGTTTTATTGAGGTAATCAGACATTAAGATAACACTACCAACCCAAATTAAAGTATCCCATGCTCTCGTTTCACCAATTACATTTTTCCAAGTTAGAACCTTCGTCGCAAGTAAGATACACAATCCTATAAAAGCGATTAAAGTACCGTCGAGTTTTGTTATGGAAGCAGTAGCCCAAAGTACTAATAGCATAATAAATACGAAGAACATAATTTTTTCGTTTTTAGACATTGGCCCCATTTCTTTTAAAACATTAGTGGCCATTACTTTTGCTTCAGGTGTGTTTTTGATTTCAGGAGGATAAAATTTGTAGATTGCGTAAGGAATAGCCACTAATGCAACTGTACCAGGAACAACGGCGGCGATAAACCAACCCATCCAAGTGATATCGACATCTAAAACTTTTTTCGCCATAGCAGCAGCAATTGGATTACCAACCATTGCTGTCATAAACATTGCAGATACGATAAGGTCAATATGAAAGACCGAAGTTACTAAAAAAGCACCGATTTTTTTAGCTGATTCACCAGGTTTTGAGTCAAAGGCTTCAGCTAAACTTTGTACGATCGGGAAAACAAGACCACCAGCACGCGCTGAGTTAGATGGAATTGCAGGCCCGATAATTAAATCACTCAATGCTAAAGAATATACGAGTTTCAGACTGCTATCACCAAAGGCCCGCATAGCCATATAAGCGATCCGTCTGCCTAGACCAGTAATGATAAAGGCTCTAGCTAAAATGAAGGCCGAAACAATTAACCATACCGTACCACCACTAAAAGCAGTCAAAACTTCTTTGAATTTCAAAGTTCCGGTTAATGAACAGGCAACAATTGCAATTAAAGCTACGGAACCAGCTTCTAATGGTTGTAAGATGAAACCAACTACTGTACCCATGAAGATCGCGAATAGATGCCAAGCTTGAGGTTTCAATCCTTCTGGCACTGGACTAAACCATAAAATAAGTACAATTCCGACGGTTAGTATGGCAGCAGGTATTTTGCTTTCACCAAAAAGTTTTTTCATATGCACTACTCCTTGTTTAAATTTTGAAAATTCATGAAAATAAATTGATAAATTTCATTAATTAAATCATATAAAAATAAGTAAGTAATGTAAAATCTAAAAAAATTATTGCTGATTATCATATAATTGAATGATTATTTAGATAATTTCTAAATTTAGCAGTTTTTACGTTCATGTAAAATATGTTAATATAGCAAAAAATAAGTAATTAAAATAAGATATTTAAAATATGTTAAGTATCTTAAATATCTTTGATAAGATTATTTTTGTGATGGATGTTTTACCGATTGTTATTATGCTAACTAGAAGGGAAGTTTTTTCACAAAGTTAACAAACAATTTGACGATAGGAAGTTCAAGGGTGTCGTTGTTATAAATCATCCAAGTTTTTCTTATAATATAGTTACCAGAGGCATCTTTTAAGTTTAATTTGTGGATGTTTGGAATGTTATCAACGATTCGTGATGGCAAAATGGCATAGCCTAATCCGTTTTTGACCATTTCTTTACAGGTTGCTAATTTATCAACGTGCATATTGATGGTTGGTGGTTTCAAGAAGTTTTCACGCCACCATTTATCAATCTGTGATTTTAGTAAATAGTCACTTTGATATTCGATGCGGGGTAAATCTGGCAGTTCGTCAAAAGTAAACGGTTGCGTAGAAGCAATACATACAGGTTCTGCATACAACAACTCCATATTTTTACAACCACCATAATCAACGCTGACGAAGCCGACATGGGTTTTTTTATTATAAATAAGACTAAAGATATTTTTTGTCCAATCCGTAGTCATATTGAAATCGGCATTCGGATAGTTTTTTTTGAATAATTTTAATACATACGGTAGTGTATACATAGTAAAATAATTAGAAGCACCAATTTCTAATGTTCCAGAGTCGATTCTAGATAAATTACGTACTTCATTTTTGATGTGGCTTAATCGTTCCACCATTTCAGAAGATGCTTTTACGAGAAATTCACCTTCAGGAGTAATTTGGATTCCCTTGGTACTTCTGTGAACGATTTGCACACCGAATTCTCTTTCGATATGCTGTAGCCTTGATGTTAAAGCAGGCTGTGACATATATAAGAGTTGGGCGGCTTTGGTTATATTTTTTTCTGAATTTAATGCTTGAATGATAAGCCAATCACGATCTTCCACAGAAATACCCTCCTTTTTATAAATAAGCAATCGATTGCCGTCAATATTTTGAAATATTAATAGTGTATCTTTTTACGATATGTATGAGTTAACGGAACTTTTGTTTACCATAAAAGTTTTACAACGAATAAAGTTAAGCGGCGCTATCATTGCCTAACTTTATTTTTTTAGTATAGCTTTGTTTCGTTTTATAAAATAGTGTATGACCAAATTCTATGGGAAAATAAGTATTGTATATCTATTATTATAGCATAGTGCAAACAACGAATTGTAGAAATTTAAAAAGTGACATTGCATTATTTTGTTTTTACTGTGAATATGAAGCCTTTTGCTATAAAACATTTAAATAAAATTATTACTTGATAGGAATTATTATTGTCTGTGTAGAAGTAATATAAATATAATAAGAGTCAAAGTTTGAATTGCTGATGCGTTTTATCTTCAACAGTTTATCATAGACATACTGATAAGGGGGCGGTTTTATGAAAATGCCAGCATTGTTTATTGGACATGGTTCTCCAATGAATATTATAGAGGAAAATAATTATACACGTAGTTTAACGCGATTAGGGAAAAATCTTCCTAAGCCAGCCGTGATTTTGGTGGTAAGCGCGCATTGGCAGACGAGAGGTACTTATATTACGACGGCAGAGCTTCCATCAACGATTTATGATTTTTATGGATTTCCCGAAAAGCTATATCAGGAAACTTATCCTTGCATTGGGTCATTAAAAATAGCAAAACGAGTACAGGAGCTTATGCAAGGTGAGGTTACTGGCGATGTTGCTAGAGGGATTGACCATGCTGGTTGGGCAGTATTGAAGCATATGTATCCAGAGGCTGATATTCCCACTTTACAATTGAGTCTTGATGTCAGAAAATCTCCACAAGAGCATTATGAATTAGGCAAGAAATTTGTTCAGTTGAGAAAAGAAGGAGTTTTAATTATCGGTAGTGGAAATATTGTTCATAATCTTTCGCAATTAGATTTTTCTAGTATGTACGCTACTGAAGTTTACCCATGGGCGGCAAATTTTGATCAAACTGTAGCAGAGTTACTAGTAAAACATGATCATGCAAGTCTTATTGGGTATGAAAATTTGCCTTATGCCAATATCGCTGTGCCTACTAATGAACATTATCTGCCAATGCTTTATACAATCGCTATGCAAGCGGAAAATGAAAAATTACAATTTATTTGCACAGATATACAAAATGGATCAATTGCAATGCGTAGTTTTATGATTGGAGATTAATGTGTAATCTTAATGTAGGAATATTTTTATTTATATTAATAATCGTGTGGCATAACGTGTTTATTTGGTAAGAATATGATAAAATGTATATGTAGAATTTATGGATCACAATGATTTAAGGGAGGTTAGGATATGAGTTTTAAAATTACTGAAAATGTTACTTGGGTTGGTAAGGTGGACTGGGATTTAACAAAGTTCCATGGCGAAGAATATTCTACGCACAAGGGGTCTACCTATAATGCATATCTTGTTCGTGATGAGAAGAATGTCTTAATTGATACAGTGTGGTTGCCTTATACAGAAGAATTTGTTGACAATCTACAAAAAGAAATCGCGTTGTCCGAGATTGATTACATTATTGTCAATCATGGTGAAGTTGATCATAGTGGTGCATTGACAAAATTAATGAAACTGATTCCTGATACTCCCATTTATTGTACAGCGAATGCAGTGAAATCATTAAAGGGGCAATATCATCAAGATTGGAATTTTCACGTGGTGAAAACAGGGGACAAGCTTAACATAGGTTCCAAAGAATTTATCTTTCTTGAAGCACCAATGATGCATTGGCCAGATACGATGATGTGCTATCTTACTGGTGAAAATATTTTATTTAGTAATGATGCGTTTGGTCAACATTATGCATCCGAGTATATGTTCAATGATTTGGTTGACCAGGCGGAATTATATAGAGAAACGTTAAAATACTATGCAAATATTCTTACGCCGTTTAATCGTCAGGTTGAACGTAAATTAAAGGAACTCGCAGAGCTCAATTTAACGATTGATATTATTTGCCCAAGCCATGGAGTGGTTTGGCGTGACAACCCAATGCAAGTTGTGAATAAATACAGCGAATGGGTGAAGGATTATCAAGAGAATCAAATCACCATTATTTATGATACAATGTGGGATGGAACACGTAAATTGGCAGAAGCTATTGCCGAAGGAATTAAGCAAGCTGATCCAACCGTAAATATTAAACTTTATAATACAGGGCGCAAGGATAAAAATGATATTCTAACGGAGATTTTCCAATCTAAAGCAATTTTGGTTGGTTCACCAACTGTAAACAATGGGGTGTTATCCTCAATTGCTGGTATCATGGAAGAAATCAGAGGGTTACAGTTTAAAAATAAAAAGGCAGCTGCTTTTGGTACCTATGGTTGGAGTGAAAAATCAGTTAAAATGATTGGTCAGCTTTTAGACGAAGCTGGATTTGAAGTTGTAAGTGATGGGTATAAGGTTTCGTGGAATCCAGATGAAGCAACAATTGATGGGGCAGTGGAGTTTGGAAAGAATTTTGTAACGTTATAAGAGTTTAGGTATAAGCAGATGCGCTGCAACGAAAAACTGCAAGCCGGCAAGAGACGAATCTGAGGGCTAGTTCTGATTCAAAGATCGCAATGAAGGCTAAACTCCCTGCGGTCAAACAGAAATCCTTCAAAGCTAAATGGTAGTAAGATTCGTCTGCTTTGCCTTGGTTGAACGAATGAATGGACAGGGGACTGTCCATTTTTTATGGTGTAATTTTAGATAATAAAAGCTTTTAATAGGATTTTTAGTTCTTATATGGAAATACAAATGTAATATTAGATTTAGGATGAAATTTTGTTGGTTAATAGGATGGTGGAAACGGTGAATGTTTCAGTTTTAGGGTGTGGGCGTTGGGGAACATTTTTGGCTTGGTACGCAAATCGAGTTGGGCATAATGTGATGCTATGGGGTAGAGAAGATTCGCGAAAATTTGCTGAGTTAAAAGAAACGAGAAAAAATGAGTATTTAACATTGCCAACGGAAATTAAGCTGAGTAATGAGTTAGAAGCTGTGATTTCTTTTGGTGAGATCGTTATTATTTCGATTAGTGCGCAAGCATTACGTTCTTTTGGTAAAAGAATTAGTAAAATTGCTTGCATAGCAGATAAAATATTCGTTTTATGTATGAAGGGGATTGAAGCGAGTAGTGGTAAACGTTTATCACAGGTGTTTCAAGAACAAATCGGTCAAGATAAAAAAGTAGGCGTTTGGGTAGGCCCAGGGCATGTGCAGGATTTTGTTAGAGAGATTCCTAACTGTATGGTTATTGGCTCTAACAATCTTGCGGTAACGAAGATAATTGTCGATACATTTAATAGTAACTTAATTCGTTTTTATTATGGCAAAGACTTACTCGGTATTGAAATTGGTGCAGCGGCGAAAAATGTAATGGGAATTGCCGCAGGGATGTTAGATGGAATGAATTATAGTAGCTTAAAAGGCGCGTTAATGGCGAGAGGAACGAGAGAGTTATCCTTGCTTGTCGAGACTATGGGGGGCGATGCTACAACAATCTATGGACTAAGTCATCTGGGTGATTATGAAGCCACTTTATTTTCACTGCATAGCCATAATCGGAAATATGGTGAAGGTCTGGTTAAGGGAGAGCAGTTTGATAAATTAGCCGAAGGTGTTTCTACGGTAGTGGCATTAAAAAAATTAGCAGAGGGATATAAAATAGACTTACCAATCTGCAATGCTGTATATGAAATCGTGATTGAGCATAAAGATCCGAAGGAAAAGTTATTAGATTTATTTTTGCGTCCAGTGAAGTTTGAGTTTTAAAATATTATTAGCATCTGTTTTTTATTATTGAGATTATTGATGAATTAGTTAATAGGAAAGACGAAGATAGGATGCCCTAATAATAGGTGAAACTAATGTGAATATATATATATAATGGGATATTATTCTTGTTTTTTGTTTTTTTTTGCTATATAATATATTTATATATTATATAGCAAACCTATTGAAAAGTAGGGACGCAAAGCCGTGGGTCTAAAGATGAAATAAGTCTATGACTGCCTGGTTGCATCTATTCATGATGTAACTAGGCAGTTTTTTGTTAACCTTTTTACTATGTAAAAATATTTGATTTGATCAAAGTTATAGGAAAGGAAAAACATGAATTTAGAAAAACAAATTGTTCTTGTCGTTGATGATATATACTTTAATGCTAAATATATTGAAGATATTTTAAAATCTGATTACATGGTAGTTATCGTAACATCGGGAAAAGAATGTCTTGAGTATGTTGAGCATAAAAAAGTGGATCTTATTTTATTAGATATTGTTATGCCTGAAATGGATGGATATGAGGTATGTCAGAAGCTAAAGTCAAATGCAGCAACGAAAAAGATCCCCGTTGTTTTTCTATCAATAAAGGGAGAAATCGAAGATGAAATAAGGGGCTTGGAACTGGGGGCAATTGATTATATTATAAAGCCTGCTTGTGCCTCCATTATAAAAGCAAGGATTAAAAATCATTTAGCGTTAAAAAAATACAATGATCTTTTGGAAAAACTTTCTTATATTGATGAATTAACGGGGCTATTTAACCGCCGATATTTAGATGAAGTATTGAAAAAAGAATGGCGGTGTGCTTTGCGCACGGGTGAAATCTTATCAGTTCTTTTGATAGATATTGACTTTTTTAAAGACTACAATGATTGTTATGGTCACCTTGCCGGTGATGTATGTCTACAAAAGGTGGCAACTGTTTTAAAAAATTCGGTAATCCGTTCGAGCGATATTGTTACGAGGTATGGTGGCGAGGAATTTATTATTATTTTGCCGGCAACATCGCAAAATGGGGCAATAAATGTGGCAAAAAGGTTACAAGCGCAATTAGCGTTATTACAGATAGTACACCAAGGGTCGGATGTCAGTGAATATGTTACATTGAGTGTTGGCAGCGCCTCTGCTATTGCTAAAGACTTTATCAATGAAAAAGGGATCCTTGAAATGGCCGATTTTGCATTATATCAGGCCAAAAATCAAGGAAGAAATAGAATTGTATAAGTTAGAGAGCAGGAAAAATATCATAGAATTGATTTTTATCATCATTAAATGTTTTTTTATTAAACTTTCTACATTTTAGCAATAAAAACTTACTTAACTTCTTGTAAGACAAGAACTTAAGTAAGTTTTTATTTATTTTAGTAAAATGCGATGCTGTTTAGGTAGCGTGCTGTGTAATCCTATATTTCATTGATTTAGGTTGTGCAGTTGCAAGAAATCAACGATAAGGTAAATGAAAAGAAGAACATAAAATTTTTTAATGCATACTATAAGTTAGGTAAAATGCAAATGAAAAAATATAGGAGGGAAAAGTATGAGTTTTCTCAACTGCTTTGCCAATAGCATAGGATCTATAACAATACTAACGGATGATGGTTTTATATTTCAAGGGCAAATAGTGAAGTTTCGTGAAGAGGACAGACATAAGGAAGAAGATTTTATTTTATTAGAATTGATTTGTAATGCTGCAAGGGTTACTGACTGTGGAGAGATTAGAAATATACATCCGCCGCTTTATCGGGATAATGATATCATCAGAATTAATGTATGTAAGATTATCGCAGTTGGCCCTAGCAACGGTTGTACGACGAAGAATTGTAAAGGTGGTCCTGGTGTACTTTAGGAAAATAAACAATGGGTTATTTGATAATAGAATTTCTTTAAGCTGGCACCTTTATAATAAGGTGTCAGTTTTTTACATGAAATTTTCAACATAAAAAACCACAAAATTGCAGGGGTTTTATCGTTTAACGGAGAACTAAAAATTTGTAAATTCTAAAAATGATCTGATTGTTTAAAATGATAAAAAGCATCTTTGGAGGTTAATAATTGATGAATAAATTTGTAGTGCCATCCTATAAAAGTGATAATTTTCATTGCCCGATCTGTGGGGTTTATGCGCATCAGAATTGGCGAGATTTATACGTTGGCTCGGGGTATGCTGATGATAATTTGCCCTTTCAATGGCGAACGAATCTCAGTTATCGGCCTTATCCATTAACTGTTTCCTATTGTGAGCATTGCAAATGTTTTTCACTGTGGGCGGGGGATAGATTGATTATTCCGTCTGCCTCAACCTTGCCTCATCCGCATGTAGAGACACCAACTAAAGTTTCAAAAACCTACTCGGAAGCGATGAATGTTTATCCTTCTTCAGTGAGAGCGGCTGATGCATTAATTCGAATCGCCTTGCAGGAGTTGGTTACTGAACTGGGCGATCAAGGGAATAATATCACAGAAGATATTGCTAGGTTTGTTGAAGATGGATTACCAGCACAAATTCAGCAGGCACTAGAATATCTTGGTGTAATCGGTGAATGTCCTGTTGAACCAGAGGTTATTCATACGGAAGACAAGAAAGAAGAAACAATCGCGTTATTTGAAATTTTTAATTTAATTGTGGAATATATGATTATCAAGAAAAAACAAATGAAAACCTTGTATGATAAGTTACCTAAACAAGAAATGGCTAATAAGGAGCTTCCTCAGCAAGATCTTTTTGAAGACGAATCGGTAATTAATAAAGATTTAGGGGGGGTTGTAAATAACGAACAAATGGAAAGTCCGGGCAGTAAACAAAGGGGAGTAGTGGATCAGTTGGTATAATACTGCGTTGATATAATAAATAAGCCTATTATTTGAATCCTTCGTATTTCAAATAATAGGCTTATTGTTTATGACTTTGATTTTGCTTGCGCTTTTTGAAGAAACTTATCGGCGAAAATGATAAAACGTTCATGTGTTCCTTCACCAATTTTTTCTTTTTCGTCAAAAGCAGTAACTTTGAAGATCAGCTTTTTGCCACTAACTTCAAGCAATTCACTGAGAGCGCGTACTTTCATCCCAAGTGGTGTTGCTGCTAAATGTTGAATGGTTACGCTGATACCAACAGTGCTCGTGCCTTCTGGCAATTCATTCTCAATACTTGCTGCGGCAGCTCCTTCCATCAAAGCGACCATTGCAGGAGTCGCATATACAGGTAAATTGCCACTGCCATAGTGAACGGCGGTATTTGTTTCAATGACAAATTCCATTTTTTCATTCTTGGTACCAATTTTAAAAGTTAAATCCAATCGTATCACCTCCCATAGATTTGTTTTTCTTACTTTAGTATTTTTATAAAAATTTTATTGTATACTTATTGTAAACTATTTTGTGGTATTTACCAAGGTACATCATTTGGAATTGCTAAAATTCAAAAGTGTAGTAACTTAGTTCTGCTATTGGTTTATATTCCCCAATTTAAATTGCTAGAAATGTAAAATACGATTATAATAATTATGTTAAGTTTTGTTTATGAAACCCTAGCTAATCACAAACATGATGAAGGAGAGGTTTTTACTATTGTATACTTTAGAAAATAAAACAATCAAAATTACAGTCAGCGAGCATGGGGCGGAGCTTCATTCTATCACGGGTAAAAAAGAAGGTACAGAGTATTTGTGGAATGGTGATAAAAAGTACTGGAAATATCGCTCGCCTGTTTTATTCCCAATTGTCGGGAAACTTGTTGATTCAACTTATAGCGTTGATCAGAAGGCTTATCAATTGCCAGCGCATGGATTTGGTAGAATTTCTGAATTTAAAATGATTAACAAAACGGAAGAATCTATTACCTTAGAATTAACTTATTCGGAAGACACTTTAAAGGTATATCCTTATCGATTTTCCTTACAAATTACTTATCTGCTTGCGGAAAATTTGGTTAAAGTCATTTGGCAAGTTATCAATTTAGATGATAAAACTATATTTTTTTCCATTGGTGCACATCCAGCGCTAATGTGTCCAATTGATCAAAAGGATCGTTTAGAAGATTGCTATTTAGAATTTAATCAGTTAGAAACTGCTGAAATTATGAAGATTACGCCAGAATGTTACTTGAAACATCAGAAAAAAGCATATTTAGCAAACACGAAAACATTGCCACTTTCGCAGGATACATTTAAAAATGGTGTACTTATTTTTGATGAGTTAAAATCAGATACGATTACGATAAAATCAAAAAATAATGCGAAAACCATCAGTGTCAAAGCGGAAGGATTTCCTTATTGGGGAATCTGGGCACCAGAAGCTGGCGCACCATTTTTATGTTTAGAACCTTGGTTCGGACATGCTGATTTTGCAGATTTTAAGGGCGATTTCTCAGATAAAGCTGGTAATAATCAATTGGCAATTGGTGAAAAATTTAACTGTTGTTATAAAATTAAGATTGGACAATAAATAAAAAGCTGATTGCAAATTTGCAATCAGCTTTTTATTTATTACGATATCCTTGATTTCTTGTGTACGCTCTTAAAGATTCTTAAGAATGTTTTCTAACAATAAAAGTTCTTCTATATCATTTAAAAATTGATATAAAATGCTTCTGTTTTCAAACTCTGCTCGATCTTTCGGAAGTGACATTGTTGTAAAGCTTTCTCTTAAAGTTCTAAGTTCTGACAATTGGTTGTTGGTCATTGTATAGTCTGAAATAGAATGCGCTACTTTGCTGGTAAATTCAGCAATAATAATGGTTTGTTTATAAGTAATCGATAAACGGTCAAAATGTTTCTTCATACTTAGCAAACAAGTTAATTGTTGCTGACGAATATCCATGTACTGTCTATGATTATTATTCGTTGCGAAAATTCTATTATTATAATTGATATGGGCGATCGTGGAACCTTCTGTTAAGGTTTGTTTAAGCTGATTAAATAAGTTGTTTTCTTCAATAGAACAGGTTTGATCACGTAGTGATGCAGACATGTTCAAAAGTATCGAACTGATTAAATTTTCAATAAATAGTTGTTTTTCTTTGAATTTGCTTTCCAGATTAGGCATAAATAAATTTAGAATTAATGCAATGGTTAAACCGATGATCATTAGATATAATTGGTTCAGTAAGAAGAGGATTTGTGTATTTTGTTCAATTAATAAATGAGTAATCAGGACAGCGCTGATTACAATTCCTTCTTGTAGTTTTAAGCGAACGGCAAGAGGAATAAAAAGCAGTAGAAACAAGCCAAAAATAAATGGAGTATAGCTAAGTAATCTAAATAATATGATGGAAATAAATAGCGCTAACAAAAAAGCACTCAACATTTTTATGGCAAGTTGGATAGATTGTTTTCGGGTATTTTGTAAGCTAAGAATTGTGATGATGCCGGCTGATGTAGCATCCTTTAGCTCAAGTGTGATTGCAATATACATGGCGATCACAACACCAAATGCAGTTTTTAAAGTTCTATAGCCAATAAAGTTCATGATTTCCCCCCGATTATTGTATAAAATAAGTATAAAAGGTACTGTTATTATAAGATTAAATATGCAGAGTAGTCTAGTAAATAGTTTAAACAGCAAAATAAAAAGAATTTACAAGATAGGTCAACTATTTTTCCATAACTATATCTGGAAAATTTGACAGGGATAAGCTAATAAAGTATCATTAAGTATGTAGCAAAGGCGCTTAAAAGTATTGGGGGCCTTTTTGTCTTTTTTAGAAGATTTAATAATAATGTATACAATATTATTAAATCTTTAGTATAGTTGAATTAAAACAACTATATGCTATCTATAATATAATAGGTAATAATTAGATAGGCAGTTTAAAATAGGTGTTAATTATAAGATGAAAGAGGTTGTGTTAATGGATTTTTTTGATTCAGTGGTTGGTTTTTGTAATGATCTTTTGTGGTCTTATGTTTTAATTATTATGTTAATTGGCGTGGGAATTTATTTTTCTTTTAGGACTAAATTAGTTCAAGTACGGTTCATTGGCGAAATGGTTCGTTTATTAGGCGAAGGCGTCGGTGTGAAAACTGGAAAGAATAAGGTTTCTTCCTTCCAAGCTTTTTGTATTAGTACAGCATCTCGTGTTGGCGTTGGTAATATTGCTGGGGTTGCGATTGCGATTGTGACCGGTGGACCAGGCGCTATTTTTTGGATGTGGATGATTGCAATTTTAGGCTCGGCCACTGGTTTTATTGAAAGTACATTAGCACAGATTTATAAAATTCAAGATGCCGATGGTGGTTACCGCGGCGGACCGGCATATTATATTAAAAACGCTTTAGGAAAACCAGGGGTAGCGGCATTCTTTGCGATTTTAATTAGTATTACGTTTGGTCTTGTTTTTAATTCGGTACAAGCAAACACCATTACGTTAGCCGTGCAAACAGCATTTGGTCTTGAACGTATGACAACGGGAATTGTGATAGCGATATTGACCGGAGTTATTATTTTCGGTGGGGTTAAAAGAATTGCAACAGTGTCAGAATGGTTAGTACCAATTATGGCAGGTATATATATATTGGTAGCGATTTATATAACCATTAGTAATATTGCGTTACTACCTAGTGTTTTCAAAAGTATTATCTCTAACGCATTTAGTACCGAGGCTGCACTCGGAGGTGGAATTGGTGCGGCAATGATGGCTGGTATCAAACGTGGCTTATTTTCAAATGAAGCTGGTATGGGGTCCGTACCAAATGCGGCTGCAGCTGCCGAGGCTTCCCATCCAGTGAAACAAGGATTGATTCAAGCACTTGGCGTGTTTGTTGATACCTTAATGGTTTGTACATCTTCTGCATTCATTGTATTATTGACAACGGATTATGCAACGACAAAATTAACGGGGATCGAATTGGTACAAGCCGCGCTTACGCTACACTTAGGGGAAAGTGCACCAGTTTTATTAGCAATTTTTGTTTGTATGTTTGCCTTTAGTTCTATTATAGGAAACTACTATTATGGTGAAAGTAATATTGGTTTTTTACATTCTAATAAGATTTGGCTTACAATCTTTCGTATTGCCGTTGTCGGTATGGTGTTATTTGGTTCTGTAGCAAAAATATCTATAGTATGGGACATGGCCGACTTGTTTATGGCATTGATGGCGATTACAAATTTAATTGCGATTGTGTTCCTAGCAAAATATGCATTAATTGCACTCAATGATTATGCTGACCAAAAACGTAGAGGTATTAAAGAGCCTACCTTTGATCCAAGTATTTTACCAAGTCAGCAGGGAATTAAAGTTTGGCAAAAAAATAAATAACATAAAAAGCAGCTTCTTCAGCGTAAATAAAAATGGTGTGAATAGAATTTTCTATTCACACCATTTTTATTTGTGTAATAACTTAAAACTTTCACGTTCGATAATTTTTGGCGAAATGATTGTTTTTTGTGGAACTTTCTTGCCCTCTAGGATATCAATTAACTGGTTTATAGCCGTAGGACAAAGAATATCCAGTCTATTATCCACACTGGTTAATTCAGGGGTAGTACATTTTGCTAAAATCGAATTGTTAAAGCCGATCACTGGAATATTGAGCCCAGCTTTAATCGTGGCTTTTTGGATACCGACAGCTAGTAAATCTTCTGCAGCAATCGCTGCGGAAAATTCTATTCCGGCTTGTAATAACTCTGTTGTTTTTTTCATTGCCGCTTCTGTGGTTTTGGAAATTCTGTGAAAAAGATGACTTTCCTCTGGTAGTTTGTATTTTTTTAGCCCTTGTTTATAGCCTAGGAGCTTTTGTTGGCCACCAAACGTCAAAGCGTCATATAGATATAAAATTTTATCGTAACCTTGTTTGTGTAAAAGTTCCACATTTTTCATCATCGCTTTTTTTTCATTACATAGAACACAATAAATATTTTGGTGATCCACTAAGCCATTGATGATAATAATTGGGATTTGTTTGGCGGTTTCTTCAATAAAAGCATGATCTTCAAGCTCACTAAAAGGAGAACCAATTAAAATAATTGCATCGACTCGTTTTTCTAAAAGTAGTTGTAGATATTTTTTCTTGTCTTCTAATTCATTACCAGTACAGGCTAATAAAACATCAAAGCCACGTCTTCTAAGATCGCGTTCTACCAGTGAGACAGCTTTGGCAAAAAACGTATCAGAAACATCTGTGCATAAAATACCAACCATTTTCATCGAGTTTAGACCAAGCCCACGAGCAAATGCATTTGGTGTATAATTTTGTTCGCGCATCATAGCAAGAACTTTATCTCTGGTTTTGTTACTTACTTTGGAGCTGCCATTTAATACTCTAGAAACAGTAGCAATAGAAACATTACAGCAGCGTGCAATATCGTAGATCGTCATTCACTTCACCTCGTGGTCTATTTATATCATAAGTATAACGGAATTTTTTCTAAAATCAATAAATTTTCAAGAAAGTTTATTTGCAATTGTTTAAATTGTTATTAAATTTAAAATGTTTTATAAATTCATAATGTTTATATTGACATACATTAAATTAATGATAAAATAAAAATGTAAGCACTTACATTGTAAAAACATATAATGCTTTTCCAACAAAGGAGAGTTGTAATTAGATGAAAAAAATTAACGAAATTTATAGTAGATCTGAAAAACCAATTAAAATTATTCAGTTTGGTGAAGGAAATTTTTTAAGAGGGTTTGTTGACTATGCGGTTGATGTTGCCAATGAAAAAGGAGTTTTCCAGGGTGATGTTGTCGTTGTTAAACCGCGGCAAGGAAAGCTAGAAAAGTTTCATTGTCAAGATAATCTCTATACTATTTCATTACGTGGCATAAAAGATGGTAGCATTTATGAAGAAAATCGCGTGGTAACATGCGTGCAAAAAGCTCTAGCAGCATATGAACAGTACGGGGAATTTATGGCATTAGCCCATTTGCCAGAACTAGAATTTGTTGTTTCTAATACGACAGAGGCGGGGATTGTTTATGATGAAACAGATGTACTTACTCTAGAGCCGCCCAATACTTACCCTGGTAAATTGACGAAGTTTTTATATGAGAGATTTGTAGCTTTTAAGGGTGATTCAACCAAAGGTTTGACGATGTTACCAATAGAACTCATCGAAGCAAATGGCGAAAAGTTACAACAGTGTATATTAAACTATAGTACCTTATGGAAACTTGGCGATGCTTTTAAAACGTGGATTTTAGAGCATAATGTTTTTTGCAATACCTTGGTGGATCGGATTGTTACTGGTTATCCAAAAGATGAGGCAAAATCTTTGGAAGAAAAACTAGGCTATCAAGATGAACTATTAACCGCTGGTGAACCTTTTGGTTTATGGGTCATTGAATCAAAAGTGGATATTTCAAAACGGTTACCGCTTTCTACGGATACACTGTCAGTCATATTTACAAATAATTTGAAGCCTTATCGCGATCGTAAGGTTCGCATATTAAATGGCGCGCATACTTCTACGGTATTGGCTGCCTTTTTAGCAGGAAAAGACAATGTATTGGAATGTATGAAAGATCCAGTCATTAGAAAATACATGGAACAAATCGTATTGAATGAAATCGTACCAACGGTGAAACTTCCACATGAAGAGGCTGTAGCTTTTGCGAAATCTGTATTTGAACGGTTTGAAAATCCGTTTGTGAAACATGCATTACTTTCGATTTCTTTAAATTCAGTATCTAAGTGGAAGGCAAGGGTTTTGCCAATCTTACGAGACAGTTATCACAATGAAAAAGTAATTCCCAAATTAATCGCGTTTTCTTTTGCCGCACTGATTAGTTTCTATTCGGCGAAGGAATATAAAGCGGGCAGTTTAATTGGATATCGTAATGTGGAGCCATATCAAATTTCCGATGACGCAAAAGTTTTGCAGTTTTTTGCAACACACAGTGGTAAATCAGCGGATGAATTAAGCTTTGTGGTTGCATCAAATATTGATTTTTGGGGTGAAAATTTGACGAGCTATATTGGATTCGTTGATATGATAAAACTACACTTAGAAAACATCAAAAAAGATGGTATGTATCAAACCATGCAAAAACTTACCATGGCAAAAAAGGTGTAGCTATGCAACAACTTATAAAAATTCATCCGAAAGATAACGTTGCTGTCGCTGTTTGTTCACTAAAAAAAGGCGATGTAGTCGAAATAAATGAAAAGCAGATTATGATAGGGTCAGACGTTGCTGATGGTCAGAAAATTGCGCTAAACGTCATTCATGAGACAGAATGTGTTATGAAATATGGTTTTCCGATTGGTTTGGCAAGCTGTGATATTCTTGCAGGAGAATGGGTGCATACCCATAATGTAAAATCACGATTGGGTGAGTTACTTGAGTATCAATATAAACCGGATTTCGATACCGGTACACAAGAAAAACCACAAGAGTTTTTAGGATATAAGCGTCCCAATGGAAAAGTTGGTATTCGCAATGAGGTTTGGATTATTCCGACAGTGGGCTGTGTAAATGCCATTGCTAAATCTATAGAAGATCAATCTAAGCAGTTTTTATCACCGCAGATTGATGGGGTTTTTTCCTATAGTCATCCACATGGTTGTTCACAGCTTGGTGATGATCAACTCTTCACACAAAAAATTTTAGCCGGCTTGATTGATCATCCGAATGCTGGTGCAGTATTGGTACTTGGTCTTGGCTGTGAAAATAATCAAATTGAAGATTTAAAAAAAGTGTTAGGGGGTTATGACGAGAAACGGGTAAAGTTTTTAGTTTGTCAGGAGCATGAAGATGAAGTCGCTGTGGCTTTAGATATCATGAAAGAACTTTGCGAGTATTCTGCCCAATTTCATCGTGAATTATGTCCTGTAGATCGGCTGGTAGTCGGTTTAAAATGTGGGGGGTCAGATGGATTTTCTGGGATAACGGCAAATCCGTTGGTTGGTGAATTCTCTAATAGGTTGATTGCACAAGGCGGAACGTCGATTTTAACAGAAGTTCCTGAAATGTTTGGGGCGGAAACGTTGCTAATGAATCGTTGCATTGATGAAGAGACCTTTACTAAAACAGTCGCACTAATCAACGATTTTAAACGATATTTTATGCGTTATGGACAGAAAGTCAATGAAAATCCATCGCCTGGCAATAAAGCTGGCGGAATTACTACCTTGGAGGATAAGTCATTAGGTTGTGTACAAAAAGGTGGGACAGCACCAGTTATTGATGTGCTGTCCTATGGCGATCGCGCTCGGAAACGAGGTCTGAACCTTCTTACAGCACCAGGAAATGATCTCGTAGCTTCCACGGCGCTCGCGGCGGCTGGAGCTAACTTGATTCTTTTTACGACAGGGCGTGGAACTCCTTTTGGTTGTCCCGTACCAACCGTAAAAATAGCGAGTAATTCGCAGCTTGCAATTAGGAAGGCAAATTGGATTGATTATGATGCCGGTAAATTACTCAGTGGGATGGATATGAAATCAGTCTCCAATCAATTTTTTGAATTTATCCTAGAGGTTTCTTCGGGGAGGCAAAAAGCAAAGTCTGAGTCGCTCGATAAACGCGATTTAGCAATATTTAAAGATGGTGTTACTTTATAAATTTTTTATAAAATGCATGGTTTTAACTAAGCACGAAAGGGTGTTTTAAATGAAAAGATTTATGGATGAAGATTTCTTGTTATCGAATGAAACCGCAAAAACTCTGTTTCATGAGTACGCAAAGCAAATGCCGATTATTGACTATCATTGTCATATCAATCCAGAGCAGATTGCTAAAAATTATAAATTTTCTAGCATTACCGAAGCTTGGCTTGGTGGCGATCATTATAAATGGCGGATGATTCGTTCTAATGGTGTAGCAGAAAAATATATTACCGGCAGAGAAAGTTCTGATTGGGAGAAATTCCAAAAGTTTGCGGAAGCAATGCCAAAAGCGATTGGAAATCCACTCTACCATTGGACACATTTAGAATTGAAGCGTTATTTTGAGTGTAAACTGACGCTTTCAGAAGATACAGCAGAAGAAATTTGGCAATTATGTAATGAAAAATTAGCGAAAGATGAACTATCTGTATGCGGTATCATTGATAATTCCAATGTAGAGGTCATTGGGACAACTGATGATCCAGCGGATGATTTAAATTGGCACAAGAAAATTAAAGCTGAAGGTTCGTGCAAGGCAAAAGTAATTCCGTCTTTCCGTCCCGATAAAGCAATGCGGATTGAAAAAACAGAATTTAGAGAGTACATCCAAAAGCTTTCTGATGTAAGTGGTGTAAAAATCACTTCAATGGATACTTTATTTGATGTATTGGCAAGGCGGATTGCGTACTTTAATGAACTTGGTTGCCGTGCTTCTGATCATGCATTAGAATATGTATTTTACCGTGATAGTAGTAAAGCAGAGCTCGAACAAATTTTTCAAGATGCCTTAAAAGGTAAAGTGCTTTCTAGTAAAGCTGTGGAAAGCTATAAAACTGCACTTCTTATGTTTGTAGGAAAACAATACAAAAAATATAATTGGGTAATGCAACTTCACTATAGTGCATTGCGTGATGGTAATACGAATGAATATCTTGTGCAGGGACCAGATACTGGTTTTGATAGTATCGCATCGTATAACTGTGGTGAAGGAATCGTACGTTTTTTGGATGCACTTAACAAAACTGGCGAATTGCCTAAGACCGTGCTTTATTCTTTAAATCCGAATGATAATGCAATGCTAGGTAGTATTTTAGGAAATTTCCAAGGAACAGAAGTAGCTGGAAAAATTCAACATGGTAGTGCATGGTGGTTCAATGATACAAAGAAAGGTATGGAAGAACAGCTTACGAATTTAGCGAATTTATCAGTATTAGGAAATTTTATTGGCATGTTGACAGATTCACGGAGTTTTCTTTCTTATACGCGTCATGAATATTTCAGAAGAATTTTATGTAATTTGATCGGTACGTGGGTAGAAAATGGTGAGTATCCAAATGATATTGAACGACTAGGAAAAATAGTGCAAAATATTTCTTATTATAATGCCTTAAAATATTTTAATCTCGACGAGAAATAGACGGGGCTAGTATCTAAACTATTTTAAAGATAGTGAGGTAAAAAGACATGGTTTTTGAACAACAAGTTAGTCAAATTTTAAATAGTATTGTATCTCCGATGTTTCCTAATCGTGATTTCTTATTAACGGATTATGGTGCCGTGGGTGATGGGCTGACAGATTGTACAGCTGCTTTTCATAAGGCGATGGATATGGCCAATCAATTTGGTGGTGGACGTATCCTCGTTCCCGAAGGAAGCTATTTGACTGGCCCAATTCATTTTAAAAGTAATATTAATTTGCATATCGATAAAAACGCTACCATTAAGTTCAGTCAAGATTTGACGAAATATTTGCCGATGGTACTCAATCGTTTTGAGGGGGTGGAATTGTACAACTATTCTCCACTGATTTATTCTTACAATGAAGTCAATCTAGCGATTACTGGAGAAGGAACTTTAGATGGCAATGGTGATAACCTGCATTGGTGGCCATGGAAAGGTAAAACAGAATTTGGCTGGCAAGCAGGAGAGCCTGATCAAGCTGATGATCGTGATCTATTATTTGCAATGGCTGAAAAAAATGTGCCAGTGACTGACCGAAAATTTGGTGCTGGGCATTATCTTCGTCCAAGTTTTATTCAGTTTTATCAAAGCAAGAATATTTTGATCGAAGGGATAACGGTAAAAAATTCGCCAATGTGGCAAATTGCGCCTGTTCTTTGTGAAAATATTAAAATTGATCATGTAACGATTATTGGTCATGGACCCAATACGGATGGCTTTGATCCTGATTCTTGTAACAATGTATTAATTGAACATTGCTATTTTGATAATGGTGATGATTGTATTGCAATTAAATCCGGAAGAAATGCTGATGGCAGGCGCGTTAATACACCTTGTAAAAACATTGTGATTCGTAATAATTACATGAAAGATGGACATGGTGGCATTACGATTGGCAGTGAAATTTCAGGTAGTGTTTATAATGTTTTCGCCGACAATAATGTGATGGATAGCCCAAACTTAGATCGTGCTTTACGATTTAAAACCAACTCGGTACGCGGTGGAATCATTGAAAATATTTTCTTTAGAAATACGATTGTAAAGAGCATTGGGCAAGAAATCTTGATTGTTGATATGGATTATGAAGAAGGCGATACAGGTGATTTTACACCGATCGTTCGCAATATTGTGGTAGAAAATCTTGAGAGTTATGGCGGTGA
>Ga0316600_10000294_pt1 | contig 25712 bp, 23 predicted proteins | sample OWC_soil_day5_CT_FD_207652 | JGI IMG/M metagenome (GOLD analysis project Ga0316600, IMG submission 207652) | Wetland soil microbial communities from Old Woman Creek delta, Ohio, United States - OWC_soil_day5_CT | ecosystem: Environmental > Terrestrial > Soil > Wetlands | place: USA: Ohio... | reverse complement strand
GCTTGGATGTTTACAAGGAACTAAAATTGATAGACTTCCCTCGGCACCCCTAGTATTGAATCACTGTTCACGGATAACAGGGGTTACTATTTCTCAGTTTAATAGCAATGGACAAATTATGGGAGAGGCCCAGGTCGCTGCCTGGAAACGCTACGGGTACGATATCCCTCTAATGTTTACTACCACTTCGACTGTAGCCGAAGCAATGGGCACTGAATTATTTTTCCCTGAAGATGACGCACCTTGGGTTGAACGTCCCATTGTCGAGGATCCCAAGAATATTGATAAAATAAAGATAGCTAATCCTTGGAAAGATGGGCGTCTGCCTGTCTATCTGGAAGCAGCAAAGCATGTAGTGGAGCAAATCGGCGAACAGGTTTTTGTCGGCTGTATTTTTGCGGCTCCATTTACGACAGCCTCCCACTTGCGGGGAACGGAAGCGTTTATTCGTGAAACCTATAAAAATCCTGGCCTGGTAAATGAACTGCTGGAATTATCAAAGGCGAGTGCCCTTGCGATGATTGATGCGTTAACCGAGATTGGGGTGGTGCCAGTTATAGTGGAGCCAGTAGCTTGTTCCAGTCTGATTAGTCCGCGCCAATTCGAGAAATTCGCCTTGCCACATCTTACAGAAATTGTCGCCCATACACATGCAAAGGGTATGCCAATATGTCTCCATATTTGTGGTAAAACAGAGCCGATTATCGAAATGATGGCTACAACTGGCGCGGATATTTTAAGTATCGACCAAATTGATATGACTGTTGCAAAGAACTTAGTTGGTAACAAGGCCTGTCTATTGGGCAACGTAAAACCAGCAGAGACACTGTTAAAAGGTACACCATCTTCGGTCATGGCCGAAGTAAAAAATATTATTGAATGTGCGGGTGATAGCCCGAAGGGACTTATTGTTTCCTCAGGCTGTGAAGTTCCTTTTAATGCGCCATCGGAAAATATTGATGCACTTATTACAGCAACCAGAATGTATGGACAGCGTTAAGGAGGATATTACTATGTTATTTACAGAGAAAGCACGGCTTAAGGCCGTGCTTACCAATAAAAAGGTCGATCGTCCGCCAGTGATTTGCCCTGGTGGGATGATGAGTGCAGCGACGAGTGAAGTATTGGCTGCTGCTGATAATGGCGATGGTAATTTTCATACAAATCCCGTCATAATGGCGCAAATGGCGGAAGCCATCCGTAAAAACACCGGCTTTGAAAATCTTGGGGTGCCTTTTTGCATGACGGTAGAAGCAGAGATGTTCGGCAGTGTAGTTGATCTGGGCAACGCAGGAGTTGAGCCTTGTATTACAAAGTACGGAGTCACTGAACTGGCGGAAATTATTAACCACCCGTTGCCTAACCTCCAGACAGACGGAAGACTGCCTGTTATCCTTGATGCAATCAAGCTTTTAGCTTCACGCAATAATGATGTCCCAATAATCGGCAATCTAACAGGTCCAATGAGTTTAGTAACCTCGATCATTGACCCTTTGTATTTTTTTAGGCTCTTACGTAAAAAGCCCGAGGAAGTAACCACTGTGCTGGATTACTTAGCTGAGTATTTAATTAGTTTTGCCAGGCAGCAAGTTGCTGCCGGAGCAGATGTGATTGCCATTGCAGATCCTACGGCAACTGGCGAGATTTTAGGAAATGTCAACTTTCGGCGTTTTGTCGTGCCTGTACTGCAGCGCCTAGTTCAAGAAATTCGAGTAGCCGGAGGGGGTGCGATTGTACATATCTGCGGCGATGCAACAGTATTACTGGAAAGCTTGCAGCACATTGAGGGAGCGGCCCTTAGTTTTGATTCAATCGTAAATATCAGTAAAGCAAAAACCGCTTTGCGCCAAATCCCGGTTATGGGAAATATTAATACCCAGTTGCTGCACACTGGCAGCCCAGAGAGTATTATGAAAATGACCAGCAGTTTAGTGCAGCAAGGTATCGATATCATTGCGCCAGCCTGTGGCATTAGTTTAGCAACTCCGCGGGAAAACTTAGTCGCTCTTACTAATACTGTGAAGGGATATACCACCAGTGACAGGACGCAATAGGGTTTGGACAGCGCTTAAAGGAAAGGGGGCACACCGCCCCCCCCAAGGAGAAATTTTAATTGATGAGGAATGGCTAGCAAATAATGGCTTTGCCAATTTGGGAGCGGCTATTGACTATTTGCAGGCTGATTTAGTTGCTCTGCCGATTATGCCGACACTATCAACTAGGCTAAATTGGCAGGAATGGATCAGCAAGGATATATTTCTGTTCGGGTGTTTGCAGGGCCCGGTCACATTTCTTTCCGAGCGGGATGGGTGGCAGGCCTTTAGTCGTTTAATTATTAAAGAACCACTACAAGCTGGTCAGGTAATCGCTCAATTTATGGAAACGGCGGTTCAAGCAGCTCTGATCGCCCTCGATAACGGCTGTGATGGCTTCATAGTTTTTGATGATCTGGCAGGGGATCGGGGCCTGCTTATTAACCCTAAGTTTTTGGAGGATGTATACTTTCCAATTATGAGAGCAGCATTAGAACGACTCAATAGCAAAGCTGTGCCGGTGATTTTTCATTCTGATGGTAATATTCTAAGCATAGTCCCAGCACTTCGCGCTGTAGGATTTTGGGGGATTCAAGGCCTGCAACCATTAGTGGGGATTGGGCCAGACATCTTTCGCAAAAGGAACATGCAAGATTGGGTATTTTGGGGTAACTTTGACTTCGAGGGCGATGGTCGCCTAAAAAATACAGATGAGATCCAAGGGGATATTATTGAGCTACTCAATGATTGGTCGGATTTCCCTGGCTTTATTTTCGGATCGTCCGGGGGACTGTACAAAGGGTTATCCCTGCCAGAAATTAAGTTGGCTTATGATACGGTTGGGAACTGGAAGGGAGCAAATGGTTTTGCTAAAATTACATGAAGTTGTATTTAGTAAGGAAGGCAAACAGGTAAATGTTGCTGAGGGCACCACATTACTACAGGCAGCACGAGAGGTTGGCGTGGTACTAGAAGCGCCCTGTGACGGGCGAGGTACATGCGGTAAATGCCGTGTTAAAGCTGTGGGAATGATGAGCTTGCCTGGACAAGTTGAAATGCAGCAGCTAGACGAAGTACTAGCAGCAGATGTGAGATTTGCCTGTCAGGCTAAGGTATACGGCAATGTACAGGTAGAAACACTCTCAGATCATCGCGATACTTTTGTAACATTAGAGGCAGGACAAAGCAACAACTGGTGCTTTAAACCCTCCATAAAAAAAGTGAAATTTGATAGTTTAGCGAGTCAGAACCCTTTAATTAGCAGCTTAGTGCCAGTTTTTCCTGGCAATTTTCCGGCTATGTTGCAGGAACTCGCTGACGCATATGGCAAAGGAATGACCTGCTTTGAGGCTGTTGTAAAGAATGATCAGCTTCTCGATTTACAATATCAACCTGGTAGGCCCTATTTCGGTTTATCAGTAGATATTGGTACAACGAGTGTTGTGGTAGAACTTTTCAATCTAGAAAACGGTGGGAAAATAGGGGTGACGTCCTGCCTTAATCCACAGGCCGAATTTGGCGGCGATGTGATGACAAGAATTTCTTTTGCTTCCCAGAATACTGAGGGCACACAAATTCTGCAGGACAAAATTGTGGATGGTATTAATCGCTTAATTCATGAACTGGTTACACCTCAGAAGATAAATCGTGACGATATTTACGAAATAGTCATTGCCGGTAATACCACTATGCTGCATTTGTTGCTAGGAGTTAATCCGCGTTCTTTAGCCTGCGCACCATATCGTCCGATTTTCATTCAAAGTATGATCGTTAATCCAGCGATCATTGGGCTGCATATTGCGCCGCGCGGTATAGTAACAGTCTTGCCTTCGGTGGCTGCTTTTGTCGGTGCAGATATTGTTGCAGGTTTATTGGCTGTAGAACTACATAAGTATTCAAAAACGGCCTTGTTCATTGATATAGGAACTAACGGCGAAATTGTTATCTGCAAAGATGGTCTGCTCATCGGGACATCTGCGGCAGCGGGCCCGGCGTTGGAAGGGATGAATATAGCATGTGGATGTCGCGCCCAGGATGGGGCGATTGAAGGTTTTACTATTGCTGACGATGGTACCATTAGCATCAAAACCATTGGTAATAATACCCCCAGAGGTATTTGTGGCAGCGGATTGATCGATTTGGTCGCGGAGTTAGTAAAGATTGGCGTAATCGAAAAAAATGGGCGATTTAGCAAAAAAGAAACATTAACACAATCTTTAGCGGCTAAATTAGTAAAGATCGATGGTCAGCAGGTGTTCCTAATATCTGAAGAGGGACCTGTTTTTCTCAGCCAGAAAGATATACGTCAAGTTCAACTAGCTAAGGGCGCAATTGTGGCGGCTATCGAATTATTATTGAAAGAACTAAATATAGCTCATAACGATATCGATGAAGTATTGGTAGCGGGTGCTTTTGGCTTTCACCTAAATCCCTCATCGCTAATCGGGATTGGACTACTACCACTAGCCTTCCAAGATAAAATCCGCTTTGTTGGTAATACAGCGAATGAAGGAGCTAAGGCCGTCTTGCTTAATTATGATGCCAGTATGGAGATACTGCAGATTGGACAGAATTTAAGAATTAAGGAACTTTCTTTACAACCGGAATTTCAGGAGTATTTTGTTCAGTCTTTGGCATTCCCCACATTCTGAAGTTGAGTTTATGGGGTGTTTGGTTCAGGTTTGGCTTGTTTGATTTATTGACTTATTTGAAATAAAAGGGATTTTACGCTATTCTGCCGATGGCAGAAGAGTGTTATTGGCGATGTGGCGCCGAATTGAGATATGTAACGTAAATGGCTTGAATCCTTTTAAAGTGAGGATTTAAGCCATTTTCTACTTGAATGGCGAAAAATTCCGCAAAGATTCATTATGAGAACGTGCAGGATTTATATATTTTAATGGTAAATATATATTTGGAAAGAATGTAGAAGGAAAAAGGAGTAATTATATTGGATTTGAAAAATGTTGAGCAAGCTGTTGAGGAATTTTGGCGGAATAACTCTCTTAATACAGTTGAAGAATTAGATAATTTGCAAATTTTTTCTAGACCTTTAATAGGAGTAGCAGGGGCGCAGGATGAGCTCTTCGAGTGCCTTAAAGATGAAGATGCTGTAGGAACGGAGCATATGTCACCAAATCAATGGTTGGCTAGCAGTAAATCGGTTATTACATATTTTTTACCATTTACGGCGGAAGTTCGTGAGGCTAATAGGTGTATGGGATTGCCTGCACGGGAATGGTTATTCGGGCGAATCGAAGGGGAATTATTTAACAAAGCTTTGTGCCGATTCTTAGTTCGTTGGTTTAAAGAGGAAGGATACGAAGCGCTAGCACCAGCGGTAGATGAGCGATTTAAGATTGTTAATCGCAGAAGTAACTGGTCTGAAAGGCATGTTGCATATGTAGCTGGATTAGGGACGTTTAGTCTTAGTTGTTCGATCATTACCAAGTGCGGATCGGCAGGGCGATTAGGCAGCATTATAGTGAGTGCACCAATAGAGCCAACTCCTCGAGATTATATGACTAAAGATGAAAATTGCATAAAGTGTGGGGCATGTATTGTGCGGTGTCCGCCTCTAGCCATTAGCGAGAGCGGCAAAGATCATGCTGTTTGCTCGGAGTATCTTGACAGAGTTTTAGCTCGTTTTCATCCTAGATACGGCTGTGGAAAATGCCAGTCTGGAGTGCCCTGCGAAGATCGAATTCCTGGGGCGAGAAAATGAAGCTTTCACAATAACCGAATGATTCAAGAAAACGGAGAAAAAAACAGCAATGAACAGTGGCTAGGGGGGAGTGGTGCCTGCTGAAAAAGTTAACTCAGAGTATGGTATTTTCCGAGGGTATATTAGCGACCCGCAATGTGATTATCTTATTTGGAGTTTTTTTACTTTGTGTTCTCTGGATAGGCCTTTTCTATAAGGTGCAAAGTGAGCGACAATTGGAAATTGATGCTGCTTTTAAAGAAACAGGCAGACTTGCCCGTTCCTTTGAAGAACATACTTTGCGTACTATTAAGGGGGCTGATCAGGCAGCATTGTTTCTAAAATATCAATATGAAAAAATGGGAAGGAATATTGATATTTCTCAGTACAGAAGTGAAGTACAGTTTGTAAGACAACCCTTCGTGTTACTGAGCATTATAGATGAACACGGAGATTTAGCCAGCAGCAGTCAAGTGCCTTTTGTACCGTCTAATGTGAAGGATCGTGAACACTTTTTCGTACATAAGGATTTTGACAGTAGACAGTTATTTGTTAGTAAGCCTGTGCTAGGACGGTCTTCTGGAAAATGGTCAATCCAAATGACTCGCCGTGTCAATAAGGCAGATGGCTCATTCGGAGGAGTGGTAGTTGTTTCGGTGGATCCCTTTTATTTTGGCGAATTCTATAAGCAGGTTGATTTAGGGGGGAAATCCATGGTTACTTTAATTGGACGGGATGGTATTGTACGAGCGCGTGGGCTTGATCAAAATGAAAATATTGGGAGAGATGTGAGTAATAGTCCTTTAATGGGCTATTTGAAATCTAGTGACGCTGGGCATTATATTGGGACAAGTACAGTTGATGGCATCAAGCGAATATATAGCTATCGTGCCTTGAAAGAATATCCGTTTGTAGTACTGGTGGGAATTGATAAACAGGAAGCTTTTGGAGAATTCAATCAGCGCCTTGTTAGCTATTATTATATTGCTGCAGCACTGACCCTTATGATTATTACGTTTATTATATTGCTGCTCGTTGCTTCCGAAGGGCAAAAACGCAATTCTGAGGCACTGAAGCAAGCTAGAGACAGTCTGGAAGTTAAGGTGTGGGAAAGAACCCAGGAACTATTCGCCGCCAATCAAGAACTTATGGCAATGAATGAAGAACATATTGCACTAAACGAAGAGCTTCGCCATAATAATCAAGAAATACAAAAGGAAATTACATATCGGAAAAGAATAGAAAGTATATTGCAAAGTTCTCAAGAAGAGTTGATACAAAAAAATGATGAGCTGACGATTGCTTTGGAAACTGTGAAGAGCACCCAGAACCATCTGATTCAGCAGGAAAAATTGGCGGGAATTGGACAATTGGCCGCTGGCGTTGCTCACGAAATCAATAATCCGTTGGGGTTTATTACCAATAATCTTGAAACCTTAGAGCAGTATTATACTGCCTTCAATAGTATACTTGCAGAGTATCAGGAACTGGGGTCTAGTATTACTGTCGCTGATGATCGACAGATTTCTAAAAAAATGAACCAGATCCTTAGGCTGGAAGAAGAACATGAACTAGACTACATCCTCCATGACCTCCCAGAACTTTTTCGGGATACCAACGAAGGTCTGAACCGGATGAGTAAGATTGTTAAAGGAATTGGGGCTTTTTCGCGGGTAGATCAAGAGAAAGTGTTCACTCAGTATGATCTACATAAAGGGCTAGAAAACACATTGCTGATAGCGCGCAATGAAATAAAATATAATGCTGTTGTCGAAAAAATCCTTGGTGAAATTCCCACAGTTGAGGCGATGGGTAGCGAAATTAATCAAGTATTGCTTAACATTATTGTCAATGCGGTGCAGGCCATTAAAGAAAAAAATGGGGAAAAGAAGGGGGAAATTAGAATATTGACATGGCATGATGAACAATTTGTTTATTGTGCCATTGAAGATAATGGGATTGGAATTTCTTCAGAAAATTTGAATCATATCTTCAATCCATTTTTCACCACAAAGCCGATTGGACAGGGAACCGGAATGGGGCTCAGTATTTCCTATGACATCATCGTTAATCGCCACCATGGTGAGATTGAGGCTGAAAGTTGTTCTGGCGTAGGCACAAAATTTACCATTAAATTGCCAATAAAACATGAGTTGATCGAGAAAAATTGAAAAAAGTTAGTTCGTATTTTATGTGATACGAACTAACTTTTTTTTCATATAAAACGCCTACAAAGTCAATCATTCTACAGCAGAGGCCTTGGTCAGACCGAGTTCTATGCCTTTCGCAACAGCCTTAGTACGACTATTTACGTCCATTTTATAGAAAAGGTTATTTAAATGGGTTTTTACGGTACCGATCGTTATGTGTAGCTGTATTGCTATTTCCGCATTGGAAAAACCTTTTGCTAGTAACGAGAGAACTTCCTTTTCTTTTATCGTTAAAGGGGTGTAAAGTTCGGAAAAGACGCGTTGTTCTAATAATGGTTCATTTTGAATTTCAGGATTTCTTTTATCTTCTGCAATGCACTCGTTATAGGCGCGAATGGCATCATGAACGACTAAACGAATGGAGCCAGCGGGAGTTGGTTTTGTTAAAAAAGCGGTAATTTTGCCGTGATTGATTGCATCGATTGCCATCTGAAGTTCTGCGCAACCTGTTAGCATGATTCGTTGGATATTCTTATCAAAGCTATGAATTTTAGAAAAAAGCTCTATGCCATTCATAAAGGGCATGCGGAAATCCGATATTACAACAGCAAAAGGCCCGTGATGTTCAATGATTTTTAGCGCTTGGACGGGGTCTGTAGTTGTTACTATTTCAAAATGGCTACGCATAATGCGCCGCATCGATGATAAAAAACTATCATCATCATCAACAATTAATATTTTAGTGTGGCTTCCATTGCTTATCAATTTCTCACCTTCCTACATTCGAATAGGTTGCTTACTTTGTTATATTATACTTAAAATCGCTTTTTTCCTCTATCTTTTGATAGATTTGTGCTATTTGTGACAAATATCGATTAACCCCGTGGATTTACAGAGATTTAGGCCAGTTAAAAAAAATCATATATATGTCTTTTGCTAGATGTTAGTGACTATGCATTAGTTTAAAATGAAATCAATAAAACTCCTGGGTTGAGAAAATTCTAAAATTTTTGACAACTAAACAGAATGATAATAGCAGGACTACTAATTCAAAATAGGAGAGGTGGTGTTGTAATGGAAGAGAAACCATTACTACTATTCCGAGGGGGAACTGAAATATATGGTGTTCCTATAGATGATGTAAGCGGAATTATCTCTAATGCAGGAATCAATGGACTGTCTATGTTTGGAAATGTCGATGCATCTATTCCTTTACAGGACAAGTCAATCCCAAATCCGGATATGGATGTAGGCTTAAAGAAGAGCGCGATCATAACCCACGTGAATGGAGTTCAAATTCTGATTATAGTAGATGAGGTTATCCAAGAAAGAAAGCTAGTCAATACTGGCTCTGAACTGGATGCAAGGATAGTTCCTCTTCAAATATGGAAGTTCAATCCAGGAATGGGAGCTATATGTGAGTCAGATGAAAGTGAGAGAGGATCTAACTTCAAGAGAGAATCAATTTAAATTAATAGGAGGAATTATCATGGCTCAATATCAAAATATAAACATGAACACTATAGGTAATGGGTTGGATTTAAGTTCAGTAAAGTTGGCAGATGTCATTGATATTGCGTTTTTGCAACAATTTCAGGATGACTTTGCCAAGGGTGTTGGTTTAGCAAGTGTGACTGTTGATCCAGAGGGAACACCTGTTACCGATCCAAGTAGCTATATTAGATTTTGTAGGGATTACACCCATTCAACTGAATGTGGGGATAATCGCTGTGCCGAATCCCATCGTAAAGGTGGCGAAGAAGCTGCCCGAACCGGTAAACCGGTAGTATACGAGTGTCATGCAGGTCTTATTGACTTTGCTGCTCCGATTATGCTAGAAGGACGACAGATTGGAACCATTTTAGGGGGACAAGTATTGACTGCTCCTCCTGATGAAGAAAAGTATCGCAGGATTGCTAAAGAAATCGGTGTTGATCCAGAAGAATATGTCAAGGCATCAAAAGAAGCTGCTATTTTAACGAAAGAGAGGATTGAAGCTGCTGCCAATGTACTCTATATTGTTGCCAATAGCATGTCCAAGTCTGCTTATCAACAGCTAAAGCTAAAGTCTATGGCGGATACACTGAATGATAGTTTGCATCAAGTTTCTGCAACGATGGAAGAATTAGCAGCTTCGGCTACGGATATCAGTGGTAATCAAGCAAGTTTAAATAATGAAATAAAAAATGTAAATGAAGTGACTGGTAAAATTGACCAAGTTATGGATTTCATTAAAGATATTGCTGATGAAACTCGATTATTAGGTTTAAATGCAGCTATTGAAGCAGCGAGAGCCGGTGAAGCTGGTCTCGGATTTGGTGTTGTAGCACAAGAAATTAGAAAACTTTCAGCCGATTCCAAAGAAACGGTCGGTAAAATAAAAGATTTAACAACAATTATAAAAGTATCTGTGGATAAAACAGTACATATGGGTGGAGAAACAACTTCTGCCACCGAGCAGCAAGCTGCTGCTATTGAAGAAGTGACAGCCAGCGTACAGGAGATTACCAGTCTTATCGAACAATTGAATGATATTGCGAATGATAAGTAAGTAGGAATTATATAGAAGGGAGGCACTATTTGTGAGCATCCAATTAGTTGTATTTGCATTAGATGATGAAGAATATGGTATTGATGTATCAGCAGTTAACGGTATTTTACGATCAAAAAAGTTTAAAATACAGGCACTGCCAGGGACTGGTCGTGGAGTAGAAGGGATGATCAATCTAAGAGGAAAAGTAAATTATATTTTCAACCTAAGAAGCAAATTTAACTTGGTGGAAAAGGAAATTTCCGAAGAAAGCAAATTTATCATGTTAAATGCTAATGGATCAACCACTGGTTGTATTGTAGATGAAGTAACAGACATTGTTAAGTTAAATGATGATGAAGTTCAGCCTGCTCCGGATTTTATTAATCATGGTAGTAAGAATTGCATTACAGGTATTGGTAAAATTGATGATCGGATGATTATTATATTAGATCCAGAAAAAATATTTATAGAAGAAGCGATGGGTGGCAATTGTGGTTTGTGATGAGTTTCTTACATAAATAAGTAGTAGTAAAAATTACAAAAAAGAAAAAAGTATGTTCTTTTTATGGAGAACTGTTCCTTTGTTAGAAGTAGAATATTTCTTAGATATATTTTTGAAATTTAGGTATTGACATTGAGATGTATTTTGGTATAATTTAGTAAATACATCAATTAAATGCCATGAATGGGAGAAGTAAGATTGTTGCGCTTTTCAGAGAATCGGTGGGTGGTGCGAACCGGTAGGCAAACTAACTGAAATACACCCAGGAGCAGCAAGGTCGAAATACATTGAGTAGACCGAGACGGAGTGCCACCGTTAACAAGGCTAAGGTATCGGAAAAATTCCCGTACCCGAACAGAGCGGCTTGCCATGAGCAAGCAGGGTGGTACCACGGAATTAAAATCCCGTCCCTGTAGAAATACAGAGATGGGATTTTTTATTTTATAAAAAAAGAGGAGTGGATGGAAATGTCTAATGTAAAATTCCATAATGGGGAAAATATACCATTAGAAATGCATAAGGTTCGTATTGTGCAAAAACTGAATCTTGTGCCAATTGAAAGACGGTTAGAGGCGATTAGTGAGGCTGGGAATAATACATTTTTACTAAAAAATTGTGATGTGTTTATGGATATGCTCACAGACAGCGGGGTTAATGCCATGAGCGATAAACAACTTGGGGCAATGATGGAGGCTGACGATAGTTACGCTGGATCGGCTACTTTTACCAAACTCGAAAATAAATTGAGAGAGATTTTTGGTACAGAATTCTTTTTACCAGCCCACCAAGGCAGAGCCTGTGAAAATATTATTTCCCAAGCTTTTGTCAAACCAGGGACTATTGTACCAATGAATTACCATTTTACTACGACGAGAGCCCATATTGTATTAAATGGCGGTGTGGTAGAAGAAGTGATCACTGCCGAAGGATTGAAGGAAAACAGCGATTTCCCGTTTAAGGGTAATATGGATGTCGCCCAATTATCAGCGCTGATTGAAAAAAAAGGTGCTGAAAAAATTGCTTACGTGCGTATCGAAACAGGAACCAATCTAATTGGTGGACAACCCCACTCACTAGAAAATATGCGTGAAGTTCGCGAGGTATGTAAGAAGTTTGGTATAATGATCGTTTTGGATGCCAGCCTCTTAGCTGATAATTTGTATTTCATCAAAACTCGGGAAGAAAATTGTAAGAATATGACGATTCGTGAAATTGCGCGTGAGATGGCAGACCTTTCAGATATTATTTACTTTTCGGCGCGCAAGCTTGGCTGTGCACGCGGTGGCGGTATATGTACCAATAATCGTGAAGCATTTTACAAGATGCGTGAGCTTGTAACTCTATATGAAGGATTTTTGACTTATGGTGGGATGTCTGTTAGAGAGATGGAAGCCATTACCGTTGGATTAGACGAGACAATGGATGAGAATATGATTAATCAGGGACCACAGTTTATTGCTTTCATGGTTGAGGAACTACAGAAAAAAGGTGTACCAGTTATTACGCCTCCTGGCGGTTTAGGTTGTCATATTAATGCCATGAAATTTCTTGAACATATTCCACAAAGAGAATATCGTGCCGGTGCTCTGGCGGCAGCGCTTTATATTGCTAGTGGTGTGCGTGGTATGGAACGCGGGACTATATCAGAGGCAAGAGATGACAATGGCAACGAAACCTTTGCGAATATGGAACTTTTGCGCTTGGCTATGCCGCGGCGTGTCTTTACTCTTTCGCAAGTAAAATATGCTGTTGATAGGATAGTTTGGCTGTATGAAAATCGCAATTTGATTGGTGGCTTAACTTTTGTTGAAGAACCTAAAATTTTACGCTTCTTTTTTGGTAAATTAAGAAGTGTTTCTGATTGGCAGATCAAATTAGTTGCCAAGTTCAGGGAGGAATTTGGCGATAGTTTATAATAATGGAAGTAATTTTATATTAGCTTCCAGCCTTCAATACGGAGACTTTTCATCCAAAGAAATTTCCTCAAGCCAATAATCAGAGGATTGGGAGTATAAAAGTTATTTGGTAGATAAACATTTATTCCATTCATTATCGCTAAAACGTAGTCTTTAGCATGTGGTGGTTCGCCCAGTCTCACGGACGGGCCGAAATTAACAGGCACTCAACACCTTGCTACCTCATGACTCTGCCAAACATGGATGCACCCGCCCTTTAGGAGAATATAATCACGTGCTTTGTCGCTAATAGTTATCACAATATCGCCCCCGTTCCTCTGCTAGCATGCAGTTGGCTTTGTTTATTTATAAATAGTACTCATTTCTGATCAACTATTTTTATCTATTGTGTACTAATGAATAAGAAAGGATCTATAACCTCTTACGGTTGTAGATCCTTTCAGTATGTTTTTATGGAATGAAATAAAATAATTGTACTAAGTCACCTCGTACTAGACAATCAAAACCTAAATCAATATTTTCCCCTTCAATGCTGTATGTAGCTTTATACTGAAGCCGTCCATTTACGAAAACTTGAAATAGGCAATCGGTGGGATAATCTGATTTTACAATGCTAGTGCGTTCTGTAACGCGAAAGGCTTGTTCAACAATACGCATTTAATAGACCCCCTTTAGTTACTTTACTTTGTGTAATGTTTCAATAAAAATTCAATAGTATTATTTTATTCTTCGTTTCTGAACAAATTCCTCTTAGACAATTTTTTATTCAAGTAAAATAGATGGAATGCTGTCCTTCATAAATACATTATATACCCAAATAGATATATTCATCAATCATTGCACTTCAAATCAAAAGATATGATTATTATCATGTAGTATATTGACTTATCATAACTCTGCTGATATAATTAATTCTTGTCAGCAGAGATATAGATCGGGGCGTGGCTCAGCTTGGTAGAGCACCTGGCTTGGGACCAGGGGGTCGCAGGTTCGAATCCTGCCGCTCCGACCATATTTTAGTATCCATCTTATGGCGACATAGCCAAGTGGTAAGGCAGAGGTTTGCAAAACCTTTATTCCCTAGTTCGACTCTAGGTGTCGCCTCCAAAAACCTCATGCCGGGGTGGTGGAACTGGCAGACACAAGGGACTTAAAATCCCTCGAAGAGTGATCTTCGTACCGGTTCGATTCCGGTCCTCGGCACCATTGAATGTGAAGCTTCGTAGCTAATACGAGGCTTTTTTTGTACCCCTTAGAGGGAGAAAGCATTATAAATACATAATACGCCCCCTTGCCTGCCTGTTGTGAATTGATGAAGTCGATGGGGAAGGGGCTTTTTTAAAAAGGCGTTTTCGTAAAATGAAAAAACTCCGGAAGTAACATATCTAACGATTTAGGTATGAAGACTACATTGATTTCTATAAAATCTCAACTAATGAAGGGTTTTTCAATATAAGAAGGAATACATATTGCTGTAGTAATGTGTATAATTTGTATTTTAATGTAAGGGTATTGAAGATAAGATTAGTAATCATTATAGCATTTGGGATGTTATCTGTAGCTGGGAACGTTTTGGCAACATCGCCTAAGGTTGATAGTGACATCCGTATCCGGATTCAAAACCGTTCTAGTGATGAGACTTCGCCTATGAAAGAAACATTGATCATTCCGAGGGTTAGGCTCAATGCCGATTCCCCAGTAGATGTATAGCCTCTTGGCAATCGAACAGGCAGCTGGTAAGGCTCATAGTAATGGTTTGTATGATACTGAAAGGCCCTTGATCGGTGGGGGATTTTTTAAATCAAATTTAAGTGAGATAATATATGAATCAAACATATTCTGTTCAAGAAAAAATTCGTCAATTGATAATTTTACTACTTCCCATTTTGATTACTCAATGTTCTTTATTTGGTATGACTTTTTTTGATACCATGATGTCAGGTCATGCCGGTTCTAATGATTTAGCTGGGGTTGGAATTGGAGCGAGTATTTGGATGCCGGTGTTTACAGGATTAAATGGAATTCTATTTGCCATAGTTCCTATTGTAGCCCAGCTTCTAGGGGCGAAACGCAAAGAAGAGATTTCTTTTGTGGTGATTCAGGGCGTATATCTGGCCCTGGCCATGTCTGCTGTGGTTATTGTCTGTGGTTATGTGGTGATTACGCCAATTTTAAATAGCATGAAAATTGATACTGAGGTGTATAGGGTTGCTCGGGATTTTTTGATCGCTATATCTTTTGGGGTTGTACCACTTTTTTTGTCCACCATATTTCGCTGTTTTATCGATACGTTAGGTTATACTCGGGTGACTATGATAATTACGATGGTTGCTTTGCCCATTAATATCATACTTAATTATTTGCTGATCTTCGGTAAGTTTGGCTTTCCTCGCCTCGGAGGCGTAGGGGCAGGCTATGCCTCGGCTCTTACTTATTGGTGTATTGCATTGATTAGTTTTTATGTTATACAACGGGTGAAACCCTTTAGGAATTACCATGTCTGTAGCCGAGTATATCCTATTTCTTTGGCTGTATGGAAAGAACAGCTTATTATCGGAATACCTATTGGTTTCGCTATTTTTTGTGAGACAAGTATTTTTGCTGTTGTTACCCTACTCATGAGTCACTTCAATACAGTCACGGTGGCAGCCTATCAAGTGGCACTCAATTTTGCATCCTTATTATATATGATACCACTAAGCATCTCCATGGCATTAACCATTGCAATTGGTTTTGAAGTTGGGGCACAACGGTTTAAAGATGCGCGCCATTATAGTTATATTGGAATTGGCATAGCATTAGTCATGGCAATATTGTGTGCGTTAGGGCTATTTATTTTTAATGAACATGTTGCAAGGATATATACAGAGGATATGGATGTGCTCAAGCTTGCTCAAAATTTTTTGATGTATGCTATATTTTTCCAACTATCAGATGCCATTGCGACACCGATACAAGGTTCATTGCGTGGCTATAAAGATGTGAAAGTAACATTTATCATGGCATTTATCTCTTATTGGATTGTAGGATTGCCACTTGGCTATATCCTCGCCAATTATTCCACATTCGGCGCCGTTGGTTACTGGATCGGATTAATTTCAGGATTGGCGTTTTGTGCTCTTTGTCTCTCAATACGCCTGAACACGGTACAACAGAATCATAAATAAAGAAAAAACCGGTTGAGTGTAAGGAGCATAACACTCAACCGGGCTATTCATGGGGGAAAAATGTAAGTTATAGAACTTCGCTAATGATAGCAGACCAGTTTTTTCCTTTATAGGCATTATAGCCTCTTGTATGAGCATAACCATAAATTTTGCCGTTGCCACGCTGATCGACTTCGAAAGTGTAGCCGTAGGTATCGCCTTTCATACAACGCTGCGCTGCGACCAGGTTTTTTAAGTTATCAACAAGGATGCCTTTACGACTGCGACAGGCAATAACATAGCCATCTTTATTAATGAGGAAAATTTCACCCCTTTGGCCAATACGCGCAGAATCTAAAATATCGTAAATGAAATCCCGATTAAAGCGAGATGAAAAGTAACCAACAATTTGTCCATTGTCACTGCGGATTGGGCAAGAGTAGGCTACAGTATGACGATTTTCGACGGTGGAAAAATATAAATCTGTTACAGAGATAGTATTGGTTGATTTAACCTTTTTAAACCAGTCCCGATCAGCTAGATTTTTACCAATGAGTTCTCGGTGTACCCCTGCTGCTACGATTGTTCCTTCCGTATCAAGGACATAAAGATCAAAGTATACTTCATAGATATCGACAAGAGTTTTCAAAAGCTGATTGGCTTCTTGAATGTTGCCCGGAATTGTAGAAATAAAACAGTTCTTTACTTTGTCAAAACCGGCCCAGGCTTGCGCATCGCAGTTACGTTCAAACAGGTTACGATCGACTTTGTCAATTGTGTCATAGGCCATGTCAGCTGTTCGTACGGCCATGACTTCATTTGCCTTAGTCTGAATGTTTTCAATGATTTCGGCACTTTCTTTTGTAGAGGTAAAGCTGCGGGTTGCTAATTTTTTGATTTCATCAGCGACAACGCTAAAGCCGCGACCTGCTTCGCCAACTCTTGCAGCTTCGATTGCTGAGTTTAGAGAGAGGAGGTTTGTCTGTTTGGCAATCTCCTCGATGGCGGTAACGACCTGACGCATCTCGTGGTTGGCAGATTTGAGCTCGCTGAGTAAAATGGAAGCATCCATAGTTGTAGTGTTTTTGTTAGAAATTTTCATCACCTCAAATGGGCAGAAGCCTACCTGTAAATCAGGTAGGCTTCTTTGCCATATATTATTGTAGATATTATAGTAATAGGGAGAGGGTATTGCCAAGAATTTTGTCGAACTGACTAAGACTTTGGACCTGCAAGTGTTAAATCTGCAATCGCTAGCGGGGGTATGGTAAGATATCCTTAGGAGCAAAATGGAATTGACTTATATTGAAGACTTCTTTTTTATAGTCTAGAAGTTATATTGATAAGAAGATGAAGGAGATCATAATGAGAATAGCAGATATTTTATTGACTTGGTATAAGGAGTGTAAACGGGATTTACCTTGGCGAAAAGATAAAGACCCTTATAAAATTTGGGTTTCGGAAGTGATGCTGCAACAGACTAGGGTTGAAGTTGTGAAGTCTTACTTTGAAAGGTGGATGGAGCGATTTCCTACATTGGAAAGTCTGGCAGGAGCTCGGGAAGAAGAAGTGATTCAATATTGGCAGGGGCTAGGCTATTATTCTAGGGCCCGGAATCTTCTCGAAGGTGTTCGGGAAGTAAGTGTTTCTTATGGAGGTCAGGTACCAGAGACTAAAGAAGAAGTAGTAAAACTTGCAGGTGTTGGTGACTATACAGCAGGGGCTATTTTAAGTATTGCTTATAATAAACAGGAGCCTGCCATTGATGGCAATGTTCTTCGTGTATTTAGTCGCCTCTATTGCATAGATGGCGATATTTCTTCACCAGTGGTAAAAAAGCAGATTAGGGAACTGGTGGAAAGGGAAATTTCCTTCGACTATCCAGGCGATTTTAATCAGGCCTTAATGGATTTGGGGGCAACCATCTGTATTCCTAAAGTTCCCCGTTGTCCAATCTGTCCATTGCAGAAGCAATGCCTAGGGAAGGAAAAAGGCCTACAACAACAATTGCCTGTAAAAAAGAAAAAAACGCCACCACTGCCTGTACGGCTGGTAGCAGGAGTTTTGCAACAGGGGGAGTTTTTCTTGTTACGGCAGAGACCAGCAAAAGGGTTATTAGCTGGGATGTGGGAATTCCCTGCTGTAGAAATTCAAGCAGAAGAAGATGCTATAGCTGTATTCCGACAGATCTTTTTGTATGAAACAGGTCAGGAGGTCGAGCTTCAAAGTTTATTATTTAAGTGTACTCATACGTTTAGTCATCGAAAATGGGATATTTCCTTTTATCATTGTACCGGCAGCCCAGGCAATATACCAACTGGAAGTCGTATTTCTTGGGTAAATAAGCGTGATTGGGGAAAACTTTCTTTTGCTGGGCCACATCGCAAAATGGCTGATTTTTTTGTTGAAAATAGAAAAAAGATACTACAGAATAGATAATAGAAAGTCCTATGCTAAAATGGTACAGGAGTTTTGAGTTTCAGAAGTGATGTTATAACTACAATGGTCTGTTGTTAAAATGTCACATATAGGAAGGAAATTCCATGATTATGTCGAATTTAAGAAATAAATGGTATTTTTTTATAAAATAAGGATATTTTTTTGCAGACTAATCTCTTATTGATGTTATAAGCGATAGGAATGTTAATCGAGTTTGAGGAGGTGAAAGAATGTATTGTTTTTCCTCGCTGGATGAATTCGCCATATTGCGAGAAATTATTAAGGCAGAGTTAGTACGAACTTTTGGGAAAGATGCTCTAGGGATATTTATTGCAATCAATGAGGGGGTCAATAATGCAATTCTTCATGGTAATAAAGAAAATCTTAGCAAAAAAGTATATCTAACGATGGAAGAATTACCTAACCAAATTAGAATTGTCATTCGTGACGAAGGTAAGGGTTTTATCAATCAGGAGATATCTGATACAACCCCTTGGTCTGCAGAACATGGAAGAGGATTTCAGCTGATAAAACATTATGTGGACTCTTATGAGTTTAATGGACTGGGAAATGAACTAACACTAATCAAAAAAATTGATATTGCTTAATTGCAGAAATGAAAGGTCTTCAAATTTTTATTAATTGAAAGGGGATCATTAGGATGGAGATTAATACTACTATTAATAATGGACAAGTTATAGTGAGTTTATCGGGCAGCATGTATGTTGAAGAGGCAGCCATTCTGCGCGAAAAACTGATTATTTTGATGGAATCAGGACACAAGGAATTTATAATTAAGCTCAATAAGGTTGACTACATTGATAGTTCAGGTCTTGGTGTACTTGTTGCCATCCAAAAAAGAGCATTGCAAATAAAGGGCGGCGTAACCCTTGTCGGTGCTAGCGGTCTTGTAAAAGAACTATTTGAATTAACAAGATTGAATAAAGTTTTTGCAATGCAATAACTGTTAAGGAGATAGGTCGATGAGTTTTTCGGAATCTGATAGTTTTAGGGAAAGATGCGATCATTGCCAGCGATTAGATCTTTTTGATATGCTAAATGATGCCCTAGTATTGGTAAAGTGTCGAACACGAGGCATTTTATTTATGAATGAAAAGGCATTAGAAATGTATCAGTATACAAACGAAGAGTCGCTCAATTTATCTATTACAAATATTAGTCATGATTCAGCCCAATTAAATTGCGAAAATTGGAAAGCAGCGAAGCAGTATGCTAATGGGTATGTTTTTACATCCAATCATATTAAGAAAGATGGCTCTATATTTAAGGTTGAAATAAGCAGTCGCTTTATGACTTTACATGGAGATGATATTTACGCATTAGTAGTACGAAATCTAACTTCTGATTTAAAGATGCGGGAAGACGTTGAGCTGGCAGGCAAAGTCCAGCGGCGACTATTACCTCTTGATTTCACGAATGAATTATTTGAGATGCATTCTATTTATCAGCCGCACAGCTATGTTAGCGGTGATCTATATGATTTTATTTTTGATAATTATAAAAAAGTATTATATGGTATTTTAGTTGATGTTATGGGCCATGGGATTGTGGCAGCAGCTCAGGCGGGCATTTTTAAATATCTTTTTATCCAGGCTAAGGATAAAGGTATTCCAGTGCAGGATAAACTCAGGTGGATTAATAAAGAAGTAATGCCTTTTTTTGAAGGTGGCGGCTTTGCGGCGGCTTTTCTTTTTGAGTTTGATTTTATGTGCAATACCCTCACTTACTCTGCTGGCGGAATTAATAATTTTATAGTGATAAAGGGGCAAGGGCCAGAAATTATAAGGACTCCTGGACTCTTCTTAGGAATTAATGCGGACGAGGTCTTTGATCAAGGTGTTTTGCATTTTCAATCAGGTGAAAGTTTCTTATTTTTAACTGATGGGCTTTTTGAAGTGCTTCCACGCCCCATCAGCAGTGCGCTTGATTTTTCACGAATGCAAGAAATGTGTAAAACTCTTACGATTGGTGGAAAACATCATGATGATGCCTCGTCTATAGGAGTAGTTATTCGATAGACTAAGTATTATAATAAGGTGGTAGTATAACAATGAAACTGAAGATAGGTGCTAAAATTGCTCTGAGTTTCGGAGTGATTATTGCTCTAATCATGTTGATGGCAATTAATTCTCTGCTTTCCCTGCGCAATGCTAATGGAGATTTGGTGAAAATAAACGAGGCCAATGCTCGCATGGCCCTTGCTGATGATATTGTCATTCAATACAAAGTAACTGTATCAGATATTCGTGTCTATGTAGCATATGGGGATGAAGCTCTGATTGGCAAGACTGAGAGCAATTTTAATCAGGTTCTAACCCTGGAGAAGGAATTACTATCCATGGCCAGGTCGGAAAAAAAGCAAGAAGTTCAAGTACTGATTGATGAAACTACAAAACAAAAAAATACGATTATCAGTGAATACATGCCTGCTGCTAAAGAATATAATACAGAATTAACAACGGGAAATTTGGCAAAAGCGCAAGAGAGTAAAATGAAGTTAATTCAAATTTCACAACGCCTTGCACCCCAAGCAGCATGGATTGAAAAGACAACAGATGATTTGTCCAGGGCAAATACTGATGTAGCAAAAGGGCTCATCAAAGAAAGTATAGCGGCAGCCAATAGCGTAATGATGATTTCAATTGTGATCAGCTTGTTGGTATTACTGCTTGGTATAGCAATTGCAGTTATCCTCACTAATATGATTCGTAGACCAATAATAGGGCTTACTGCTATTGCCAATCAATATGCCAATGGAGATTTGCGTAATAGTGTGGAAGTGACGAGCACGGACGAAATAGGAGAGCTAGCTAACTCTATAGAAATTATGCACAAGCATTTTGTGGAGATGATTAGTAACATTCGATCAGCTTCTGAACAATTGGCTGCGACATCAGAAGAAATGGCAGCATCGACAGAAGAGGTAACAGCAACGAGTGGAGAAATTTCTAGCAATATGCAAAATCTAGCCAAGGAGGCTGACTCGGGGAATCAATCTATGCTAGAAGCATCCCAAGCACTAGTACAGCTATCAAGTTTGATACAAATGGCCAAAGCAAAGGCTGACAACACTTGTAAAAATTCGGAAAATACCTTGATCGCTGCCGAAAATGGGCGATTGAAGGTCGATGAATCTGTTAGTAAAATGGGGAATATTAAAAACCAGGCAGAAAAATCCAGCCAGGTTATTGGTGAACTTAATGATTATTCTAAACAAATATCTTTGATTACCGATACAATTACGAATCTAGCTAAGCAGACCAATCTTTTGGCGCTGAATGCTGCCATTGAGGCTGCCCGGGCAGGGGAACATGGTCGTGGATTTGCAGTTGTCGCTGAAGAAGTGCGCAAATTAGCTGAACAATCAGATCAGGGAGCGCAAGAGATTACCTCTCTAGTGAAGATGGTTACGGAAAAAACAGATGTAGCGGTTGCGGCAATGACACAAAATGTTGTAGAGGTGGAATATGGGGTTTCTACGGTTAATGAAGCAGGAATCGCCTTAGATCGAATTTTGCAAGCTGTAAAGCAAACAACTGCTGAAGCTAGGGAAATTGGTGATTTAACCTCTGAAGAAGTTGCTAGTTCAGAACAAATTGTAAAACTGATTGATCATCTTGCGACAGTGATCGAAACTGTGGCAACACATGGTGAAGAAGTTTCGGCTTCGGCGGAAGAACAGTCAGCTGCCATGCAAACCGTGGCCGCTAGTGCGGAAGAAACAAGTGCCATGGCACATCAATTGGAAAGTTCTGTTGCCAAGTTTCTCGTGTAATGAGTAAGTTAGTGGAGCTAGTATTTAATAGAAATATCCTGCAAACTATAAAGTTGCAGGATATTTTTGTTATATTTATTTAATAATATGTAATGATTCTAGAGTTTGTTGAGAATTGTTATTACTAAGATAATGCTAGATGTGATATCATTAAAATGATTAAATTAAAGTGATCGGAGGTTCAGCATGGAAGAAATTATGAATGCGGTAACCCATGGTATTGGTACCCTCCTTGCAGTAGCCGGACTGGTGTTGTTAACTGTATTTGCTTATCTATATGGTGAAGTTTGGCATATCCTTAGTTTTAGTATTTATGGTACTACGTTGGTGCTTCTGTATTTAGCCTCGACGCTATACCATAGTTTTACAAATGAACGCTTGAAATATATTTTTAAGATTCTTGATCATTCAGCCATATATTTACTCATAGCCGGAACATATACCCCCTTTACCCTGGTGCCCTTGCATGGTGTATTGGGGTGGACTGTTTTCGGGTTAGTTTGGGGATTTGCCGTACTAGGAATTGTTTTAAAAGTTTTTTTTGTGGGACGGTTTAAATTTATATCGACCCTATGTTATCTTTTTATGGGATGGTTTATTATTATTGCCATAAAACCTCTTATTGCGACAGTGGCGACACTGGGGATTATGTGGCTTCTAATTGGTGGTTTGTTTTATACACTAGGGAGCGTTTTTTATTTATGGAATAAACTGCCTTATAATCATGCTATATGGCATTTGTTTGTGCTGGCAGGTAGTATTTCCCATTTTATTGCCGTGTTTTTCTATGTCCTTCCCATTCGCCCGGGTCTCTCGTAATGAAAGCGACTTTGCAGAAGTTTTGTAGCTCAATCAATATTGAATATGTAGGAATCGCACCCATAGGGCCTTATGTGGAATTAGAACAGATATTAAAGGCGCGAATTGAGAAAGGGCAATGTACGGAATTTGAGGAAGAATATTTAGCCAAAAGAATAGATCCTAGATTAACGATGGCAGATGTCCAGTCGGTTATTGTATGCTTATTTCCCTATTATATAGGCGAGAGGACTGAGAGTAACATTGCAAAATATACTCATGCCCTTGATTATCATAAAGTTGCTAAAGATAAATTAGAGCAAATCGGTAAGTTTCTCACAGAGACGAGACCTGGGTTTCGTTATCAAGCTTTTGTAGATACAGGTCCGTTAGTTGATCGATATATGGCATATCTAGCAGGTCTGGGATTCTTTGGTCTGAACAACCATGTTATATCAGATACATACGGTTCCTATGTATTGATTGGTTATATGCTTACAAATCATCCTTTTGAAATCGATCAACCTCTAAAACAGAGCTGCATGCAATGTGGGAAGTGTATAAAAGCATGCCCAGGCCAAGCTATACTCGGTAATTTTGGGATTGATCCAAGACGTTGCCGCTCTTATTTGACTCAGAAAAAGGGAGAGTTAACGGTAGCTGAGGTTGATATTATCAAGAAGAATAAACTGGTATTTGGCTGTGATACATGTCAGGATGTATGTCCTCATAATCAAAAAGTTGCTGTGACAAGGATGACAGAGTTTCGGGAAAACATTATATCGGAATTGAGTTATGAAGAGTTATCGACAATCTCCAATAAAGAATTCAAAAGGAGATATGACAATCGTGCTTTTAGTTGGCGCGGCAGGAAGTTGATTGTACGGAATTTTGAATATTTGTCATAAGCTTTGAAAAACCATATTTTAAAACATAAAGGCACAAAGCCGCTACGCGGACACAAAGACCACAAAGGGGATAAAAAACCTCTTTGTGGTCTTTGTGTTTAACGTGGTTTTCCCCTCTGCGTTCTCTGCGCCTCTGCGGTAAATCGTTCTTTTCTTTAAGACCGCTTTTTACCGCAGAGAATACAGAGGGGAGTTTTAAAAGAACGCGTAGCGTTTTTCTTACCGGTTGACGATGTTGATACCCTGTGCTACGAGGCAGTCAGCTACAGTTGTTATATCTTGGGGAGTAGCTTCAGTTATATGATCAAGTGTATAGTTCATCTGTAAAGATTGCCATTTTTGTCGACCGTAAGTATGATATGGCAATAATTCTACGGTCACTGGTTTCGGTAAAGAGTATATGAGATTTATTAATGATTGTATATCCTCGGGTAGGTTGGTTACTCCAGGGATGACTACATAACGTAGGGTGACGGTCAGATGCTCAGTCATATATTTCAAGTTACTGATAATTTGGGTATTATCAAAGCCTGCTAACCAGCGGTGTTTTTGTGGATCCACGGCCTTAATGCTGAATAAGGCGGCATCTGTATAGGGTAAAATATCAGTGATATTTTGCTGGTCATAGTAGCCAGCAGTGTCGATCATTGTATGAATCCTATGGGCGTGGCAAGACGACAATAGCTCAGCAACAAATTGGGATTGTAGTAGGGGTTCGCCGCCGCTGAGGGTCATTCCTCCCCTGGAGGCATTGTAAAAGTGGCGGTAATGAAGTATGTCCGCGAGGACCTCTTCTGTGCTGATGGTTTGATTACCTTGGAGCCAAGTGTCAGGATTATGGCAGAAACGGCAACGTAGCTGGCAGCCTGAGAGAAATAGTACATAGCGAATACCCGGGCCGTCCACGGTGCCGAACCGCTCGATAGAATGATAGTAACCTTGCATGCTGGCCACCTCCTGTTACAAGGCCTTATAGAAAGTGCGTTCAATGACTTCTTCTTGCTGGGCAGGGGTGAGTTTGATGAAGTTAACAGCATAACCGGATACTCGGATGGTTAATTGAGGGTATTTTTCAGGATTTTTTCTGGCATCTTCCAATATAGAAACATCAAGAGCATTGACATTAATATGATGTCCATCTTTTGCTGTATAACCGTCCAGTATACCAGCTAAATTTTGCACTCTAGTATCTATAGTTTTGCCTAAGGTAGCAGGAAGAATGGAGAAGGTATAGGAAATGCCATCACGGCAGTCGTCATAAGATAATTTGCAAATGGATTGCATGGCAGAGAGTGCACCATTTTTGTCACGACCATGCATCGGATTAGCTCCAGGGGCAAAAGGTTGTTTGGCTTTGCGGCCATCAGGGGTAGCGCCTGTTTTCAAACCATACATTACATTTGAGGTAATGGTTAGTATGGATAAGGTATGTTCAGCATTGCGATAAGTAGCATGTTCTTTCAGTTTTGTACTGAATTCATGACTGAGCTGGGTTGCCAAGATATCGACGATATCATCGTCATTACCAAAGCAAGGGAAGTCTCCTTCAATGGCAAAGTCTTTAGCAATACCATTTTCATCACGTAGAGGTTTGACGCGTGCATAGCGAATGGCGCTTAGTGAATCTGTAGCCACAGATAAACCAGCTACACCAAAGGCCATAGTTCTTTCTACATGAGAATCATGGAGAGCCATTTGTGACCGCTCATAGGCATATTTATCATGGCTGAAATGAATGAGATTCATGGTATTAACATAAAGTCCTGTGAGCCAAGTGAACACTTGTGA
>Ga0316600_10000293_pt1 | contig 25723 bp, 22 predicted proteins | sample OWC_soil_day5_CT_FD_207652 | JGI IMG/M metagenome (GOLD analysis project Ga0316600, IMG submission 207652) | Wetland soil microbial communities from Old Woman Creek delta, Ohio, United States - OWC_soil_day5_CT | ecosystem: Environmental > Terrestrial > Soil > Wetlands | place: USA: Ohio... | reverse complement strand
CTCTCTAGATAAGAGTCTTATTCAATTAAAATTATAGTATCATTTTGCTATACCATAGTCAATAGTCACAAATCAACAAATTTATTTTCTTACTCACTGTATGTCCCCATCGCCTTATTTGCTCAACAAGGCAACCTTCACATCACATGTAACGGCAATACGTAATTGACAACGGCAATAAAATGCGCCGCACTACCAGCCAGTACAAACAAATGCCAGATCGCATGATTATAAGGAATTCGTTTGACTAGATAAAAAACTGCCCCTACTGTATAAAACAGGCCTCCAGCGATCAGCCAATAAATCGCTTCAATAGATAAGGCTGCAATCAACGGTTTCATGATAAATACGGCAAACCACCCCATCAGCAAATAACAAATGGTAGAAAGAATTTTAAACCGTTTCACAAAAAACACTTTGAATAAAATTCCAATCGCTGCGAGTGACCAAATCACACCAAAAACCGTCCAGCCAAAATTTCCATGCAGAGGAATTAACGCAAACGGCGTGTAATTGCCAGCAATTAAAATATAAATTGCCGCATGATCAAAAAATTTAAATAAACTTTTCAATTTTTCATTGGTAAAGCTATGATACAGCGTTGATGCCAAATAAAGTAAAACTAAAGAGCCACCATAAATAGCCCCACTCAACAAATGCCATTCACTGGCATCATTATAAAGAACTACCATAACACAAAGAGCAATAATGGCTAGTATCGTTCCTATTCCATGTGTAACAGCATTCAATATTTCTTCTAAATTTAGCGCAGACGCGCGATTTTGATTCATCATATGAACACCTACTTTAACTTTTATTTACTATTTCTATTATAACACACTTCGATTTTAAGATACCCTTTTCTATTAAAAAAGTAATAATTATTTATTATTATTCATCTCTTAAAATCCGTCCATCATTTATATACACTGTGCAGAAGTTTTATTTCTTGGGCGTACCCGTCTAGCTCATTTGGCGTTTCTAAAAAGAAAGGTAAATGGCGAAGGTTTGGATGATTGATGACTCTAGTAATGGCTTCTAACCCGATAAAACCATCCGCAATTTTTGCATGTCGATCTTTATGGCTTCTAAACGGATTCATACTGTCATTCAAATGAATTGCATAAAGTTTGTCTAACCCGATTACGCGATCAAATTCTGCTAAAACACCATCTAAGTCATTCACGATATCATAGCCAGCATCATAAACATGGCAGGTATCCAGACAAACACCCATTTTATTAACTAAATTTACTCTACTTAAAATCTGCTGTAACTCTTCAAAACTTTGTCCGATTTCACTTCCTTTTCCCGACATAGTTTCAAGCAACACAGTCGTTGTTTGCTCTGGCTTTAATATCTGATTTAGCATTTGTGCAATAAAAGTAATACCTACCTCTACCCCTTGCTTCACATGACTACCAGGATGAAAATTGTATAAATTGTGGGGCAAATACTCCATCCGCGCTAAATCGCCCTCCAACATTTCGCCGGCAAATTTTCTTGTTCTTTCATCGGCAGAACAAGCATTTAAGGTATATGGAGCATGCGCTAAAAGTTTCGCAAATTTATTTTCTTCGATCAGTGTCCTCAGCCCTGCAATATCTTGTTCATCAATCGCTTTTGCTTTACCGCCGCGTGGATTGCGCGTAAAAAACTGGAAGGTGTTTGCACCGATTTGCAAGGCTTCTTTACCCATATGTTGGTATCCCTTACTCATAGATAAATGACAACCTATATATAACATAATAAATTCCTCCATTATATATTGATAAAATCATAGCAATAGGGTCATACGAAACACATTCATTGTAACAAAAATTTTTCAGATTCTCATCTATCACTTTAATTTTTATTAAACAAGCAAACACATTTCATAAAAACTTACAAAGCCTTTATATACAGCGATACTTAAATTAATATAAATTTTACTTGTCCAATTTAATAAAAAAACATAAATATAGTCAGAACACCAACTATATTTATGTTACCTTATCTGTTAATCAGCAATCAGTAGTGGTACTACAACTGATACCTGCGAACAGGATAATGATGATAATCAAAAACCAGATCCAACCGCCGTTATTGCCAGTACCAAAGCCCATTTAGAACGCCTCCTCTTTTTATACAATCATAGCTTTTAGCTACTGTATACTATGAACGATTAAGCCGTATTGACACTATGGTTTATCAATTAGATTAATTTTATGTTGTTAACTCATTATAATTATTTTTTATTTTCTAAAATTTAACAAAATACATTTGATTTTTGTGTAGTTGCTTAGTATAATTGTCCTGTAAAATAAAATTTAGCAAACCACTCGAAAGATTGGGACGCAAAGCTACAGATCTAAAATTTATATTGTTTTTTATAAATGATGATGGCTGAGTTGCAAATAGATACCTTGCGCATTCAACTCTGCCTTAAGGCAGAGTTTTTGTTATATATAAGGAGATTTGCTCGAAAAAGGTCGTGATGATTATCATAAATAGAATACTATATAGCCAAAGAAATCTAGGGAAGATTGTCCTATTCCTTTTATTTGCACTACTATTTTTAAATCAGCAAAAAATAGTCGACTATGCTACTTCTTTATTTTATCTTTTACTTTTTTTTGAAATAGCATTGCTGGCTTATTTTTTCTATGCTTTTGAAAAAAAGTCAGCACAAATAACACATGCACAGAGAGAAATAATTACGTTAAAAAACACACTTGCTACACATGAAAAGGCAAAGAAACTCTTATTTTTGGAAAAAGAACGTTATCGCATCACCAATCAATTAACAAATGACATTCTTTTTGAGTATGATGTCAAATCAGACATTCTAACAAACACAATCAAATTTCAAGAACTCATTGGAAAGCCACCTATTCTTTACAACTTTTCTAAGATGATTCCAACATCAACGTTATTACAAAAAAATGATAAAAGAACGCTAAATGAGCTTTATATTAAATTGATCGCAGGTACACCCAAAATTTCCGCAGAAATAAGAATTTTAGATATTAAACATCCTACTCTATATAATTGGTGGCACATCAATGGAGAAACGATTTATAACGATAAACATGAACCAATGAAATTAGTCGGGAAACTCATTAATATTGACGCACAAAAAAAAGAAATAGAACTCTTACAAGCCAAAGCTTATCGGGATCCTTTAACTGGTCTATATAATAAAATGATTACCCAATCATTAATCAATGAATTAATTAAGAAACAAAAACCTCATCAAATGCACGCTTTAATGATTATTGACATTGATAATTTTAAATCCATTAACGATACGTTAGGACACTTAGTTGGTGATGAAGTGTTAATCACTGTAACCAAACAACTAAAAGCATTGTTTGGCAAACATGATATCGTTGGTCGAATCGGCGGTGATGAGTTTGTTGTTTTCATGCATAATATTCGTTCTATGAAAGATATTATTACCAAAGCAAATGCGGTTACTCATGTCCTTCGTACTGATTACTTTGAACAAAATATCAACACTTCCATTTCTGGTAGCATTGGAATATCACTATGTCCTCAGGACGGCGTAAATTATAAGGAACTATTGAAAAAAGCCGACAATGCATTATATAAAATAAAAAAAGGTGGCAAGGACAACTTCGCTTTAGCCAACTCAGTTGAAAATTATAATCAATATTTTGAAAGTTCTAACTAAACCAGAAAAAAGCTATAGGTTAATAGCTTTTTTCTGGTTTCTCAGACTATAACAAAAAAAATGAATTTATTTTGAAAATAACAGTAAAATAAAACAATAGTCCAAAAAACCGACTTGTAACAGGTTAGACTATAAATACTACGCAAATACCTTTTACGCTGTTTAATCCTTTCAATTTATTATATTAAAACCGTTTATATTGTTTGATGTACACTGTATAATATGGATATAAACTGAATGTTTCTTTATTTAGCATGATACTGTAATTGATAAATATGATAAGGTGGGAGGCATTTATTATGACAAAAAACGAATTTGAACAATTAGTTGATTTCGTTATAACCACTGGCATCAAACCACCTCGGGTTTTATTTATCGGTGGCTTTGAGGATTGGCACACAAGAGCTTCCTTAGCAAAATTTCTCTACCACCCTGCCTACAGTAAATTTGATGAAGCGATTGAATTATTTGAATCTGTCATTGATGTACAAGTCAGCACGCCCGAAGATATCGAGCACAAGGCTTGGTCCTTACGATACTTGAGTTCTATTTTGCGTAAAAAGAAAGGCAATCTAAGCGATGCGTTAACCTACATCGACACTTCGATTGCGCTAGCTGAAAGCATTGATTTCAACTACCATATTATCAACCGTGGTGAATTATGGGCAGAAAGATGGATCATTTTAAACTTTCTCCACCAAACCAATGTAGCATTAGCCGAAGCAAATCAAAAAATTGCTGAGCACCAGTCTCAATTTGCTAAAAACAATAGTTATCTCTACAATGCCTATCGCTTCAAATCACAAGTAGCCGGAGCCCAAGGCAATAGCAGTGATTCCATAAAATTTATCAAGCAGGCATTATCCTATATCAAATTAAGCGACGAAGACAAACGCAATCTAGCCGTTCCTTTCTCTTCAAAGCATCAAAATATTTTCACGACACTCTCCAAAATTGATCTAGCCACACCAGAGCTAAGCAGTATCGCTTGGACGATATAAAATGATTATCCTTTCAGAAGGAACTATATACTTCTTATGAATTGATTATTATACCTTAGTTGATAAGTTAACGCTTCTTAACTCTGCTAGCAAAAATAATAGATATACAAATAATCGGTCTGGATAATTTCCAGACCGATTATTTGTATATCATCATCACTTTCTCTGTCTATATTACGTAACATGATCTAATACACTTGATATTTGATTTAATAATGCTTGTGTTTCGAAGAACTCTTCCTGTTCCATGGTAGCAATCGAGAATCCAGCATGAATGAGCAAATAACTGCCTTCACTCACCTTCGGCGTCAATTGAATATTGACGTTTACCAAAACCCCTTCAACGTCAATTAAAGCATGTTCCCCCTCTACTTGCACTACTTTACCGACTGCCGCTAGACACACGTTTAAAAACCTCCTCATTTGCTTTATCATGCTTTCAGTTACAGTTAATGTAATGCAAACCCTTTACACTTCTTCACCCTATTGTATGATGAGAAAATATCAATAGAACAAACTCTCCTCTAGCTAAACACTACATTTTTAAAATTCAAAAAGTACTCAAACAAAACAACTTGGCATATTTTGATAAAAAGCAAAGCTAGAGGTGGCTTTATGGAACATGCCGACTTCCTCCAATTATGTGAAACCTATCGACTTGGAATCGACCATGGATTATCTGCAAAAATCCTGCCAGCAATTCGTACATTTATAAACCAACCAAATAAAAAAAAGCTTCCAGTGATATGGCTGGAAACGAGTGATAGCGGTGATAACAACATCGCCTTCATGAATACAACGTATCCATATTTACATCAAGTATTCACCGATATGATTGATCTTTTATACAGCAATACCTTTATGGCAGCACAAGGAAGTGATGCGCTAGACCTGCTATTTTTTTCAGCCGAACATTTTCAAAAGGAATTTGCACTGGTTGTAGAAGGTGCTATTCCCACCAAAGAAAACGGAATCTTTAACGTTATCGCCCGAACTAGCCGTGGCGATATTACTGCCTTAGAAGCTGTTAAACATCTAGGTAAAATGGCTAAGTATATCATTGCAATTGGTACCTGTGCTAGTTTTGGCGGAGCTTCATCGGCTGCGCCAAATACGACAGGGTCTGTCGGGGTAAGCAGTGTACTGAACCGCGAAGTCATCAACGTAAGTGGTTGTCCGGTGAATCCAGATTGGTTCGTCGGGACTCTTGCCCACTTAATCATGTATGGTAAACCAGAACTTGACAACCTTAGCAGACCTACACTCTTTTACGGCAATACGGTTCACCGTCATTGCCAACGGCGTTCCTATTTTGACAAAAAAATATTTGCTAAAAAATTAGGCGATATTGAGTGTATGTTTTCCCAAGGCTGCGCAGGTCCTCGAACCAGCTCCGATTGTCCTTATCGTCAATGGATCAATCATGTCAGCTGGCCTGTTAAAGTAAATACCCCTTGCATCGGCTGTACCAACCAAGACTTTCCCGATGGCTCGACTCCTTTTTTTAAACCATTACCTGAAAAGAATACGAGCAAAACCACGACCATCGCTGACAAAAAGAAAGGAGAAACGCATGAGTCCACGCAAAATACTCTTTAGTCCAGTAACCCGCGTGAGCGGACTACTTTCAGTGGAATTCACCGTAGATCATACCTATATTAGCGAAGCAGATGTCTGCTGCACTATGTTTAGAGGCTATGAATATATCATGAAAAACCGTCATATCACAGACGCCGTATACCTAACCCAACGTATTTGCGGCATATGCTCAACCGTCCATGGCGCAACTGCCAGCTATTTACTTGATAAAATCTACGATAATGAAATTGAGGAAAATGCCCAGTACTTGCGAAACATTATGCTGGCAGCGGATTTCCTGCAAAATCACATTCGACATTTCTATTTTTTCGAACTACCCGACTACGTTACTATGCCGAACCGACCACCATTTTTAATGCAAAATTGTACGGATTGTCGTTTAAGTGAAGAACAAAACCAACGTCTAGCTGGCAATTATATCAATGCCGTTAAAGCATCCGAACAAAGTCACCAGATCTTAGCTTTGTTTGGTGGAAAAGCTCCACATCAACATAGTTTTATCCATGGCGGCGTAGCTGCCTCGCCTACAGCGGATAAAATCACGCAGGCTTTGGCGCTCTTGAAAGAGATTCGTGATTTTGTCGAGCAGTATATGATGCCGGATACAGAGCTTTTGGCAAAGTGTTATGATGATTATTTTTATATTGGTAAAACAATCGGCCGCTTTCTGTCCTTTGGATTATTCCGCTTTGGCGAAAAAAATGAATCCCCCTTATTGAAAAGCGGGTTCTTAGAAAATAATCAATTGAAAAAGCCTAGAATTGACTTGATCCAAGAAGACATCTCGCGCGCCTGGTTTCAGAGGGCAAATTTAGCTGACGAAGTAACCCCAGCGCCCCATAAACTGGGTGCGTATACTTGGACAAAGGCAGTTCTCTATCAAGATAAACATTGCGAAGGCGGCCCGCTTGCTCGCATGATCATCAATGGTCACTATCATGGCGGAACCTCGACTATGGATCGAATCGTTGCTCGTTCGATTGAAACGCTTCTGATCACAACATTCATGGAAGACTGGCTAAAAAAGTTACGTCCCGGCAATCCTCCGATTTGTCAAAAAAAGCAGATTGTTACAGACCAAGCAATATCAGCTACCGATGCCATGCGTGGACCTTTACTTCATAGTGCACTTATCGAAAATGAACAAGTCTCAAGATATGATATTATAACGCCTACAGGCTGGAATTTTTCACCTAAAGACGATTGTGGTAATCGGGGCCCAGTAGAAATGGCACTCGTCGGGACACATCTGCCATCGCCCAATTTTCAGTACATTATCCCCGGGCGAATCATTCGCTCCTTTGATCCCTGCATTGCTTGCGCTACTCATTAACCTGCAGCATCACTTTTGTCCGTTGCCAGCAGATTATTAGTATCATGCCAATTTGCCGAAGCTAGAAATTACAATGCTGTTTTCTGTAATCCTAACGGCCTTACCCCTTGCTTATGAGGGCAGAGCGTTCTACACAAATTACAAGTATATACAAAGCCACCACCATCAGTCGTTTTCCCACAAACACTTCGACATTTGTACTGCTCAAGGGTATTGCCATCTAATGCACTAGCTGGACAATTGTCTAAGCAAATCCGACAACCTGGTATACACGCTTGATAAGCTGCCATCTCATCTGGCTCAAATTCTTTATTACTAAGAACCGCACCTAATAAAAGTATATTTCCGAACTGCTCATTAATAAGAAGCGTATTTTTTCCCATGATTCCTAATCCAGCCCGCACTGCTGCATGTTTTAGCGATAATATTCCCTGTCCATGTCGCCTACCTTCATCCCAGTATTCATAAGGCTCTGATGCTGGTACCGGAACAGCAGAAATTCCGTATTTCTCTAATTTCTCCGTAAGATTAAATGTAATTGAATTTATCTTATCAAAGACTCTATAATGGGCAAATGTATATATGCCTTGTGATGAAGAATCAAACATACTTATCGGAATGCGCACAGCAATTACAATTACACTTTTACATTCTTTTAAAATATCAGTCGGATGAAAACCAGCAGGTGCATCTGCAAATCGCTCTACTGAGGCTATTCCACATAGATCTGCCCCCATCTCTTTCACTCTGTACTTTATTTCATCAGCATTGATATTTCCCATTCTCCAAAACCCCCATAAATTTTTTATTTTTTCTAGCTCTTTTTTCAAAATTATATTATCATAGAGTTATTCATAGGTAAAATAAATAGTATCGATGCGATACTTCAGAAAAATTGATGGGTGGAAAAAAGATGGAGTTTCGTCAATTAAAATCTTTTATTACTGTAGTGAAATTTTCAAGCTTTACAAAAGCAGCAGACCATATCGGTTACGCACAGTCTACGATCACCAATCAAATTCAATCCTTGGAAGAAGAATTTAATACCTTATTATTTGATCGATTAGGCAAGCAAATAAAGTTAACCAGAGATGGAGAAATCTTATATACTTATGCTGTTAAAATCCTAAATTTAGCGGATGAAACGAAAGACCGCATCTCCAGCTCACAAATTCCCAAAGGTCCACTCATTATTGGGACTGCAGAATCACTCTGCACACATCACCTATCTAAAATTTTCACGATACTCCGCTCTTGTTATCCTGACATAGAAATCGACATTCGCTTCGATGCCTGTTCCGACTATCGCGCCAGCCTTCGAAAGAATTTTGTCGACATCATATATTTTCTTGATGTGCCCTGCAACGAGCCTGATCTTGTTTCACATGTCCTTACGGATGAACCCATGACGCTAATAGCACCTCCTAATCACCCACTAGCTAAAAAAGATCAGATTACACCGTATGACCTCCATGGTCAATCCTTAGTTTTGACACAAAACGGCTGCAGTTATCGTCGAATTCTCGAAAGTATGCTTGCACAGGCAGGTGCAAAGCCATCCTCTACCCTAGGGATAACCAGTAACGAAGTAATAAAAAAACTTGTTTCTGATGGCTGGGGAATCGGCTTTTTGCCGTATATAGCGGTTAAAGAAGAACTTGCAAATCACCAATTTGTTGCCTTGCCTTGGGCAGGAAGTCCATTTAATATTAAAGTCCAACTCATCTATCACAAAGAAAAATGGATTTCTCCTGCTATGAAAGCTTTTACCGATATTATTCTTGAAACATTTGAAATACAGGCAGATAAAATTGAGTAAACGCTATTTTTTCCAAAGGCTCTACTGTATTATAGTAAGTAATACTTTTATATCTAGTATCGTGAAACATGTTACTTAATAACCAAATAATGAATAAACTTGTATGAACAACAATTACAGTTCAACGAAAGCGGGGATTTTACTACAATGAAAAAAATTTTTATCCTAGTCGCAATTATGCTGGTTTGTATCGCACCTACTTGCTTTGCGAAAAAACAAGCGACGGTAGAAAGTCAAAACACTTGGACCTACGCTCAAGAAATCAGGAAATTTGCTGATCCAGCTACAGAAAATATGCTTTTACGGTTTAACGATGGGAACTATAGCCAATACAGCAAAGATTTTAGTCCGCAAATGAAAGCTGCGATGTCAGAAGAAAAATTCAAAGACGTTGATACAGCAATTAAAACTAAATTAGGAAATTACGTTTCCATGGAATTTGCAAATATCGATATTAGAGACAGCTATATTACAGTTTCTTATAAATGCAAATTTTCTCAAGAAAGCGATCCTATATTAATTAGCAGTGTCTTTATCCAAAAAGATGGCAAAATCTACGTGGATGGGCTTTGGTTAAATCCTCTAAAACGCGTGGACAATACCACGAACGACGCTAACGCTGTGAAAGCTGCAGAATAACATACATAGCGAGTATATGTAAAAAATATTACGTTCACAAAAACAAGCCGGAAATACTTCTTATGATGAAGCTATTTCTGGCTTGTTTATTTTCCTAATACCATTTTTGCTATTTATTCTTAATGAGCCTTCAATTTACTTTTATATATTGCAATTTTCTCATCCAAATTCTGCAGATTGCGTTCCCACTTCGCTTTTTCTTCCATGACAAATACTTTATGTTTCTCCAGTATTTCCAGCCTTTGCTTTATTGTGGAATCCCCTTGATATCTGAGGATCGCGTATTCTCTAATCTCTTTAATCGACATCCCTGTATCCTTTAGCTTTTTAATAAATAGAATCCAAGCAATATCTTGTTCTGTATAAAACCGTCTTCCTATTGCATCTCGGTTAATCACAAGCAGTTGCTCTTTTTCATAATACCGCAATGTAGGCGAACTTATATTGGTTATCGTTGAAAATTGTCCAATTGAATACTTCATTTTAAAATACCTCTTGACTTAAAGTTAACTTTAAGAGTTACAATTCGATTATAACAAATATAGGAGGTCATCACAATGGAATTGAATCGTTTTGAAAAAGGGCTAGAAAAATTGGCAGAGGTAGACGGTACTGCTGGAGAAAAAGTAATTGCAGCCCTTGGGGACATCGCTCCTGATTTAGGGAAATATATTGTCGAGTTTGCTTTTGGTGATATCTACTGCCGAGAGAACTTAAATTTACAAGAGCGAGAACTTATCACCTTATCAAGTCTAGCGACCTTAGGTGGCTGTGAAGCACAGTTAGAGGTGCATATCAATGGGGCTCTAAACGTCGGCATCACGCCACAAAAAATCATTGAAGTCTTTATGCAATGCATCCCTTACACTGGTTTTCCAAGAGTTTTAAACGCTGTTGGCGTTGCAAAAAAAGTCTTCAGTGAAAGAAATATAAGTGTTTCGACTACTTCTATTTAGATAAAAATATCAACCTACTCGCTAAGTCAACCCTATAGTAAATTTAAGGCTTTTGAGATTTTGCTCAAAAGCCTTTTTTGCGTTTCAAAATCAATTTACCTATAATACTTGACACTTCCTTTTGATTTGTGAAATAATAGAGTGTTTAGACTTTTTATACAAAAATTTTAGGATCACTTTTCCACATTTCACGAACAACATTTGATAAGAAAGCCTTTCCATATTATATCGTCACATATAGTACAGAATTGTATATGAATCTGAGTGTTTATCCTGTGATTTTTATGTGCCAAAAGGTATACCTACCATAAAGGAAGTTAAAAAATAATGAGTATTTTATCAGTTGAAAATATGAGCCATTCATTTGGCGACAGAACGATATTCAGCGATGTATCTTTTAGATTATTAAAAGGCGAACATATTGCATTAGTTGGTGCTAATGGTGAAGGGAAATCAACCTTTATGAAAATCATCACCAATCAGCTATTGCCTGACGGAGGCAACATTGACTGGAGTAATAAAGTCAGCGTTGGCTATATGGATCAACATGTTGACCTTAAGAATGGCAACACCGTAGAGACTGTCTTAAGGGGTGCTTTTTCAAATTTATTTGATATCGAAAAAAAAATCAATGACTTATATATTGAATTGAGTAACATGACGGAAGAAGAAGGCAATAAACTACTGCTTAAAATTGCCGATATGCAAGATATCTTAGATGCTAATAATTTTTATGGTATCGATTCAAAAATCGAAGCCACTGCGAGCGGGCTTGGGATTCGGGAATTTTTAGACGTAGATGCCTCAAATTTAAGCGGTGGACAAAGAACTAAGGTGTTACTCGCTAAACTGCTCTTAGAAACCCCTGATGTTTTATTGTTAGATGAACCGACGAATCATCTGGATGAAGAACATATTGAGTGGTTAAAAGCCTATCTAATAAATTATGAAAATGCTTTTATCTTAATCTCTCATGATACTGAATTTGTAAATAGTGTCATCAATATCGTTTACCATCTTGAACATAAAAAACTAACAAGGTATGTTGGTAACTATGATCAATTCCTTAAACTTCATGCCATAAAACAAGAACAGCTCCTCATTGAATATAAGGAACAACAAAATGAGATCTCAAAGCTCGAAAATTTTGTACAAAAAAATAAAGCCAGAGCTTCAACTGCCAAGCAAGCAAAATCACGAGAAAAAAAATTAGATAAGATTGAACGAATTGAAATCAAAAGTGAAGCTATAAAACCACATTTTGAATTTAAAAAAGCCCGTCGCTCTGATGGCGTAATTTTCCAAGCTAAAAATTTAGTCATTGGTTATCATAAGCCTTTAAGCAAATCGCTAAACTTAAAAATGCAAAGAGAGCAAAAAATTGCCCTCGTCGGTGCGAATGGCCTTGGAAAATCAACCTTACTAAAAAGCTTGCTTGGTTTATTACAACCGATCAATGGAAAAATAAATTTAGGGGATTACCAAGAAGTCGGTTACTTTGAACAAGAACTTGCCGAAGATAATACGAATACTGTATTAGATGACGTTTGGTTCAAATTTCCAGATTCTACACAAAGCGAAGTAAGACGTAATTTAGCGCAATGCGGTTTAACGAGAAAACATATAGAAAGCCCCTTTAATCGGTTAAGCGGTGGAGAGCAAGCTAAGGTCAGATTATGTAAACTTATTAATAAACCAACGAATATATTAGTTTTAGATGAACCGACAAATCATTTGGACGTATATGCCAAAAGCGAGCTCAAACGAGCTTTGAAAGCATATAGTGGCAGTATAATTTTAGTATGTCATGAACCAGAATTTTATAAAGACATTGTAACGGATGTATGGAATTGCGAAGATTGGGCTATATAAGGTTGCAACGATAATTTTCGCAGATTTTAATCCATAAACAAATCAAGACTTCCGAAGATTTCGGAAGTCTTTTTCTTGTGCAATAGCTAGCAATGACACTATCCAAGCTAGCTTTTTACTATAAGTTTCTTTCTTAGCGGCACTGTTAAAGGAATCGTAAGCAGTACGACTAAAGAAACGATGATTACAGCAGTTTGTATCCCAACGATATCACTTACCACGCCATAAATAGAAGGAGATATCGCGCCTGAACCAATTGTTAAAGTATAAAAAATTGCAAAAGCTTGCTGTCGTCGTTCTTCTGACACCAATTCGGGGACACTTCCATAAAGCACTGACGAAGTACCATTTAGCACGATACCGATCAAAGGGGAAAATAATACCGCCGTATTTAACGGAAAAATAATCATAGCTAAAATACATAAAGTTGTCATAAGCTCAGTAACAATGACTGATCGTAATATTCCAAACTTTATCGCCAATATCCCACAAACAAATTTACCAGCAGCGCCTCCAGCAAAGATGAGTGAAAGTACCAAACCTATAGTGGTGAGATCTGCACCTTTTTCCTGTAATAAAAAAGGTAGAAACGTTAAAAATCCCATCCGCGTTGCGCTATCAATGATCCCAATTGTTGACAAAGACCAAAAAGCTTCGTAGCCCTTCCATTTTAAGCCTCCACTGGCTTTTGGACACTGCTTGACTTCGGTAATTTTATCTACTTGCTCAGTATCTCGATGATTTAGAAAAATAATGATGGCTATTGCCATACCAAAAACACCGAGTATATGACTCACAGTCATCCAACTATACTGCATCATCAAATATGCAGCTGTCCCTGGCAAAACTAGCTTACCGATATCACCAGCTACGTTAAAGGTACTCAAAGCGGTTCTGCGTGCATGGATGTCTCGGTAAGCATTCGATATGAGCGAAGAAGATATCGGATGTTGTACACTGGCACCCAATCCGCCAATTACGAGAAAGCATCCTAATACGATTGGTGCTCGTGCATAGCCCAAGAAAAAAACAGCCGTACTCGTAAGAACAATTCCAAATAATAATAAATTAAAGGCACCAATTCGGCGCGCAAGAGAACTTGCTGGCACTTGAAAACCTGCCATAGTGCCAGAAAAAAGTGTTTTCAAAAACCCGATTTCGGTAAAGGTGAATAAAAATTGCGCCTGCCAAACGGGGAAAAAAATATACAACATATCCGTAAATCCATCTTGGATAAAATGTGCTAAACTCCCTGTTAGCAAGGCTTTTTTATGTGTTTTACTCTGCTCACCAGCATAGATTTCAGCCATTTCATCCCCTACTTTTCTAAGTATTTCTTATATACTCTAATAGTCCACTATTTACATTTGCCTGTTTCGCAAGCATTTCTAACAAAGTACGAATCGGAGTCGTGAACGTTTTTTCTCGATGAAAAATCACCGAAAAATTGATCGTCAATTTCGGTGCGTTGTGAAACATACTCAGCGTCCCTTCCGCTAAATCGTTTTTGACTAACACTTCTGGCAATACCCCAACGCCCAAACCACTGAGTACTGCTTGGCGAATTGCTTCCGAATCACTATACTCCAAAACAGGTCTTACTCTCTTTTCCTTTAGCAAACTATCATATTTTTTTCGATAGATACCGCCTTGTTTTAAGGCAATAAAAGGCTGCTGCCAAACATCACTGCCATACTTTTCAACAAGATTTGGGTGGGCAACCCACATCAACTTTTCATCTGCGATATCAAATTTGATAATTCTATTGTTAGAAATCTCATCATGGATAATTGCAAAATCAAAACTATTGTCTAAGATTCCTTTCACCGTAATCGGAATGTCAAAGCAATGCTCAATGCTTACCGATACATGAGAAAATTGTTTTTGAAACTCCTGTAACACTGTCGAAAGTGTATGCGCCGCAACCGCTGTGCCAAGACCAACCTTAATCACTTTATCATACGAAAATTCTTGCAATGCCGCTTGCGCTTCCCCTTGGATTAACAGTAATTTTTCTGCATAACCAATCAAGCGTTGCCCCGCTTCTGTTATATATAATTTTTTCCCCACGCGCTCAAATAGCAAAACCCCAAACTGCTCTTCAAGTGTCCTAATTTGCGTCGTTACCGTCGGCTGACTAAACTTTAGTTTTTCAGCAGCTTGGGTGATGTTTTCCATCTTTGCAACTAAAAGAAAAGTTTCTAATAATCGTAACTCCATATACTTAACACATCCCACAATTTTACTTACTTCAATTGTAAGACATTATCTCACGCCTGACAAATTTGTAGCGACAGCCTCTTTTCAATTGTTTTATCTTTATTAAGAATACCGCTTCTTTCAGTAAAAAGGAAATTGAATCTATGAATTGGGTCAATACGTTTTTCTAATAAATAATCTAAATTTTTAAATCAACACCCTAGCCAATTGTTAAAAAAAATACTACTTTCCAACATGTCTTTCCGCGAAATCGAATGTGACTTGTACTACAGAGCAGAAAATGATATAACCGATAAAGCATCCATAAGAAGGTAAAGTAAGCCATTTGTTTTTGAATAATAATAGTATATAATAATGATAAAAATTCATTTTTTTACAAATATCGACTTAATAAAACATAATAAATATTATGTAGCAATCAGGAGATATCAAGATAAGTAACGGCTCCAAAGGAATTGATATATAAACTTTCATTTTATAAAAATACCAATTTTTAAATATAACTTATGTAGTAACAAAAGCAGACGCAACACTGATTTTTCACCAGAAGGAGTGATCCCTTTGACCGCAAAACATATCTCACGTAAGACAAATGTTTCTGATATAGAGAAAAATATATTAATAAAAGCACTCAATGAAAAATTGTTTTTCATCCTAGATAGTATTGCCGCTTATGTTTGCTATATTGATTCCACTACTTTACAATATAAGTTTGTTAACAATGCATTTGCAAAAGCTTATAAGATTTCGCGAGAACAAATTATAGGAAGTCATATGCGTGAAATACTTCCAGAAAAAAACTACCAATACGCAATTCAATATATTGAAACAGTAAAAAAAGGAACGCCCATAACTTATGAGTATTATTTTAGTGTTCCTATCGGAAATCGTTGGGTTAAAGTAGATTATATCCCTGAGTTTGATGCTAAGGGAAATGTTAGTTCATTTATTGTCCTTGGCACTGATATAACGGATCGTAAAATAGCCGAAGAAAATTTGCAAAAAAGCGAAGCACGTTATCGCTTTATTGTTGAGGCTGCCAATGAAGGAATTATGATTTTAAAGCCCGACTTAAAAATTTCATTTGTTAATTATAAATTATCTTTTATGCTCGGTTATGAATCGGAAGAATTGCTGGGGCTAAGTTTTAAAAATTTATTATTTAAAGAGCATTTAAACGACCTTGACATACAAATGAACGAACGAATGCAGGGAAAAGATGCAATCTACGAGAGATACCTAAAAAGAAAAGACGGTTCTAAACATTGGGTAATTATTTCTGCGAAAGCGATAATGGATGATGAAGGCCGCTATACAGGATCATTTGTTATGTTGACTGATATCCATGCACGAAAGCTACTAGAGGAACAGTTAAAAAATGCAATAAAAAAGCTCGAAGTATTAAGCAATGTAGATGGCTTGACCAATTTGGCAAACCGACGATATTTTGACGAAACATTATCCTTAGAACATGCTAGATTATCTCAAAGCAATGCTAAGTTATCTTTTATTATGATTGATATCGATTTTTTTAAGGGATTTAATGACGCCTACGGACATCTTGCTGGCGACGACTGTCTACGTCAAGTTGCAAAAGTATTAGCCAACAGCATTTCTCGTCCCGAAGATCTCGTTGCCCGTTATGGTGGCGAAGAATTCATTTGCATGCTGCCAGAAACAAGCATGGAAGATGCCAGAGTGATTGCTGAGAAAATGAGAACGAACGTTGAAAATCTCCGCATTTGCCATAAAGACTCTAAAACTTCGGATTATGTTACGGTCAGTCTTGGGGTTGCAACCACACAATGCGTACCAAACCAAGACGTTTTTGAAACTATTCATGACGCAGATCAATCTCTCTATCAAGCAAAATCTAATGGGCGTAATCGGGTTGAATGTTATCGTTCATCCTCCAAAGAATAACGACACGAGAAAAAGCGATAATTACTATATATATCTAGATTTTCAATGAATATGAAAAGAACTATTTACACAAATGAATCTAGGTAAATATTAGGATTTATTCTTGACATTATCGCCATAGAGGACTAGAATATAATATGTAATTGCTGATATAGCTCAGTTGGTAGAGCAACTCATTCGTAATGAGTAGGTCGTAGGTTCGAATCCTATTATCAGCTCCATAGATAATTCAAGGCTTCCGAGGTTTTCGGAAGCCTTTTTGTTTTGCATTTGGTGTCCATTTTGGTGTCCGATTTTTATAATCAAATAATATGAACACAACACACTATAAAAATAATACCCTATTTTAATAAAACTGATATTTCATTTTTTATTATCTGATTTAAATCGTATAACTAAAGTTTCATCTAAAAATATATTACTATTTATACCTCCCCACATTGCCATTTTCCTTTCTTTATAAGAAATAAAATCTGAATGGATAACTTCTCGTGATACAGCTTTTATGTAGAGTTTAATATCCTCTTTATCTGTACTATATTCAATATAATCTGGGTAACATAAATACGAATGTGTTACTACAGATTTAGATGTATTCTTTAAGACAAAGGCTCTATCATTTACTCTCCATTTTTGTATTGAATCAGCAGATATTAATTCATCTGCACCTTCGATAACCATATGAGAAACAGCTATTATTGCATCTAATATAGTAAAAATTTTGTCAAAATTTCGATATACCCTTAGATCAGGTTGATTATTATTAACAATTTCCATTTTTACCTCATTAAATCTGTATACTTTAGCCTTCTCAGATTTTGGCTGGTTTATAGTTAATAATTGTTCACTAAGAAGCTCTTTACATTTTTGAATACTTATTCTTTTGAGCATATCCATTTGGGTAGATTGTTCCAATAATTGATGTACTGGCTCAAATGTAGTTATCCCATAGTCTAAAGCATTCAAATAAAATTCTTTATTATCTCGTTTATATGCACCCCTAAATCCCATAGTATCATTTTTTAATACACTCCAAACTACTTTTGCAAAAAGAAATACATCAGATGCCATAAAATCGTTCATATTTAAATCCCTACGTTCCAACTCTCGTGGACCAATATAATATGGACCTAACCGTTCATTTTCTCCCGTTATATTAATTTCATCATTTATATTATGTACCAATCCAAAATCAGATAACATCAATTCATTATCTAAAATTAATAAGTTATCAATTTTTATATCTCTATGCGAATATCCTCTATCATGTAAGGCGCATAAAATATTCGACAAATTTAATAAATATTTTAACTTTATCCTTAAATCACCTTTTTTGTTTGCAATAAATTCACGGAAACTTCGAGCTTTATACATTAAATACCATACTTCATAATCATTTTGAATCTCTTTTGGACAATGAAAATCTAATATTTTCATTATTCCAGGAATATTTTCTTGTAAAAACATTACAGTTTCTATTTCTTTATAAAACCTTTCGTATCTCTCTTTTTTTTTCGCGCCCCACCATTTATTCAAAGAAAGTACCTTTACCACGCAAGAATCAGCTATTGAGCTATTCAAGATATTAACTTCATATACTTCTCCATTTCCACCATTTTTAATCCAATTCTTTACTTTAAATTCATATAAATTACCTTTATATATTTTATCTGTATCCATCTTCAGCAGCTCTTCTTTCTGCTTCAGACTCTTGCTGATAGCTTCTATACAAGTCATCATAAATTTGGGCTGATTTGGGATATAAGATTCGTATTCCATCTGCATTTTCTTTGTATTTTAACGCCATCTCTTTTTCTTCTCTACCTGCATTAGGTGAATATACTCCTCGTTTGTTGCATTCTTCAATAGTATATGAATGTCTAAGATCATCATCAGAAAATTCTTCAATAATCGCTCTTACTGATTCATGGGGATAGTATCCATCTTTACCAACAGGAGAATATGAAAATAAACGTCCTAACGAATGACCTACTAAATTTAATTGACGTTGCTTTATTAATTGATCTCGAAACTTTTTGACCCATTCTTTTAATTTTTCTAAATCTATATTTCCATTATCTTCGCATGGACAAAACAAAGCCTTATGATAAAGTTCATATGCATTCCGCATAATTTTATCCTGCTCTTTTGTTTTCTTTCTACGTTCTTCCCCTTCATGTAAATAAATAGTATCAATTATGTGGGCGTACTCATATGGATTGGTTTTAAAGACATTTTGCAATCGCTTCAGTTTTCTCCAATCCATAATATTAAACATAAATATTTCTAAAGAAGCTATTTCAGAATCTTTTTCAGAGCCAATCTCAAATGCCATTTCAATATTTTTCATTATTTCTTCTAAATAATAATCCGACATCTGGTCATTGCATTGAATATCTTTAAAATCCTTAAAATCAACCATAAATCGAAGAATTTCTTCCGATGTAAGCGTTTTCAATCCAGTATGTAAACAATCAATATAACTTCCAGCATTATTATACTTTTTAAATTCATTTAAAACCCACCTCAACGTATCTTTATCATTAGATATTTGAAACCTTCTAATCTTTTGACTCCAATACAATTGCTTAATATCTTCAGCTTCATCCATTATCGCTGGATGATTACCATACTTCAAATCTTCTATGCTCAATATTCCAACATATAGCTCATCTTTCCCATTGTAATTTTTGCTAAGTAATTTAGCTTTTTTTATAACAGAAATATCTCCATTTCTATAAATGTAAGTTACATAACCCAATATAACACTTTCTATATCTTTAATATTAAGTAACTTCCCATAAATTGCATTATCAAAAATCCCATCTGTATAATACTTTGCAATATAAAACCCTAGATTAGTATAGTTCTCTTTATCTATTATCTTTATTAAAAAAATTATGTCTAAATTATTACGTTTAAAATTTTTAATACCTTCTTCAATCTCTTTATTTTTTAAAAGTTTATTTTCATCTCGTCCATTATTTTTTTCGTCATAGGAAATTGGATGTAATATCGGCATATTAAATTCGCCATTGAATAAATATATGTAATCGTACTCTTTAGCAGTAAAATTTATTGATATACATACTTTTTCAATTTTTTCTAAAGCCTCTTCATCCATACTCCAACCAGCTGTTGAAAAATATCTATGTCTATATATCTCACTTCTTAATTTGTCTTTAATTATTCCTTTATTAGAATCATTCATTTCATTAAGTTCAGCCCTTAATTTATTCAACAAATCATCTAACATTTCATTTGGAAATATTGAAAACACATTAATTATTTCTATCCACTTTTCAAAATCTCCATTTATATTATTTATGCATAATTGGGCATAAGCATTATATATAGTAAATACATCCTTATTAGTAAGGTTTTCTTTTTCATCAACCTCACGATAATGTGGACTATTTCCCGTTCCAGTAATAGTTTGATGCTGATTTGGTAGTACATTAAATATTAAATCCCAACCATTTTCATACTTCTCAGCAGCATGTTGAGCTAATAGAATCTTCTCACTTGTCCTTAATACACTTATATTAAACCATGCACAGAATACATCTTGTAATATACTTTTCGGACTGTTAGATAAACTATATTTTAAATTTTTAGCATTAATAGCCAATAACCATCGAACTGCTCGACCAACATATTCTTTATATAATAATAATTGTTCTACAGCCCATAAGACATTCGTATAATAGTGTCTTCCTGTGATGGTATTATCACCACCAGCTTCAAATAATTCTATCAATCCACTAGGATTAATTAGCTCATCTTCAAGCCTTTCAATTAATGCTTTTGGTGAAGCTTCACATAGTTCTGGGAAAAATTTCGAAATATAACCCCACCGTTGAACGGAATTAATAGTGCGTAATATATCTCCCACAGTTTTATCTATATGATATTGACATTCTGTTTTTCTATAAATTCCTCTAAAAGTCATACTTCTGATCATGCCAGACTTTAATACATTTGAATTTTCCGGTTTTTCTGTGTTAAAAGAGGCCATGTAATGTTCTTCAAATGGTTTCTCAAAAATAGGATCAAGTTTCGTTATTACCTCAAATGACAATTTAATAAACTTATCCCATATAGTTTTATCAATTCGTTCTTCTAAATACTCCCATGCAATTTCACTATTAGCTAGCTGATATATTTGGGCACCGAAATGCACTATTTCAATAACAAAAGGTTCTCCACCTTTCATAAATGGCAATAGATCTCTCATAAATTCATCGTATGATTTTCCCGACAATTCTTCAATGATGTTTTTGTCCCCTTGGCATTCTGTCCATTTTCCATATAGAAGTGCAATAACAAATGAATTACTTTGTTCCCTACACCAGACAGGATCAATATTATATTGTCCTTTAAACAGTTTCCGTTTAAGCGGAATAAATAATCCATTAGTTTTTTCTACATAATCATAAGCCTCATGACTATCCATCCCTATTTTTTTTAATTTTTCAACAATAGTACTTCTAGTTCTTCTTTTAAGTACAATTTTATCTGGTTTAGTACAGTGTTCATCTTCTCCATAGATAAATACATTTATATTATTTTTTATAGCTACTATTTCACCAATATAAAAGTTCGGAATTAAAATGGCACTACTAATATTACCATTCAAGTACTCCCAGGATTCTTGATTATCTACAATAAGAACTTTACTATAATTTAAGGTATATTTTAATTCATTTAAAATACAATATAATGCTTCTTCTCGCGACTTTCCTACTACGTATATATTTTTATTTAAACCATCTTTAAATGATTTTTTAAATTCATCATCATCTATCTCAAAAAAGCCTAAATTAATTGCGGGTTCTGTACTATCTTGCAATTTCTGATCTATATCATCAATTGTATGAAATTTATACGTACCATTACCCGTAAATTTCTGAATATAAACTATATCATCGTATTCCTGACAATATTTATTTGGAACAAGCGCTCTTATAATATCTATACTTGTCATTCCTAGTGATATAGCGGTTCTGCCCTCTAATGATTCCGTTTGTATTATCCCCACTAACATATTATCAATAATTACAGGAGAACCAGAAAACCCATCGAAATTCTCTAATCTTTCTCCTGATAAATTTAAAACCCAGTCTATTTTTCGTGATTGATGTTCATTAATCGTGGTAGCAACTTTGTTTTCCATCGAAAAACCATTTTTTCTTGCACTTTGTGGATGACCAAAAGTAAAATACATATCATCCCGTTTTATCTCATAGCCTAAAGTAAATTTCAATGGACTAATTGTCTCAACAGTCTCCTCTAATTCTAGTATTGAAATATAATTGTTCCTTTCACTTCCAACAGTTTTCTTTACTTTGATAGCTTTATCAATATTCGCCTTAACAGGTATAATATTGATATCATATTCCGATGGATTTTCGTAATATTTATTAATTACATGGCTAGCAGTAATAACAATATTTTTGTCAACAAAGAAACCGGTTCCTAGCTCTATATCATTTCTATCTACTTTATTAACACATTCAATCTGCACTACACACTTTTCAATTCTTTCCTTTTCGTTATTATTCATCATGATCACCTGCCTCAAAATTTAGAGTATTTCCATTTCCCATTACAACTGAATAATTATATGTCTTTTTCAATATGCTTTCATCAATAACTTTACCTGTATCTACCGGATAATTAAAATAAAATGTCTTTTTATTACCATTACACTGCAATATCTTTGCTAATACTTCTATATTGGGATGATCATGTTTTTTCCCATTTGTCGAAATTAAATATCGCTTAGATTTTATTTGTTCTATCCATCTAAAATTATTTTTTAAACTCCCATGATGAGATACTTTTACTACATCAAAAGCTAAGGATTTTCCGCTATTTTTATATCTTTCAAGATTATTTAATATTATATCTTCATGACTATCAGCTAAGAATAAAAGCTTTTTTTCTTTGTATTCTAATATAAAAGATATTGATGCCCCATTACTCTTTGATTTATCTTTTTCCTTTTGTTTTATCGCTTTACCCATAAGCATATTAAGATCTTTAGAAACGTATGATATATCCTTACTTTCATCTACATCTATAACTGTCTTTAAATTTTTTATATACACCTCATAAGCATCATCAAAAATTTCTTCATTACTAATTGAAAACCCAATATCCATTTTTAATAATTTCTCAAACCACAGTTTTGCCAAATCACTTAATTTTTTCGTGTCTGGCGATAATATATAAATCTTAATATCACCTAAAATAATTTCATTTTTGTTATCCAAGTTCACGGATTCATAGTTAAATGATGCATTCCATCGCGTATTTACATATCCTAACCCATATAAATAACCTGCTAGCGTACTGCCTTGTTTCGCACTAACAAAAACATCCTCTTTCGATTCTTTTCTACATGCTCTTGAATTACTCAACTTTATTTCTTCTAAACAATTCTTTTCAAACCTTGATATGCTAGAAACTTTTTCTTTTTCAAATTGCATATGACGATATGAATTATGCCATATTTCTTTTATTTCTATAATATTTGGATTTTCAGCATTGCCATTTTCCCTTAAAAATTCTATAGCCCCTTCTATGTGATCTTCATCTATATGCGTAATAATCAATAAATCGATACATTGATTTTCTTTTTTTATCTCCATCAATCTTTTTTTTATATACGTTTTATATGTATCAATATATCCCATATCAACCATAATGTTTTTTTTATTATCTAATCGTATTAAGAATGAATCTCCATTTTCAGCTGGAAACATTTCTATAAACATAACTTCTCCTTCAATATTGATCTCACTCACTAAAATTATTTAATTCAATTACTTATTCTTAGGAAGCATGTTATATTTTGTGAAAATAGAATTCTTTCTTCACTAATGCATTTAATATCGATAAAATTACTTTCCATCTCATTTTCTTCCCCAAATATACCATTTACATCCGTTTTTATTAAAGAATATTAATTTTTATAGTTTTCCATAAAAACAGGTAAAATCCTTTATATTTACTTTTTGTATAAAAAAATGTCTCTCCTAAAAAAAATTGCCTAAACTAAGGTTTAGGCAATTTACACACTTATTAAATCATGTCTTTATAATTTTAGGACATATCTTTATTTATCCTTAATACTTTAGTTCACCAAAGCATTACAGATCACTCAATACCGATTATCTATTTTCCATACCATTTCTCCTTGCATTTCCAATACTCTTTGACAACAGCTCATCCATTGTATGAGCTGTTTGCTTTTCTGTTTTTTGTAATAAATGAGAATATCCCCTTTATGTTGTCGTACTATCTATATGCCCAAGTTTGCCTGCAACAGTTGTTAAATCAGTACCAGCTGCAAATTACAAAAAAGAGACGAATTTTTAAACCAAATGCGTCACTTCATATAGAAATAATGGAAACGTTAATTAAAAATAAGTTCTTAGCCAAGTGATATTGGTTTCTTATTTGCTAAAAAACAGTTTTCTCTTGAAATTTTTATTTAATCTATGTTAAAATATTTATGTACCAACCGGTAGGTATTTAAAAGAGGTGGAAATATGGTAAATAAAAAAATAGAGATTATCGAAATATCAGCAAAACTGATTCATTCAAACGGCTATGAATCAACTTCCATAAAGGATATTATGCAAGCAGCACAGATTGGAAAGGGGCAATTTTATTATTATTTTTCATCGAAACAAGATCTCGGACTTGCTGTAATAGATTATTGTTTTGAAAAATGGCAGAATCGCGTTATCAAAGAAAATTTGGCAACAAATGATGCTCCTGAAGTAAAAATTAATAGAATGCTTATTTGTGCTATTGATATCCATCAAAAAAAGGCAAGTAAATGCGGCTGTTTTTTTGGTAATCTAGCGATAGAATTGAGTGAACATAATGACCTTTTTCGCGAAAGGATTTATCGAATGTTTGCACTCTGGACCAAATATTTAAAAGTTCTGATTGATGAATGGCGTGAAAATAATAAATTACCGATTGCTTGTGATAGTGAAATTTTAGCGCAATCTATTGTCGCCTTGTTGGAAGGTGGCATCATGTTGATGAAAAATCGGCAGGATATTACCCCATTGCTGAATACTTCTTTAATGGTCAGAAAAATACTTGGTATGGAAGGAGCGATATCTTTTGAATAAAAGAAGAACATTGATTATTTTAATTACCATCATCGGATTGTTTATGTTAGGTGTAGGATATCACTTTATAACAAATAAAGAGCCTATGAAAGAGTCAAGCACCGGAGTTAACGTAGGTGAACATATGCCGGAATTCACGTTATATAATCTAGCTGGACAGGAAATTGCAGTTGGAAAAGAAAAAAAAATCACTGTAATTAATTTTTGGGCTACATGGTGCCCACCTTGTCGCGCTGAATTTCCTGAATTAGATAACTTTGTTAAGAGAAATGGAGATAAAGTCCAATTTTATTCCATTGATTTGCAAGAGGATAGGGCAAAGGTAGACCAATTTTTGAAAAATGGCAACTATTCTTTTTCAGCACTTTTAGATAAAGATGGTGCCATTGCGAAACAATTTCGTATTACCGCCATTCCAACAACAATTATTCTCGATGAGAAAGGTGTTATACGTTATCGAAAAAGCGGTGGAGTAACCGAAAACGAGTTAGAAAATATTATTGCAAAGTTGTAGGTGCTAGTATGGAAT
>Ga0316600_10000292_pt1 | contig 25756 bp, 22 predicted proteins | sample OWC_soil_day5_CT_FD_207652 | JGI IMG/M metagenome (GOLD analysis project Ga0316600, IMG submission 207652) | Wetland soil microbial communities from Old Woman Creek delta, Ohio, United States - OWC_soil_day5_CT | ecosystem: Environmental > Terrestrial > Soil > Wetlands | place: USA: Ohio... | reverse complement strand
CAATACTTCCTCAATAAACTGCACCATCTTACGATATGAAAGCGGCATTTCGCCAGCTTCAACTTCAATTGGCAATGCATTGACCAATAAAGGATCATAAAAAATCGTTACATTTTTATACGCTGATATATATTCAAGCATTCCCACGAATGGATGCTGTTCAAGATACGCCACAAGGGCCATCACTTTACGATTGATATCAGGATGAATGTACTTACCAAACTCCACCATAATCGCATTTTCACCTAAAGGATACATGTCTACTGACATTTTTTTTGCTATGCTCACTCTCATCACCCCACGTCATTTATATGAAAATAACTGACGATAGAGCCTTTTCCACCGCCAGTTATATTTACGTTTAATTGTTACAAAACACCGTATTGCTCATCACGAACATCGGTGATAAACATGTACCCTGGTGCATGGGTAATCATAAGTTCTGGTTTTACATGCATCGCTGCTGCCTGTGGTGTCACACCGCAAGCCCAAAACACTGGAACTTCACCAGGATTCACAGTTACTGGATCACCAAAATCGGGATTAAAAATATCTTTAATCCCGATGCTGCTCGGATTTCCAATATGTACTGGTGCACCATGTACTGACGGGAAGCGAGAAGTCACTTGTACAGCACGCACAACATCTTTTTCTGGAATTGGGCGCATACTCACCACCATTGGGCCAGAGAAACGCCCTGCTTTTGTACACGCTATATTGGTTTTAAACATTGGTACATTACATTTTTCTTCAATGTGACGAACACTGATACCATTGTTCATCATTGGAAATTCAAACGTAAAGCTACAGCCTAGTAAAAAGGCTACCATATCATCTTCCCAGTATTTTTTGATATCGGTTACTTCCTCGGTCATTTCACCATGACGATAGATACGATATTTCGGAATGTCTGTACGAAGATCAGCCGTCGGTGCAACCATAGCTGGAATTGGTGAGCCTGGTTCAGTTACATCAATAATCGGACATGGTTTCGGATTTCTTTGACAGAATAACAAAAAGTCAAAAGCCAACTCTTTTTTCATAATTGCCAAATTTGCTTGTGTATACCCTTTTGCCATACCAGAAGTAGGGCTTAACCATTCATTGTTACGAATCATCAAGCGCGCCGCTTCAGGACTCAAGTTTAAAATATCTGTCATAAAAAATCCACTCCTCTAAATCTTATCGCTTTCACTATCATCATTTCTAAACAAGCACGAAGAAAATTTATTTTTTTCCAAACGCCGTTACAATTACACCAGCATTTTTCAAGGTTTCATTAATTTGGTTGGCAAACGCCAAGGCATGTGCACCATCTCCATGAATACAAACGGTATCTGCTTTGATGGCAATATCGTCACCAGGTAGCGTCTTTACTCTACCTTCTTTGACCATACGAACGACTTGTGCCACCGCAGCATCAGAATCCGTAATCATCGCATTGGCAAGTCGGCGTGCAGTAAGCGAACCATCTGGCTGATAAGTACGGTCAGCAAAGACTTCTTCTGCCGTTTTTAATCCAATCTTTTTGCCGGCTTTGATCATCTCACTACAAGATAAGCCAAACAAAATGAGTTCTGGATTCACTTTATAAATGGCCTCAGCAATCGCTTCGGCAAGTTCTGGACGTTTCGCCGCCATATTATACAATGCGCCATGTGGTTTTACGTGTTGCATTTTTGCTCCTTCGGCTTTGACAAAGCCATATAAAGCACCGACTTGGTAAACGATCATATCATACGCTTCTTGCGCACAAATTGCCATCTCACGACGACCAAAACCATTTAAATCAGGCAGTCCTGGATGCGCGCCGATGGCAACATGATGCTCAAGGGCGAGTTTTACTGTTTTGCGCATTACACTTGGATCACCCGCATGAAAGCCACAGGCGATGTTGGCTGATGTGATAAACGGTAAAATCTGTTGGTCGCCACCAATCGTATACGCACCAAAGCTTTCTCCCAAATCACAATTTAAATCAATTGTATACATTTATTTTCACCTCATAAAAAAAGCTTCGGGTAAAGTTATCTTCACCCGAAGCAACTTTGCTTCAAACTATTTATACTGATTTTCTATAAAATTAATAGTATCACTACAATTCGGCATTGTCAATGTACATTTCACTTGCATCCCGCATATTTTCCTGCAAATATAACGTATTTATTAAATATAACCTTATTTTTTATTTAATTTAATTCTATTCACCACTATTTATTCATAACGTAACGCTTCGATAGGATCTAACAATGCTGCTTTTCTTGCTGGATAGATACCAAAAAACAACCCAATTCCTACAGAGAATGCAAATGATACTATAATTGGAGCGGCGGTGATTACCGTGTTGAAACCACCAAATTTAGCGATAAGAATCGCTGAAACGCACCCAAGTATAATCCCAACAAAACCACCGATAACCCCAATCACGACGGATTCGATCAAAAATTGCATCATAATGTTATGATAGGTCGCACCTAATGCTTTGCGAATGCCAATTTCACGGGTACGTTCGGTAACAGATACCATCATGATATTCATAATGCCAATCCCCCCCACTAGTAAGGAAATCGCCGCTATACTACCAAGTAAGAGCGTAATCATCGTAGTTGTTTCCGTCATCATTTCCATGATACTCGTTAAATTACGTACAGTAAAATCATTTTCTTTCGTACCAGTAATTTTATGGCGCTGCCGTAATAGCGTTGTAATTTCATCTTGAACCTGATCCATTGCCTCAGCAGTTGAAACCTGCACATTAATTGATTGAACATAGGTAACACCAATTAATCTTTCCTGCGCCGTTGTTAACGGAATAATCACTACATCATCCTGATCTTGCCCCATCGTAGATTGACCTTTACTGTCAAGTACTCCAATAACTTGATAAGGGGTGTTATTAATACGAATATTTTTTCCAATTGGATTGGCTTCACTAAATAAATTTGTCGCAACAGTAGATCCAATAACGGCGACACGATTACGAGAATTCATATCCTGTGTCGTAATAAAAACACCACTGCCAACGCTTAATGTACGAATCGCCATATATTCCGGTGTTACACCATAAACACCTGTATTCCAATTTTGATTACCAGAAACTACTTGATACTGACTATTTACCGTTGGTGATACATAATCAATATTTTTGATATCTTCTTTTATCGCCTCTGCATCAGTAAGCTTAAGCGTAATATTTGTACCAGCCTTAGAACGCAGCCCACCCTTAGTAGAAGCAGAACTTGGTGACACAATCAACATATTGCTACCAAGACTTGAAATGGAAGTTTGTACTTGCTCACGTACCCCCATTCCAATTGAAACCATAGCAATCACTGCACCAACGCCAATGATAATACCAAGCATCGTCAAAATAGACCGCATTTTATTGGAGACCAATGCTGATAAAGCGATATTCACACTTTCTCTAAACATTCTCTATGACCTCCTCTGGCTCACCACGCATCGTATCGCTTACTAACTTGCCGTCACGTACCATCAATTGACGCTCGGCGTACTTTGCGATATCTGGTTCATGTGTTACAAGAATAATTGTCTTTCCTTCTTTATGCAACTCTTGAAACAACCCCATAATCTCAATACTTGATTTCGTATCAAGATTACCGGTCGGTTCATCGGCCATAATAATTCTCGGATCATTTACTAGTGCACGGGCAATGGCAACTCTTTGCCGTTGCCCTCCTGATAACTCATTCGGCAAATGATCCTTTCTGCTTTCTAGTCCCACTGCCGTGAGCAATGCTGTTGCTCTTTCTATTCTTGCCTTTTTGGCTACCCCCGCATAAGTCAGTGGTAACGCTACATTTTCTAAGGCCGTAATTCTCGACAGTAAATTAAAATTTTGAAATACAAAACCAATCTTCTTATTGCGCGTAATCGCTAAATTATCATCACTTAGTTGTGCAACTTCTTCGCCATCGAGAATATATGACCCGATAGTTGGTCGATCCAAACACCCTAAGATATTCATTAAGGTTGATTTACCCGAGCCAGACGGCCCCATAATGGCAGCAAATTGTCCTTTTTTAATATGCAAATCCAAACCATCTAATGCCGCTACGGTCGAATCACCGATGTGATAGATTTTTTTTATATTAGAAAGACGAATTGTCATGCTCTATTCTCCTTTCTACATTGGTGGTGGACCACTCTGTTGTTTTGATGAAGAACTACTAGAAGTAGTTGACTTTGTATAGGAAATAGACAATTTATCACCTTCAGAAAGACCATCTAGAATTTCCACCTTATCATCACTAGATAAGCCAACCGTTACATTTCTATTTTCAGTTTTACCATCTGGATTTACCACGACAACATATTGTCCGTTATTATTGGTTTTTAAGGCCGAAAGTGGAACCATGAGTGCATCATTTTTTTCAGCAATATTGATATTTACTCGAGCTGTCATCGCCGGTTTCAATAGATTTTCTGGATCATCAATATCAAGAGTTACACTATAATAAATAACCGTTGTAGTCGATGTGCTACTCGACCAAGTACTACCTACGTCAGTTTGTGAAATGCTTGCTACGGTTGCGGTAAAGGTTTTACCTGTGTAGGCATCGACTGTAAAGGTTGCTTTTTGCCCAACTTTTACTTTACCAATATCTGTTTCATCGACTTTCGCATTGATTTGTTTATTTGACATATCAGCAACCGTCATGATCACTGTTGGCGAAGTTACCCCAGCAGTAATCATGGTTCCAACTGTTTTGGGTTCACCAATCACAACACCATCCATCGGTGAAACAATAATTGTATCATTTACATTGGCTTGATCCCCTGCATAGGTAGATACTGCCGTTTGATAATCCAATAATGCATCTTCTAAATCAGCGTCAGATTTCGCCCCAATAGAATTTAAATATTGAAGCCTTTTATATTTAGCTTCTGTATTTGTCACTTTGTATTTTGCCTGTTCAAGGGTTGTCTGCAAAGTCGTACTATCTAAAGTTGCTACAGTTTCCCCCGCTTTTACTGTATCATTTTCCTTAAACATCACTTGCTTCAAACGAGCAGTAACCTTAGAACTGATTTCTACAGAATTAAGTGGTTTAATCGTACCAGTTGCCGATACCGATGAAGTAATTTTACCGCGCTCAACTACCGCGGTCTGCGTAACTGCAGTCGATGCTGCTTTTTTCGTATTATAGTAGTAATAACCACCGCCACCAATACAAGCCGCAATGACTACAAAAACTATGATCCATTTTAATTTTTTTGCTTGCATACTTATTCTCCTTTACTCAAGCCCATTACATTTTCTAATTTGGCTTTATAAGTTGCATAATCATATTGTGCTTGAATATAATTTGTTTTCGCTGTCGTTAATGCGAGTTGGGCATCGATAATATCAAGCATCAGCCCTGCACCTGCTTTATATTTTTCTTTGGCAATAAAATAATCTTCTTCGGCTTTATTAATTGCTACTTGTGTACTATTAAAGCGTTTTTCCGCTTCTCGCATGCCTAAATAATTGGTACGGACATCTAATTCAATCGCATCAGATTGTTTGGCAAAGTTAAGTTCTGCTTGTTCTACTGCAATTTCAGCTTTTTTTATACTAGCCTCAGTTACATTACCATCAAATACATCCCAGCTTGCTGAAACCCCTGCGGTTAATGAATGGTTATCATCACTTGGTAACACTTGCTTATCCCAAGTGTTACTAACAGATAAATTTACCGTTGGTTTCTTACCACTCTTTGCTATTCCAACGTCTTTTTCCGCTTGCTTTATTAACACTTGATATTGCATCAAATCTTTACGGTGTTCTTTTGCATATTTAATACAATCAAGTAAAGCATCATCAAAGGTTTGATACTTTGCATCATCGACTAAATTCAAAGCGTCTTCACCCTTAAGTTTGATTATATTTTTCAATGTACTTACCGCAACATCATACGTGTTTTGGTCTTTCACCAATGTTTGTTGCGCATTCACAAGCTGCACTTCTGTACTGAGTACATCAGATTTTGCAATGCTACCTGCGGCATATAAAGCTTGTACATTATTTAAATGTTCTTGATAGTTTGTCACTGTTTCAGTATCAACATCAACTACTTTTTGCGCTTCAAGAATAGCATAGTATGCTGAGATGGTTGATAGTTCTGTAGTTTCTTGCGTCCGAGCAAGACTTAATTCTTTTGCTGTAATTTCATCTTTCGCTTTATCAATTGTAAGTTCATTTTTACCACCAGTGTAAAGTGGCATACTAAGCGATATTCCATTACTATTGGTACGAGAAATCCCACGATTATCTATATCTGAGATTCCGAAGCTACTGCTTGCGGTTAAAGAAGGTTTTTGCGCTCCCTTAGCACCGTCTAACGCTACATCAGCTGTTTCTTTATCTTTTTGGGCGATTTTAATATCATAGTCATTACTAAGCGCCATATCAATCGCTTGATCTAATGATAAATCCGCACAAAAACCAATCGTCGCATTAAGTAACAAACAACCAGTCACGATTGCCATTGTTTTACTTAAATATCCTTTTTTCATCTAACGCACACTCCTTTGCTTTTTCTATTATAGATTGACTACTCCAGTCTAAAGTTTGTTTCTTTGAAAACACTTTGTTTATGCAAGGTTTTATCTGGTAATTGCCAAAACCCTCAAGTTAACAATTTATTTTACAAGTATTTCTAACAATACTTATTTTACACTGTAACTGCAAAATAGAAAACTAAAAATATAAAGGATTCTAACATATTTTTGTTGAAATAAGTAAATCAACGTAAAGAATAATATAGTAAATATGCACGATTCAAAATAAAGGTAGGTTTATAAAAACAATGTTAGATAAAGCACTCCAACTCTTAAAACGTTTCTACGGCTACGATGCATTTCGCCCGGGACAAAAAGAAATCATCACCAGCTTACTTGAAGGCAATGACACCGTTGCCATTATGCCAACAGGTGCCGGAAAATCTGTTTGCTTTCAAATTCCCGCCCTACTCTTGCCTGGCATTACACTCGTTATTTCACCACTCATTTCTTTGATGAAAGACCAAGTAGATGCCTTAGTAAACCAGGGCATTCCCTCCACGTATATCAATAGTTCTCTCACGGGCGCGGAATTAAGTCGCCGCCTTTATGATATCGGTGACAATCGTTATAAGCTCATCTACGTTGCACCAGAACGCTTATCTACAGATACATTTCAAGCTATTTTAGCAAAAACGACGGTTAGCATGCTTGCAATTGATGAAGCGCATTGTTTGTCTCAATGGGGCCACGATTTTAGACCAAGCTACCAAGCAATCTATCCCTTTATCAATTCATTGCCAAAGCGGCCACTGATTGGCGTTTTTACCGCTACAGCAACACCCGAGGTAAAAAGCGACATCATCACCTTACTCGGTCTTTATCATCCCAATAGTTATGTTACTGGCTTTGACCGTCCAAATTTATATTTTAGCATTCTCCGCGGTGAAAACAAGCAAAAATTTGTCTTAAATTATGTCAAAGATCACGCCGATCAAGCCGGTATTATCTATGCGTCTACCCGCAAAGAAGTGGACTCCTTATATGAAACACTCGTAAACAAAGGCTATCAAGCAGGCCATTATCACGCTGGACTTCGCGATGATGAACGCTCAAATGAACAAGAACGTTTTCTGTATGATAACATTCAAGTCATGGTCGCTACCAATGCTTTTGGTATGGGAATCGATAAATCAAACGTCCGCTATGTGATTCATTACAACATGCCAAGAAATATGGAAGCCTATTATCAAGAAGCGGGGCGTAGTGGTCGTGATGGCGAACCAGGGGAATGTATCTTACTATTCAGTTCCCAAGATATCATGCTACAAAAATTCTTAATTGATAAATCGGTAGAAAATCCTGAACGAAAGCAGCACGAACTCGGCAAATTGCAATCGATTGTCGATTACTGCCATACGCCAAACTGTCTCCGTCAATATATCATTCAATATTTTGGTGAAGTGAGCGAGACTGAAAATTGCGCGAATTGTATCAATTGTAAAGACGATAGCGAACTCGTCGACATCACAATTGACGCCCAGAAAGTATTTTCCTGTGTCTATCGCCTACGCGAGCGCTTTGGTATAACAATGATTGCCGATGTTCTCAAAGGTTCAAAAAATAAAAAAGTATTACAATTTGAATTTGATCAATTGCCAACCTATGGTCTATTTTCGAATCGTAGTGTCAATGATATTAAAGCACTGATCCAAAGACTTACCGCCACACAGTATTTAACCCTAACGGAAAGTGAATATCCCGTGGTTCAATTAACTGAAACCGCTTTTGCTGTACTAAAAAACGAAACAACTGTATGGCAAAAAATAGTCAAAACCCATAAGGCTGAAGCTGACGATGACGTCTTCACTGCTTTACGCAAACTACGCAAAAGTCTGGCTGAAAAAGAGGGAATTCCACCTTATCTGATCTTTGCCGATAGTACACTGCGTGACATGTCCGCACATTTACCAACGACCATATCGCAAATGCGCCAAATAAAAGGCGTTGGTGAAGTCAAGCTAGATAAATACGGCGAGAAATTTTTAGCTGCCTTAAAAGACTATGTTCCTGTATCGACAAATTCTTCAAACTGCCCCGAGGATATACCTATAAAAAAATCAGATAAAACACCAACCCACCTCATAACATTACAAATGTTTAACGATGGTTTTACCTTAGATGAGATTGCCAAAACACGAGATTTAAAACCAGTAACGATTCAAAATCATCTCGTTAAAGCTGGCGAAGATGGTCATACCGTAGACTGGAATCGTCTAATTCCCACCGAGCAAGAAGAACAGATCATTGCTGTTATCCATGAGGTTGGCACTTCTTTGCTACGTCCGATTAAAGAAGCATTGCCAGAGGAAATCGGCTATGATACCATCAAAGCAGTCATCGCTAAACATTTTACAAAATAATCCATACACAAAGACAAAGGGTTATTTCTACGATCAACAATCCTAGAAATAACCCTTTGTTTATTTCGTCTATTAAATTTTATGCAGGAGCAATCTTAGTGATTATCAACGATTGCTGCTTTTCCTTGCTCACCAGTACGAATTTTTACCGCATTTTCTACATCGTAAACAAAGATTTTACCATCGCCGATATTTCCAGTAGAGCACGCCTTTTTTGCTGCTTCCAATACTGCTTCTACTGGAACTTCACAAATGACAATCTCCACTTTGATTTTCGGGTTAAGAGTCACTTCCACCGCTTTGCCACGATACACTTCTTTATGACCTTTTGATAAGCCACAGCCATATACATGACTTACTGTCATACCAGTAACACCAATTGCATTCATTGCTTCTTTTAAATCTTCTAATTTTTCTGGGCGAGTTACAATATCCACTTTAGTAATTTTGCACATAAGAAAATTCCTCCTAAATGATTCATCTTTTCATTGACATTCTTAGCCTCTATACTAGGCAAAGGTTTCCCTATTCTGCCATAAATAAAATAAGAAGCTCATCTAAACAGTATTGAATTATAATACTACTTAGATAAGCCCCTTCGCTCATGTGAACAAAATCCGTTCACTTTTTTATAAAATTACATTTAGTTGTAACATTTATTAGAATAAATATAGCATTTATAGCCCAAAAATGCAAGCCCCTGTACACGTTTAGTACAAAATACTAACAAAAACAAGACTGGGCGAGAATATCCCGCCCTTCTATACTTATATCGTACTTGGAACAATCGCTTGACTCGCCGTTTGCTCTACCGTTTGTTCTACCGCATTTTCTTTCACCTCTTGCGGAATTTCAACAGGATTTACTTGATTAAAGTTTGAATAAACACAATCCATCGTCACCTTCGCACTTCCAAATAAACTTTTCAATTGTGCTTTTTCTTTGTCTGGAATCGTTGATTGGCTAAGTATTGCTAAAACACTTTTTTGCGTTGTATCAGATAAATCAATAGTTAAATGTGTTACTGTATTTGTATTTTTATCAACATTGAGGACATAGCTGATCTCTCCCAATGAATTAAAGATGTTTTCGGCAAAAGTAACATAATCTTTATATTCCTTACCACTTTGTATTAAAATATCCATGGTCATTTCTTTTAAAACTTTATTATCCATGGTCACCGTTATTATTTTTTCTGTATCTGTTTCGCCAGAAACCACCGCTTTTTTGATTAATTTCATGCAATCGACGACCTCAGTAGTAGAACCACTTTTTTTATTTATGTACGGCAAAGTTTGTTTGACCCATTTACCATCCATCTCTGTATAACTGATTAACTGATTATCGACCTGTTCCATATACTGCTCTATATTATTTTTTACCGAACGATGCGCTGTATCCATCATCATAAATTGCAAATCATTTTTATACCGCATGGGATTGACTTCAATATCACTGCTATTATTTACTGTAACGTTCATTAATGAGGTTTGAATCTGAATGGCAATATCAGCATGATAATTTTCTAGTGCTAACATTTTTTCATATACAGTTTTCATATACGGTGTTGCATCAACTTCTGCCACAACTCCTGCTGCAAATACAGTACTTGTAAAAGAAGTCATACTAATCATGACTACAAACAATACAATCGACATACTTTTTTTTATAAAATTCATAATCTACCTCCTCTAAATTAAATTACTAAATTCGCTATAGATCATTAATCCCCTTTTATTGTTAATTAAAATTATCTTTGCCAAAGATCAATCCCGTAGCGACTACAAACCTAATTATACGTAAAATACTTTGTATTTAGCAACCATTTTTACTGTAGAAAAATCTACTTGCTTGACAATATTTATTCTAGTAGTATCATATGAATTAGCAACTTATTCTCAGGGCGGGGTGTGATTCCCTACCGGCGGTATTCTAGAGATAGAGAGTCCGCAAGCGTTTCTTTTTTAAGAAAGTCAGCAGAACTGGTGCGATGCCAGTACCGACAGTGATAGTCTGGATGAAAGAGAGTAAAGCAGTAACCAAATATTTTAGCTGGTCTGTTTTTCGCGTCCTGATTCTGGTAAGTTCAATTAATTTCGGGGAGGAATTCTACCATGAATCAAAGTTTATTAACTCAATTTGGCACACCGATGCAGCGTGCTGAACAAGCAATTGCAGCTTTCAAAAAAGGCAAAGGAGTTATTGTTGTCGACGATGAAGATCGTGAAAACGAAGGCGATATTATTTTTGCAGCTGAGCATTTAACCGTGGAGCAAACCGCACAGCTAATTCGCGATTGTAGCGGCATCGTTTGTCTTTGCCTGCCAGAAAGTAAATTAGAAGAACTCGCTCTTCCTATGATGGTGGAAGATAACACAAGCGCTTATGGTACTGGCTTTACAGTAACTATTGAAGCCGCAGTTGGTGTTACTACTGGAGTCTCCGCCGCTGACCGTACAACGACAATCAAAGCAGCCATCGCCGACACCGCAAAACCAAGCGATTTAAATCGACCAGGCCACGTTTTCCCACTTCGTGCTAAAGATGGTGGCGTACTGATTCGTGATGGTCATACGGAAGCAAGTGTTGACATCGCCCGCATGGCAGGACTAAAACCATATGGCGTTCTTTGTGAAATCACAAACCCTGATGGAACGATGACTAGACTTCCAGGCCTTGCTAAATATGCAAAAGAACATGCTATGCCACTCGTTACTATCAACGATATTATTGAATATAGAAAAACAACCGGTAAATAAACACGCTAACATAAAAGAAATAAAACCTCACGATCTATTGCTAGATTAGGAGGTTTTATTTCTTTTAAATTTATTTTATAATCTGTACAAGATTTTCTTTTGATAAGGAATGAATTGTCGAACGAGTTGTCTTATAGCCAAATACCCCTACACTCATTGGTACATAGCCATTTTTAATACCAAGATCTGCTGCCAGCAGCTTACCTTCTTCTGTATCAAACATACATTTTAAAGAATAGTTCCAACAAGCACCAATTCCCATTTTATCCGCAACAAGCATCATATTACCAAAGGTAGCATGTGCTGCATTTTGTGTTTCTTCATCATTGGTTTTACCCGAAATAATAATTAATGTCGGCGCATTAAACAAGAAATTTAAATTTTCTTCATTATATAATAGTTCCAATTTTTCTTTACCATTTTGGAAAAATAGTTTACTGCAAAGTTCATTAATTTTATTTAAAATTTCTACATTTTGAATTATAGTAAAATTCCATTCTTGATTATTAATCATATTCGATACAAACTTACCAGCTTCAATAATATCAGTTAATTCACTATCACTAATTTGTTTCGTATCAAAATTACGTGAATTACGCCTCATTAAACCATTTCTTAACAATTCGTTCATATATACGCTCCGTTCTCAGTCCAATATAATACATATATTATACTCTAAATTAGAAACTAAAAAAACTTTTATTTTTAATATTTCAGTTTTTCTTTTGATATATTTAGGCAAAAGCACACTTATTCTACCAAAAAGATCAATTAATATGATATTATTAATTGTATAATATTATCATATTAAGCTGTAATTTAATCTACAGTAGCTTTATGGAAAGGAGGTTATCTCAATTGATTAGTTCTGTATCAAATTCAGCACCGTCACCAATAGCTACAACTAACACAAGTACTACTACCTCAAGCAAATTCTCCGATGCAGTAAGTTCACTTACTGGTTCAGGTTCTAATTCTTCTAGTAGTAGTGATGAAGAAACAACCTCATCAATAAAAAAACTCGCTGATGGCACGAGTATTTTAGTTGTAATGCAAGGTACAAAAGTCATTTCACAAACAAAAATTGGCGCCGCACCTCAACAAGATGACAACTCTTCAACGCAATCGCAAATGAATCAATATTTATCGGATGGAGATTTACCAGCTGGCTCACTATTTACTGCAGCTTGCTAATAAAAAATAATTCATAGAAAAAATACCCGCATCCATTTGGATGTCGGGTATTTTTTCTATTATTTTTCAATAATAGATTTATAAAACTGATGCTAACAATAACGTTGTACTAATTGCCACAACAGATGCTACGCAAGTTGCTAACGTATAAGATTTTAATGCGCCAACAACAGTTAAACCGAAATATTCTTTAACAATCCAGAACCCTGAGTCTGTAACATGTGAGAAGCAGATTGCACCAGAACCAACAGCAATTGCAACGATTGCTGGATCAAGACTAGGATGTTGCGCCAAAACAGGGGTTACAATACCAACTGCTGTCATCATTGCAACGGTTGCTGAACCAACGGAGAAACGCATAATTGCAGCAACAAGCCAAGCAAGTACAAGCGGGCTTAAAGGAAGGCTTGCAAGAACTTTACCAAGTTCTACACCAAGACCACTATCAAGTAATACGCGGTTAAATGCACCACCTGCACCGATAACAAGTAAGATACCAGCAACAGGACCAAAGCATTCGTCCGTAAATTTTAAGATTTGTTTCATATCAAAACCACGCGCAAGACCAAGTGACCAATACGCAAAGAAAGCAGAAATAAGAAGTGCAGTAATCGGATTACCAATAAAGTTTACCAATGGTGCCATACCTGAAGTTTTTAAAGCACTTAAATCAAAGATAGTTTTTGCAACCATGATAATCATTGGTAATAATACAGTGAATAAAGTAAGACCAAACCCAGGTAATTTATCATCAGGAACACGTTCTTCTTCCGGTTTATTAAGTGCCGGTAAATTTACTTCGATATTGCCTTTGATAAATTTCGACCAGATAGGACCACCAATCACTGCGGCTGGGATACAAACAAGCATACCAAGCATAATTACTTTACCAATGTCAGCATTTAAAGATTGCGCAATTGCCATAGCTGCTGGATGTGGTGGTAACATACAGTGAACGATTTGAAGCGATACCCCCATTGGAATACCAATTGCTACGATAGACATACCTGTCGCTCTAGCAATACTAATAACAAGTGGAATCAATAACACAAAACCAACTTGGAAAAACACTGGAATCCCAGTAATAAAACCTACAACCATCATTGCCCAACTTGCACGTTCTTTACCAAGTGCATTGATGAGTGTTCTTGCAAGGCGTTCTGCACCGCCTGAAGTTTCAAGCATTTTTCCTAAGATACTACCTAGACCAAGAACAGTCGCTAGGAACCCCAGCGTCCCCCCCATACCAGCTTCAATAGAAGCACAAATTTTAACTAGAGGCATACCTGTCATAATTCCAACAAACATACATGCGATAATCAAACTAATAAATGCATGTAAACGAACCTTCATGATAAGGAAAACAACCAATGCGATTGCCAAGAATAACGTCAATACTAAAAATGTAGTAGTGTCCACTTAACTTCTCCCCCTATATTGTCTAAATTCTTTTTTCTCTACTTTTCACCAAGCATGTTAATATAATTTTTTACTGTTTCACACATTGTCTGACGGCTCGCTTTTAGCATCGTTTCAAAGCGTGTATTCTTGTCTGTATGACTTGCTAAGAAATTTCTTGCTTCCCGAACAGCCCCTGTTGAGATTTCTGTATTTACATTAATTTTACGAACGCCTAAAGAAACTGCCTTTTTGATCGCCGCATCAGGAATACCAGAACACCCATGCAGTACCACTGGTACACTGATTGCTGCACTAATTTCTCCCAATCGATCAAAATCAAGTTCAGGAACTCCTTTATAAATACCATGGGCATTGCCGATGGCAACTGCGAGTGCATCAATCCCACTACCAATCACATATCGAGCAGCAGCATTTACACTCGTATAGCCCTTTCCCATTTCAAAACCTAGCTCACAAGTACCATCTTCATTGTTCATGTAACCTAGTTCACCTTCGACACTTACCCCTACCACATGTGCAATTTCAACGATTTTCCTCGTATTTGCAATGTTTTCCTCTAGGGGAAGATGTGACCCATCATACATAACAGAAGTAAAACCACAGCGAATCGCCCGCATAACTGTAGAAAACTCTTTGGCATGGTCCAGATGGAGCACGACTGGAATATCTCCAGCAGCGCAAAGTTTTTTCACAATCGTTGCGATGACTTCGATTGGAGCATGGCTTAAATAGCCTTCCCCAAACGAAAGAATCACGGGCTCATTTAATTCTTGTGATGCTTGGGTAACAGCAAGCACAGATTCTAAATTATAAACATTAAATGCACCAAGTGCACTTTTTTGTTCTTCTGCATATTTTAAAATCGTTTTAAGATTAACAAGCATCGTTTCTTCCTGCTTTCTTATTTGTCGTTTAACATATCAACAACTTCACGAAGTGTAGTCACAGCACCAACATTTCCCGGGAAAATAATGTATGGTAAGTTAGGGAATTTACTTTCTGCGCCTGTTTGCCATACTGGAATACCAGGTTTTACTTGTCCCATAACATTTGCTTTTTTAACAGCAAGACCTTTTGTACCAACATCACTAGAAGTGATACCACCTTTTGCGATTAAGAAGCTTGGTTTAACGCTAAGTCTTGAAACAATACTCGTAATTGCTTCAGAAATTTTAACGGATACTTTCAAGGATTCTTCTTGACTGCCAACATCTAATCTTTCACGTCCAGTAAATACGGTTACCGTTTGACCATTTTTAATACATTCTTCGGTTGTGCTTATAATATGATTTAATTCATCTGCTAATTTTTGTGGTTCAAGCACTAATAAATGATTGAACTCGATGAATTTTACATAATCACATTTTTGCAGCTCTGCCAATTGTTCCGTTGTTTTCTTTACATGAGAACCAACAATGACAAGACCACCGTTTTTATTATCTTTGGCAACAAGTTCCGCTTTTTGCAGTAATCCTTTATTGCTCACGCCACCAATTACTTTTGTAAAAGCAGCTGCCGTTCTAAACATAAAGTTTTTACCTTGCGCCATCGCTGCGATAAGCGCAATCGAAAACACTTTAACATCTACATAATCAACGGCATTGACTACTACTTTGTTGAAATCTTTCACTTCCAATAATTGCTTTGTAATACTATCTATGTCAAAACTTCTAATACTTTCTAATGAAATACAAGTCGTATTAGCAGCTTTATACTCACCTTTTGTTTTTTCTTCTACATATTCAGTTAAGTTTGATGACTTGTACATAAAGGTTTTGTCATTCGCAAATTCTGTTTCACCAGCTGGTGTTAAAAATTCACCTTCTTGTACATAATGAACGTTACCAATTGTAAAACGTCCGCCTTCTTTAAAGATTGGCATCAATACTTCGCCATCAATTTTTGATCCAGAATTTGCTTCTACTGCTGCTTTTAATGTTTGTGTTTCTAATGGAAAATGTCCGCGAAGAGTAGAATCACTCCGGCTGATAATCATAAATTCTTTGCCTGTTTTTTTCGCTTGTGCGGCAATACGATTTGCCATTTCAGTATGCGCTTGTTTTGTTTCTTCTGCTGAGAAAGCTCTAGAATTTGTTAGTATAAAAAATATTGAGTTGGATTCGGCAAAACCTGCTGCAATACTTTCTTCTGACCAATCTGTATATACGGAGATATCATGTACAGTTTGTACCCCTGTTGGATCATCATCTAGGACAACAATCTTTTTGTTAAACGTCTTTAGCGCCTCAGCTAATTTTTCATCCACCATTTTTTCATCAATATCTTGAATCATTTCAAATGCTTTTGTCTTTAATACTTTTGCCATTCTCTTTTACTCCTCTGCTCATATTATATTTTATATTTTTTGGGGAAGAAGTAGAAAATAAGATCTAAAAATTTTCTACTTCTTTCAAGTTAGTAATAAATATCTTTGCGTTTGGGGTGTTTCTAATTATTTAATACCGCCAGCTTTTACTTCTACACCAGCTAATTTTTCGTAGAATTGAACAATTCCGCCATGGTCATCCATAATATGACCATCCGCTTTTAAACTGTGCATGATTTGTTTTAATTGACTAGTAAGAATCAATGGAACATCAAGACTTTGGGCAGTATCCATAACATTTGTTATATCTTTTAAGTTGATTGCAAGTGTTCCACCTGGTTTAAAGTTACGAGCTACCATCATTGGTGCTTTTGCATCAAGTACAACGCTGCCAGCAAGACCACCACGGATTGCTTGATACACTTTTTCTGGATCAGCACCAGCTTTTGCTGCAAGCACCAATGCTTCTGATACCGCTGCAATGTTTAAGTTAACAATAACTTGGTTTGCTAATTTTGCAACGGAACCGCTACCATTACCACCTACAACAGTAATTGATTTACCCATTGCCAAGAAAACGTCTTTCATTTTTTCAACAACCGCTTCGTCTCCACCGATCATATAAGCAAGTGTTGCATTGATTGCACCAGGTTCTCCACCACTTACAGGTGAATCAAGGAATGGACAGTCATGTTTTGCTGCTGCTGCCGCGAACTCTTTAGAAGCTACAGGCGACACAGAGCTCATATCAACAATGATTGTACCAGGTTTTACGCCAGCTAAAATACCATCTTCAGCTTCTAGCAAAGATTTAACAATTGCGGCATTTGGTACGATTGTAATAACAACATCGCTACCAGCAGCAAGTTCTTTTGGTGAGCTTGCTGCTTTTGCACCAGCTTCTACCAATACTTCAACTGCTTTTGCATTGATATCGTACACAGTTGTATCAATACCAGCTTTTAGCAAATTTAATGCCATAGGTCTACCCATAATTCCTAATCCAACGAAACCAACTTTTAACAATGTGAAAACCCCCTCATAAATTGTAAAATATTCTATATAACAAACATATAAACAGAATATGTTATATTTTATAAATATTCAGATAATATTCTGTCCATTGTTTTATTATCCATTTAGGAAAGCACTAAGCCGATTAACTAGTATACCGTGCGTAGCACACTAGTTAATTTTAAAAAATAAAGCTTATCGCCAAGCATATACTCGATTTAAAATTATTTATTATTAGTATCTGTTTATACAACTTACGACTACCTGCATGTAGCATACTAGAGCATCCTAAAAAAATGAAACACCTTTAGATAAACTATAAAATTTAATTTTTAGTCTAAATTACAATGTTTCATCACCTCTATGGTATTTTGCATATGTTTTTCAAATGATAAATATGCACCATAGTCATCGCCACTTTTTATAATCTCAAATAGCTCTTCATGTTCTTTTATTGCAATCTTCATTCGTTCACCTTGTTTCAGTGATCCAACGGTTGCCTTTTCAATTCTCGATCTTAGCATCTGAATAGTGTTGATAAAATACTCATTTTTCGTAAAATCCACGATTAATCCATGAAAATCAATATCCGCTTGCATAAAATCATAATAACAGTACTGATCAGTTACGGCTTTAGTCGCTAATTTCAAGCAAGTATTTAATAAAATCACTACTTCTTGTGCTTCTGGCGTATGAATATTCTTAGTCAAGTGTCTGACACTATACCCTTCAATTGCCACCCTTGCTTCAATAATCTTTTTGACGTCTTCAAACAGCAATGGTTTCACCATAATGCCTCGATTATTATAAATCTCCAGCATATCTTCATGCCGTAGTTGAAGTACAGCCTCTCTTACAGGTGTTCTTGAAATGTTTAATTGTGTAGCAAACATTTGTTCAGAATATATTTCACCAGTTTTTAAATCACCATTAATAATCGCTTTTTTCAAATACTGATAAACTTGATCTTTTAAAGATACTCTCTGTAAAATGTTTTCCACCATATTCTTTTCAACCTCGACGTTTTTGTTTATATTTTTGTTTCTGTATGTAGCATACTACTCTTCCTCACTACTTGTCAATATCCAAAATAAAGTTATTTTTTTCCAATTTACATTGTAACAACAGGACAATAAGCGTCGATTATTTTTCAACGGTTATCTACCTTATCCATACCAAATAAATCATGTTGTTTTAAACGCTCCCAAGCTAATTGTTCATACTTTGTCCCGATTTTACCATAATTACAATATGGATCAATAGAAATGCCACCCCGTGGCAAAAATTTTCCTAGAACTTCAATATATTTAGGGTCCATAAGCTTAATCAAGTCTTTCATCATAATATTAACAACATCTTCATGGAAATCTCCATGATTTCTAAAACTTACTAAATATAATTTAAGCGATTTACTTTCTACCATTTTTACCGTTGGAATGTAACTGATATAAATTGTCGCAAAGTCTGGTTGTCCTGTCATCGGGCAGAGACTCGTAAACTCTGGACAGTTAAATTTTACCCAATAGTCATTTTCTTGATGTTGGTTATCAAAAGTTTCCAATATCTGTGGTTGATATTCATAGTGATAGGCAACACCCTTTTGTCCCAATAAAGTGATGTCTGGCATTTCCTCGATTTGTCTTTGTTTCGTCATCTTTTGCCCTTCCTAGCTGTTTTTCTTTCATTATTTCTTATTTATTAATTGTATCATGTACAACAAAATTCAACAATATACAATATACTTTTAAAATTGTATTGTTTTTTATATTTTTTTAGTAAAAAAAATTGTAGAATAGTGGTTAATCTTATTTTTGAAAGGTAGGAATCAAGAATGAACTGTGTAAATTATAAAAGTTATAAAAGTTATATTTACTACAAGGTTGATAGAAATTCATCTGTTTCTTCTATTACATGATCGTAATGTTATTTTTTTGTTAAAACGTATTAATCCGTACTTATTCATTTATAAATATGTTAGAATGAATCAAAACTAAAGCATTACATATAAGGAAGTGGTTTTATGAAATTGCGCACGAAAATGTTAACTTTTTTATTAGTTCCCGTTATTTTTTTAATCGGCGCATTGAGTTTTTATTCTTATTTTACAGCAAAAGCAGCGCTAGAAACCCAAATGGAAAATGCCAACAAATCTACTTTAAACGTTTATAGTGCAAAAATAAATCAAACATTGGTTCGTCAAGAAGGGGTTGCCAATGAATTGGCTTCTAGTTTATCAATTGGTATGACAGAGCCAGAAATCCGCGCTCGCATTCAAGCGGCAAAACAATCAAATCCAGAGATTAAAAATATTATGGTAGCGTTTAATGATAAACGCTATATGGATACAGACAATTGGATCCCTAAACCTGATTATGATGCTAGAACGAGAGCTTGGTACCTAAAAGGCAGCGCTGCAAGCGATCTTGTTTACTCCGATATTTATGTTGACGCAAATTCCGGTGGGCTCATGGTAAATATGGGACATGCCATTTCTACCAATGGTCAAAAAGTCGGCGTTATCGCCATTGAATTAGATTTGACAAAACTTTTCAATGCGGTTGATAAAATGACAACGGCTAAAACTGGCTTTAGTTTCATCGTTGATGCGAATGGTGCTTTGATTAAACATCCTGAATTTAAACCAGATGAGAACCTTGCTAAGATAAAAAATGGCAGCCTTGCTCCTTTCTTTGAAAAAGTAAAAGCTGATAAAGAAACTGCTATGATTATTTCGAGTGATGGAAAAGATATGATTTATAACGCTACCCCAATCGGTACAACAGGCTGGTCAATGTGTTCTGTTACGCCTTCTGCTGAACTTTATGAAGGTATCAGCAATATGCGATTGGTTTCCCTGCTCATTGGCGTTTTAGTTATCTTAATCTTAGGCAGTATTATTGTTTGGTTAACCTTAACTATCACGACCTCACTAAATAAGATGAAATCACTTTCCGAAGAACTATCTTCTGGTGATTTCACTGATAAGCAAAAAAGTATTCATGGTAATGATGAAATTGGGCAATTAGCAAAAGCCTTATATGATATGCGCAGTAATTTACGCGAATTAATCAAACAGGTCAGCCTCTCTGCTGAGCAACTCGCTGCAGCAAGTCAGCAATTTACAGCCAGTGCTGAACAATCTGCCCAAGCTTCCCACCAAATTGCCGTTTCCATTACCGAAGTGGCCAATGGTTCTAACCAGCAATTAAACTCAATCGATAAAACAACTGCATCGGTAAATAAAATGTCTAGTAATATCGCGCACTTAATTGATACAACCAATCGTGGTACAGAAAAAGCAAACACTTCGGCACAAAAAGCGAGTGATGGCAATAAAATCATTCAAAAAGCGATTTATCAAATGAATAGTGTGGAAGAAACCGTAGGTTCATCGGCCAAAGTCGTTGAAGAACTAGGCGAACGTTCCAATGAAATCGGACAAATCGTGGATACGATTTCCGCCATTGCTGCTCAAACCAACTTACTAGCACTCAATGCGGCTATTGAGGCAGCCCGTGCCGGTGAACAAGGGCGTGGCTTCGCTGTAGTTGCGGAAGAAGTAAGAAAACTCGCTGAACAGTCACAAACAGCCGCAAAACACATTTCAGAGCTGATTTCAAAAATCCGTGTAGAAACTACCAAAGCAGTCGAGTCTATGCATAGTGGTACTGCTGAGGTTAAATTAGGCGCAGAAGTTGTAAATGAAGCTGGTAAAGCTTTTGAAGAAATCAATACGATGATTGCCGAAGTCAATGAGCAGTTTACTGCTGCTTATCAAGCTATTGAATATATCAATGTCAGCAACAAAGATATCGTGACTGCCGTTGAAGAAATTGATAAAGTAAGTAAGTTGACTACAGCTGAAACAGAAACAGTATCCGCAGCAACAGAAGAGCAATCTGCTTCTATGCACGAATTATCAACCTCTAGTCAATCCTTAGCAAAACTTGCCCAAGATTTACAGATTGCCGCTAGTAAGTTTAAGGTTTAAAGTTTAAACAATTGATCTGTCTGCGTTCTTGCACAGGCAGATCAATTCAAAACATATATGGTACTGTAAGCGAAAACAAAAGCTGCCTATGACTAAAAAAGTTTCACTTTTTTAGTCATAGGCAGCTTTTTTGCTAATATCGAACTGATATTTATGATTATTTTTTTATTTTGCCTTTGGCTTCTTTGCTGACTTAATCACTTTATTTGCTTGACGATTTGCAAAGAAATTATCCGTCTTATTCGCCTTAATCATATTTTTATAACTGCTCTTTGGAGAAATTTTCCCCATGGACTCACCCCCTGGATGCTATTGCCCATATTATATAACTTTTCTTAATAAATTGCAATTATTGGACTGTTTATTAATGGGCTATCCTAACTTCTTTTGACTCATGACAAGCTACTTTCCCCTTACCCCAACAGTCTTTATAATCCCAACCTGTCAATTCTTTGAATATTACTTTTGCTTCTTGCGTCGCATCATCCATTGAACCACCAGCTTTTAAACGATTTACTTCATCGACTAAGATTCTATGTCTTTCTTTTGTTAATTTAAGTCTATTACAAGCTAGCCAAGTAATCGTAAGCAGTATAAATGGAGCACCAATTGTAATCAAAGTGATTCCAAAAACTGCCGATTCTGGCTGTACATTTACCCCTGGTTGAAAAGCAAACATTTGTAAACCTGCGCCAAGAACTGCTGCTTCAACAGCAGTTGCCACTTTTGATAATAACGAATTAACCCCGGTAAATAAACCTTCTCTTCTTTGACCGGTAATTGCTTCATCAACATCGGCCATAAATGCCAATTGAAATACCGGCACATAGTCGATGCCAGCTCTACCAACCATATTAGCGACTGCACATATAGTCAAAATGACAACCATATTGGCTGGCTGATTCACCGTCAATGCATAGTAGCCGAAAAGAGAGACAAATACGATCACTGTAGAAATTTTATAGGTAGTCGGGCCGCCCCATTTATAACAAGACATGATGAATAACATCAAAGCAATAGATGATGCGAAGGTTGTAATTCCAGAAATATTAGAAGTAACAATTGGATCTTGTAATAAAACAAAGATAACAAAGTACGTAAATACACCCGTTGTTAAATTTTTAAAAATACCGCCGACACACATCAATACACAATGAAGTCTAAAGGTACGAACACGCATACTAGAAACAACATCTGCGCCAATTCTAGGTAGGATATGCCAAGCACTCTTGATATCACTTTCATAATGAACATCTTTTTGATCCCGTTCAAAGGTGAATAAGTAAACAACTACGAGAGAAAGCCCCATCATGACTGCGTAAATAACACCAGTATAGAGGAATGCTTCCGGAGAATTTTTACCAAACATCATAAATAACCGACCTGGAATAAAAGCAGCAATTGTACTAGAAATTGTACCACAATATTGCTTTGCACCAGTTAATTTTGCTTTATCACCAGCATCTTGTGTCATTTCAGCAGGTAATGTTGAACTAGGTACAATAACCATGGTGAAAATTGCTTCATATAATAAATTCATAATAAAATAATAGGTGAAGGATTGCCCTGTGATCCAAAGCAATGGAAATACAATCGTTATCGCTGGAATCCCTAGCAATATAAAGAATTTCCTTCTGCCAAATCTTCTGCCAAGTCGAGTTTTTAAGAAGTTATCGGTAATAAAGCCCATCACTGGATTACCAACAGCATCTAAAAGCCGCGCCATTGTAAAAATCAAACTTGCTTCAATTGCATTTAAATTACACATTGTCGTGTAGAAATACATGAGCCAAGCAGATATCAAAAGTTGCGATCCACTGCCTAAAAAGTTTACGGAAGCATAACCAATTATATTTTTTAACGTTATTTTTCTAGCCATAAAATAGGCCTCCCCACAAATTTTTTAATTATAAGCATTCATTTTCTACCGAGGCAAGTATAAAAGGTCCTAACCCCTTCGGTTCATTGCTAATAATCGGTTCACTGATATAATAAGCGAACGTTCCATCGCGGTTATCTTTGCCGCCCAATCCTGCTACATAGCAAACTTTGTTTAAATTGATAAGATGCTCTTTTGTTTCTAAGATAAATTCATCCACCAATCCTTGATAAGCCTCTTTAGCTGTTTCTTTTAAAGTATCTGGTAAGTAGCCTTTTCTTACACCTTTTAATAAAGCATATACAATCATAGATGACCCTGATGCTTCTAAATAATTACCTTTTCTCGTTCCTTGATCTAACACTTGGTACCATACATGACTTTCTGTATCTTGTACTTTAAGTAATGCTGTTATGGTACGATTTAAGATTTCCACCAATGCGTGACGATGCGCATTATCTTCTGGAAAAACTTCCAAGGTATCAACCAGTGCCATTACGTACCAGCCTATAGATCTACCCCAAAAATGCGGCGACAGCCCTGTTGTTTTATCCGCCCAAATTTGCTGTTTTTTTTCATCCCAAGCATGATATAAAAGGCCTGTTGCATCATCTTTGAGATTTTTTTCGCAGATCATAAATTGTTTAGCAATATCATTAAATTCTGTTGCATCACCAAATTCTTTTACATATTGCGCATAAAAGGTTGCTCCCATGTACAGACCATCTAGCCAAATTTGATTTGGATAAATATCTTTATGCCAAAAAACTCCTTCACTTGTGCGCGGATGCGATTCAATTTGTTTACGCAGATGCAGTAACGCTTTTTTATATTTTTCATTGCCTGTTTCTTGGTATAACGTAAGCAATATTTTACCGTTATTGAGATGATCGATATTGTATTCTTCTAGTGCATAGCCTTTGATACTACCATCTTCACCGATAAAATGGTCCATTGTTTTTACAACATACGCAAGATACTTTTTCTCGCCTGTTTGCTGCCAAACTTTCGCAATTCCATCTAAAGTTAAACCATATTCATAGCCCCAATGATCTGTTAAATTTGTTTTTCTAGCGATAACCGAATCCGTCATCCATTTAGCATAACTAGTCATAATCCACCTCTTATTTAAAATTTAATCAATACCCTAGTTCTTCAGCTATAATAATAATTTTGATTCTTCCTTCAAATTTGATACCATTATGAATAATCGTTGTAAAATTACAAATTCGTTTTTTACAATCACAGTCGACGCAAAATCCAGTTTCCACGCAAGGCGTTTCATGCTTGATACGCTTTGAATTCATCGGTGCAATTTCTCTAATTCGTTTAAACGCATCATCCAAGGTATTGACGATCTTATTCACCCCTGCGACGATAATGACATTTTTCGGACCAAAAATCATCGGAGCCACACGGTTTCCCGTGCAATCGGTATTAACCAATTCACCATGTTTTGTAATTGCGTTTGTTCCAGTGATTAGGTAATCCGCTGTAAGCGATTGACGATGGATGTCTACGATATCAGGATCAAATGGAAGTTTCTGATATCGGTCAAAAAATTTATAATTGCCATTGCGTAAGATCTCTACCATTCCCATATCGCTTAATGTAGTCGATCCACCGATCGCAACACTTGCTCCTTCTTCTAACATTCCAATCAGTTTTTCTTTAGCCTCTTCCATTGTCTCTACATAGCTTGCTTTGAAATGTCTTCGATTTAAAACTTCAACAATTTGTTTTGCTTTGCAAACATTCTTCCAGCTTTTCATTTCATTCACAATTATTACCTGCTTTACAATTTTTCTTTTAACTTGTATTTCGAATAGTTTGTTTTTTTAGAATATTTCAATTACTATAAACAATGTTTATAGTTTACCTACCCAGTGAACACTTTTTCATTAATGCTGACATTTTCGCATACTAATTTTTCTACATTTTTTAAGATACACGGCGTTTTAACATTATGTAATCTACAATTAATCAATTTTATATTTGTAATTGGCGTACGCTTATAAGCACTGAGTAAAAAGCCTGTTTCACCGCCATAACTCTCAAGATTTTCTACCACAATATTGCGAACGATCGGTGTAAAATCACCTGTATCGCCTTCTTCATAATCCATATCAACAATCAATATTTCTTGCCCAATACTCTTTACAATTGTATTTCTAAAGAAAATATTTTCAATGATTCCACCGCGTATCGAGTTGGTTTTAAATCGTAAAGCACGATCTAAGT
>Ga0316600_10000291_pt1 | contig 25792 bp, 24 predicted proteins | sample OWC_soil_day5_CT_FD_207652 | JGI IMG/M metagenome (GOLD analysis project Ga0316600, IMG submission 207652) | Wetland soil microbial communities from Old Woman Creek delta, Ohio, United States - OWC_soil_day5_CT | ecosystem: Environmental > Terrestrial > Soil > Wetlands | place: USA: Ohio... | reverse complement strand
CTATGATGGAAACGGCATATCAGCGAGTGAGGATTTAATCTTTACAACAGGAAGTCAGTTTGAGGTGATAAAAGGACAGCTGATCGCTGGAAAAAACTACTGGCTCCATGAAGTGAAACCGACAGATGGCTATGCGTATGCGGAAGATGTTGCCTTTACCGTCAGTCTAAATGGGGAAAGGGATACGGTGATTATGATTGATGACCCCACCCATGTAATCCTCTCTAAAAAGGCAGCCACGGGCAGCGATGAACTTCCAGAAAATCAAATGACCATACTGGATGAAGACAGAAATGTAGTAGAAGAGTGGATATCTGGAGCGCTGCCTCATGAGATTGTTGGAAAGCTAATTGCTGGTGAAACATATTGTTTCCACGAAGAAAAGCCAGCAGATGGGTATGCCTATGCAGAAGATATTATCTTTACTGTCAGCAAATCTGGTAGTATTGACCAGATAGTAATGAGAAATGATGCAACAAGAGTCCGTATAAGAAAAGTGAATTCATCTGGTCAGCTTTTAAAAGGAGCTACATTACAGATATTGGATCAACAAAAAAGCTTAATTGTTCCAGATTTTATGTCAACAGATGAGCCAATTGATATTACAGGAAAATTAGTGGCAGAAAGGACTTATTATCTTCATGAGGTAAAAGCTCCTTCGGGGTACCTTCTTTCCTCTGATATAGCATTTACAGTACCAAAAGAGCCCGTACTATTAGAAGTCACTATGACTGATCCAAAGCAACAAAATCCAGGACTGGATAAAATGTATCTCTACAAAACAGATGCGGCAACAGGACAGGGGATTAAAGGAGTGGAATTTTCTATTTACCGCCCTAATAGAAGCTTATATCTGACTGTAAATACTGGAGAGGATGGATACGCAAAATTTGATATGCCAGAAAATGGAACCTATACCTATAAAGAAACAAAGGCAGCTCCTGGCTACCTTGCAACGGATCATACATATTCCTTTACTATAAAAAATGGTGAGATATCAGAAAATAGTATCGTATCAGTTGTTAATTACCGTTCTCCAGAAGTTATAATCCAAAAGTCAGATACTGAAACAATGGAAAGATTATCGGGAGCTGAGTTGGAGATTAGAAATGAAGCTGGAGAGTCTGTATTCAAAGGAATAACAGATAAAAACGGGATTATTTCATTCCATCCGATTCATTCCGGGCAATATACAGTGCATGAAATGAAAGCTCCGGTAGGGTATATAAAAACTAATTCCTACTTAACTATTCACGTAGCAGCTGACGGAAACGTAACAGGAGAATTTACAATGTTAAACCGTTCTGAGAAAGGAAAGAAAAAAGGTATTATAACGGCAAAATATCAATCTAGTCTAAAAGGTCATGGAACTACTAGTCATAAAGGAAAAGGATTCTGGGGCTGGTTGAGCAGATTACCTAAGACAGGTGATGCAGGCCTGAGTGGGGGATTGCTCTTATGTATAGGACTTGCTGTTATTCTGGCTGGAGTTGTCATCGTAAGGAGGATAAGAGATAAGAAGAATGAAAAATAAGCTTAAGAAAGGTTTTGTCGCTATGTTCCTTGGCGCACCCCTTGTTTTGGGGTGTGCTGGATTAGCACATGCAGAGGAGAACTCTATTGAAATAAAAAAAGAGTATAGGACCTATATAAAAGAAGAGGATGGAAGATCCCAATTTAAAGATATTTATGAAAAGAATGGGAATATTTATCGACTAAAATCTGTTCAAATAGATAATGTGGAGGAAGTTTATCCAGGTGATATTATTACATATGACTCAGATCCCTTTGTTGGAGATCCAGTACGATATGTTCCAAAAGAGGAGATAGATAGAGAAGGAAAAAAGTATCATTTAATAATCAGTAAACTAACAAAAGTGGTAACAGAAGAAACAACAAAATATTCAGAAGCCCCCATACTTTACAAAGGAGTAGAATACATAGATTCACTTCCGGAGATCGCTGAGGTTAAGGTAATAAATGAAGATTTAAAACAGGAATTACAAGTAAGGCTCCCAGCGGTTGCTTATAAGGAGAGCAACACTTACTGGGATTATAATTTTACTTTTCCGATAACCGTAACCGGTTATGATGCAGATTCTTATATGCTGGGTGGGACTGAGATATCTAACAATTCTCCATTAATAGATCATGCAAATGAGTTTTTAAGTTATCTTAATTTACCGCCGCAATATTATGAGATAACAAAAATAGAGTGGGCAGGAGATCCTGTATTAAAGGCTGGAGAGATGACCCGAAATGCAACTGCTTCCGGACGTAAACTTGTAAAAGATATTAATGGAATCTATGGAGGGGAAGTGACCTTTCCATCCATAGAAGCCAATGTCTATCATGGAACTTACATTGATGCAGAAGCTGAAAATCAGACAGAGCAGGTTATTTATAAGAAAGAAGCAACAGCAATCTACGAGCGAGGTGGACATAAGGGGGTATGGGATCTCCTTAAATGGTTGTTATCAAATCCAATTACATTAGCAATATTACTATTTTTATTACTAATTGCAATTGTATTGTTGATTCTTGCGAAAAAAAGTATCAAGCGTAAGAAAAATAAATTACCTGAAATTGAGGAGGAAGAAGATGAGGAAATTTAAAAAGGAAAGCCAGACTATTGCAGTTGCTGGCTGCCTGGGCCGTATTGGAACTACGACTCAGGCAATGCAGACTATTAAATATTTAAACTTAATGGGATATCGCTCCTGCTATGTAGAAATGAATCGTCATGGATATATCAATGGTGTAAAAGAATTATATAATAACATAAAAGAAGACAAGAAAACAAAACGTGTTACTTTTGAAGGCATTGATATGTTTAAACAGGAGAATATCGCAGAGATTAGCAAATTGGAATATGAATATCTGGTTAAGGATTATGGATCTGTTGCAGACCCTGTATTCGAAAAAATATCTTTTCTGGAACAAAATTTCCGGATCTTCTGCGGGGGAGTAAAGCCAGGGGAAATAAATTACGTGTACAATGTGCTGTTAAATCAGACTTATGCGGCTACAGGGTATATCTTTAATTTTGTACCAAATGGTGACAGGGAAGCAATAAAGGAAATGATGGAGGATAAAAGGGACCTTACCTTTTTTGCCGATTATGTCCCAGATGCGTATTCCTACTCTGCAACAGCAAATCAGATATATCGAACATTATTAAAACTATAGGAGCGTACATATGACCAAATTTAATAATGTATTAGTAAAAAAAGTCAAGGAAGATCTTGCATATGAAGAGGATCAAAAATATTTAAAAAAGAAGCATAAAATCAAAAATAAGAATGTTGTTGTGGTGGAAAAATCCAGTAATTTGAAATTCTTAATTTATACTCTGAGAGGAATTATAATAGTTGCTCTTTTAATTGTAATTCTTGTACTTATGTTTATTGCTATTACAGCGCTCTGTTATCCGGAACCTAAGTATGGGCTGCTAACTGTTTATCTACAGGGAATTGAAGAGCTAAGATCTTATTGTCATAACCCTCATATCGTTAATTTTTTAAATAAAATAGCTGAAATTTTACAATACAACTTGTCTTGACACAAAAATTAACAATACAAATCATATATTGTAACAAAATTAAGAACTTAATGGAGTGAAAGTGTATTTTATGAGAGTAGAAAATGTATACCCGGACTACAAAGATGCTCTTGAAAGAGAAAAAAGACTACAAGATGCATATACAGAACTTCAATTGATTTTCTATAATAAAGAGAAGGGGAGTAAAAAGAACAGTGCTATTTCTGACAATAGGAAGAACATTGATTTTAAGAAGAAAGGGAATTAATTGAAAAGATATGGATGCTATTTATGCGAGGCAATCAATTGAAAAAAAAGATAGTTTGTCCATCGAAACACAATTGAATTTTGCCAGAAGTGTTTCAGTTGGTGAACCAGGAATATATATTGATAGGGGAATATCAGGAAAGGATGTCATTCATAGACCTGAGTTCAACAGACTTTTAGCAGATATAAAAAATGGAATTATAAATAGAGTATTGGTTTATAAACTGGATCGATTTACCAGGTCACTTCTCGACTTTGCTAATATCTGGGAATATATGAATAAGTATGAGGTGGAATTTGTTTCTGTTACAGAGAATTTTGACACTTCAACCCCTATTGGAAAAGCAATGATTTTTATTATGGCTGTGTTTGCACAGCTGGAGAGAGAACAGATATCAAAAAGAGTATACGATAATTACTACGACAGAATTGAATTAGGTCGCTGGCCGGGAGGTCCCGCTCCATATGGATATAGTAACGCTATAATTATGCGGGATAATAAAAAGGTATCATCCTTAAAGGTGGGCGAAACAATAAGCCTTTTGGAAGAAATTATGAAAATGTATTCCTATCCGACAACAAGCCTTGGTGATTTACGGCGTATACTTACACATAAGAACTATCCTGGTCCCATTAGTAAAAACTGGTCCTCTTCCGCCCTTGCTCGTATACTTAGAAACCCGGTTAGTGTGAAATGTGATCATGCAGTTTATACTTATTTTAAAAAGCTGGGTGTAAACATTCTAAATCCATTAGAAGAATTTGACGGTAAACAAGGTGGCATGTTGATTGGTAAACAGGGAGCAAACAATAGGGGCGCTTTAAAAGCACAGGAAACTACATTTGCAATTGGTAACTGGCCTGGCTATATAGATTCTGAATTGTGGCTAAAATGCCAACATAAGCTTGATACGAACCAGCAAGTGAGTTCTAATGATGGACCGCGTACCAGCTGGCTGACTGGATTATTAAAATGCGGTGTTTGTGGGCGAGCGGTCATGGTTCGAAGATATAAACGTAAGAAGGATGGTGAGACAATCCGTAACATGCGGTGCAGGGGGAAAGAGTATATAGATTGTGATCTGGCTCTTGAAATGAAGATTGATGATATTGAACAGTCTGTAGAAAAAGAACTGGAGTCTCTTTTTGATCGGTGTAAGCCAACGCCGATGGAAACAGTCCATGGCACAAATGAAATTGAACTTGAGCTTATCAGGATAGATGAAGCCATAACTAATCTGTTGCAAGTGCTTAAAACAAAAACGGTCAGTGCATTGACGATGGAATACGTTAATAAAGAACTGAAAGAGCTTACTGATAAAAAGAATAAGTTGATGGATCAAAAGGCAAAGGTTATTCAGGAGTTGGTAACTCCGCAAAAGATCATATTTTCTGAGCTAAACAAAGATGATAAGAGGGCAGTAGCATTCTCTTACATTGAAACAGTTGTTACATATAATGATTATATTAAATTGGTTTGGAAAAAGTGATTTTGGAAATATTTAAAAGTAAAACAGAGGTAGGTGGATGACCGCCTGCCTCTTACCCGTGCAATAAGGGGTTTAACATTATATACGGATACGCAGCTTATCTTACAGTTGAGAGTTGTTGTGTAGATAAGCTGCCATACAGAGCAAAGAATTTTTATCTGATTTCAAGAACTACGAGATACGATTATTATGTGGTGCAAATACCTCATCCTTACTTTTTTCATCTTCCTCTGTATTAATATAAAAATAAGTCGTGTACAATTCTACGAATAATAACAGAGTACAAAATATCCCTAACATAAATGGAATGTAAAAAAATACAGAATCATAATTGATACTTTTCCAAAATGATAAAACTGTACTGTTGTTTAACAGATAGCTCAATAAAAAGACAATAACGATGTACTCATAGATGGTTTTCAGGTGGTTTATAGATCTAAGCATAAGATCGTAAACTATAAGGTGCTCATCCAAATATATATTTCGCTTCTCGGCTTTTTCTAATAAAACCGTGATAATCGCAGATGCTACAAATATGTAAGCTAAAAAAACAAAAATTGTGGTACACATATAATTAGCATATTCAATAGCTAAATTAAGGTGTTTTATATATATCCATTGATTGAGATAAATAATATATTTGGATACGTCATATAAGTTGTTTGTAACGCATGCTCCAATCAGTATAATAATAAAATGAAATTTGACTTGTTTGATTTTAATTAGTTTACTTATAAATTCCAACAATTATAAAATCCTCCAATATTTTTGTTTTAACTATATCATTAAATTTTTTTTTCGTGAAGTAGAAAATAGTAATTATCAAAAGGTACACCTTTTGATTGGGTTAAAACAAATAAATAATTCGATAAATTTAGATGTTTCAAAAAGTTGAAAAAATATAATGAAAATATTATCAAAATGTATTGGTTTTTTAGGAAAAAAGCGATAAAATATAAATGGATGGATGGATGGATGGATGGATGGATGGATGGATGGATGGATGGATGGATGGATGGATGTATGGAAATGGTTATATAAGTTTTAGGCGTGTGAGTACAAAGGAACAGAATGAACGCCTTTCTTGGTGTATGAATTGATAAAAGGCATATCTTTATCGATAAAATAAGCTGAGGCATTTATAATAGTAAAGAATTTATAGCTTCAAGTAGCGGGGAACACAAAATTGACTTTATATATAGAAAGTAACGTATATTATAATTTGTTACAATTTAGAGAATTTGCATTTGTTAAATTAACAAAATAAAGAAAGAAGGGGATATTCATAATGCTGAAAACAGAAAAAAATATATTGCCAGCTGAGTTGAGAGGAAGAAGTTTAGAAAAAAAGGTAATACCCACAGTATGTAATTTAATAAATATGATTAACAGGCTAGTTGTTTTGAAAGGTGACACATCGCAATTAAAACAATGGGAAAAGAGAAGTTATAAAGCGTATTTAATTGAAGAAATTAAAAATAGGATACTATTATCTCAACCAGAATTTTGGAAAGATATTATTAGAGATCACATACTTTCATGTAGGCCAGTTGATCTTGGTGCAAGTGTTATTGATATATATTTGGTTGCATATGTAGTTGAAAACTATGGATTAGGAAAAGAAAGATTTTATAAATATATAAAAGATCATGAAATAAGCAAGAAAAACAATTCTGCTCAGGCAATATGGCAAGTCGGTAAAGGGGATGGAGTTTACCTTGGAATTTTAAATGAGGATGGGAGTGTAAAAGACTGGGATTTTATAAGACATTGGATTGAAGGCCCGGTTTGAATCTTTCTGTCTAGAGAATTAGGAAATAAAGCGACTGGATTAAGAAAAAAGAATAATGGGAAGTCGTATGGGATTCTAATAAACTCATAAGACCGAAGTGTCCTAAAAATTGTTCTATAATCAAAAAAATATTTATAATTTTAGGAGGGAAATATGGCTTATCATGACAAAATATATGTATCTATGGATGCGGATAATGATTTACACTATTATAACTTAATGAAAGCTTGGAAACAAAGCGATTACACGAAATTTGATTTTAGGGATGCGCATGATATAAACAATATTATCGACAAAAGTGAAGCATCAATTAAAGCCGGACTCCAGGAACGATTCCGGCATACAAAGGTTTTTATCCTACTAGTTGGAGAACATACCAAGTACCTGTACAAATATGTGCGTTGGGAAATAGAAGAGGCTATTAAAAGGGGGATTCCATGTATAGTTGTTAATTTGAACGGAAAACGATCTATGGATTCTGAACGGTGTCCAGCTCTAATGCGGGATCATCTGGCTATTCATGTAAGTTTTAATTCACGTATCTTACAGTATGCACTTGATAACTGGCCTACATCAGAGAGTACAAAATTGAAAGAGGGGAAAAGTGGACCATTTTACTACATGGATGATGTATATGAGAGATTGGGGTTATAAGTTAAAATATAGTTTTCTCCGGACAATTAGTAAAAAGTGGAAAGATATTCTTTCTCATTCTTTTGCATTGGTTGGTACAATATTTACATTAGCAGAAATACTTGATAATGTTTTTAATAAATCTATTGGATATACTGCACTACGCTCAAATTTTATTGTTATATTAATAGCCATTTTTATTATCTCAATATGCATCGATTGGGAACATTTAAAATGTACATATTTTTTAGAAGATACCGATATACAAATAACATTGTTAGTTGGTGATATTTTTCATCAAAAAGGCGCAATTGTCATCCCAACAAATACCACTTTTGATACTCTGATGGATGATGAATTTATTAGTATCCATAGCGTGCAGGGGCAGTATCAAGAAAAATATTATCATAATAATTTAAAATTGCTAAACAGTCAACTTATAGAGTCTCTCGAAGGAATTCCATATATTGAATTAGCTGATAATCGTCAGACAAATGCAAAACAATATGAAATTGGAACTGCGTGTAAAATATCTAGAGGGATGCAGCATACTTATTTTCTAGCTGTAGCAAATATTAACAAGTTTGGAAAACCTATAAATGCTACGTTCCATGATATTACAACATCTTTGGTGTGCTTTTGGCAAAATCTAAATACTATGGGACATATAGAAGAACTATTAATACCTCTTCTAGGTACTGGAAGGGCTGGCGTCAAAGATGCATCGAGAGATAAGATAATTCAAGAAATAATTTTTTCATTTATTGTGGCTGCAAGAGAAATGAAAATAACTGAAAGCTTAACAATTTGCATCCATCCATCAGATTTCGCAAAGAAAAATTTACATTGGGATGATATGTGTGATTATCTGTACTATATGTGCAAATTTAAGTATTCAGAGCAATCAAGTAGAACGGAAGGGCAACCTGAAAGTGAAGTTGCAGCAACTCGTTATAGATAACTTAAATACAATCATATAATGGGTATTAAAGTACGGTGGATAAAAACCTATTTTCCATTATATTTAAAAGACATTTTCAAAGTTTAGATAGGGGGTGTAGTATATGATGCTACAATTGCTTGATGATGTGAACAAATCATTAAATGCAGAGTGCTATTATTCCGCTTTAACATTAGCGCTTACCTTTCCTGATATATGTGGCAAGGCCGAATATCCTCAAGAAAGGAGCACTGCAAAGCGATATAAAGATTGGTATGACGATCAGATTGGTAGATATGAACAATGTCCTTGCGATCAATGCAGGGACATGTCAATGCCTTATTTAAGTGGAGAAGTGGTATATAGCCTGAGAAACTTTTTATTACATCAGGGGACCCCTAATATTGATGTCAGTCGAATAAAGGATGGCAATAATAAAATCGATCATTTTGAACTTGCTATAGAATCAAAAAATTCATTTGACATTTATGGTGATTCGTCAAGCATCTATAATGGAGATGTAAGGACTTATCGTGTAAATATTCGACGCTTATGTTTAATACTTTGCTATTCTACTAAAGCCTACTATGAAAAAAATAAGAGTAAATTTAATTTCTTCCGCTGCTCCATTATCGATTGGGATTCTGAGGTTGCTAAGATGCGTAATTTGGATGAGGTTAGATAAGCCAACTTCCTATTATGAGTATTATGTGAAGCACTTTTCCCAAATATCTCTATATACAGTGGTATCAAATTAATAACAGTGATTACTTAAAGGGGGATCAAATGCAATAGGTTCTGTAGTTGCCTACTCTTTTGCAACACAGTTTTTTCGTCATTAGGATTTGAGTTTTCAATAAAAAAGGCTTTTGATGAAGCAAAAGGGATTATGATGCCTGAATCTCCATGGGAAGAAGATACACCCATACTTTATTCAAAAGACAACTGGTTAAGATAATTAGGTATAGAAAAATAATAAATGTTGAAGAACGGGAGTTTAATCATTGGAGATCATTTTTGAATATAATAGGGATCTAGATATCTTTTTGAAAAAATTGTGAAATATACAATTGAAAATATAAAGATGATTGTATTTGGATTCCTTACAGAAAATTGAACTTAGAAATATTAAGGAATTTGAATATGATATAGTTGGAAGAATATTAGAGGCTGGAACAGTAATATGGGTAACATCAAGGTTATATGAAAATCTTCCTTCATACAATATTAAAGATTTACAAGATGATACTAATTTTATTATGTTAGTAAATACTCTTTATCATGAAATGGATCATGCTACGGACTGGTGGTCATGCCACGATTATGTAAGACAGCTTTAGTATGAATAATAAGAAGTCTATGTTTGTAGCTTTATTTTGGTTGGAATATCTAGCTGAAAAAAGTAGTAGTTCAAATGGAAGGGTTAATTGCTTCGAGTACTCTGATGATTTTGTAAAAAGACCATGGATATCTTATAAAGTTAATTTTGAAACATGCACTGACGATAATTTTTTCTACTTGAAAGACTCTATTATATTTTATGGGAAGAACTATGAAGATAGATACAAGAAAAAATATAAGTTTGATATATTAGCATTTTAACACAAAAAACAAGGTGGTGATTCTTGTGCATCCAACTAAATTGGGAGATCATAGCTTTAAAAAGGGTAAGTTTACTACTCCGATAAATTCAATTCCGTTAATGTCTCCGTTGGAAGAAGAAAAGACATGGACTTATGGGCGTATGCCTGAATATCTCTGGATTGGATTAATTTTAAATAAACATGGTAGAATGGACGGGTTAAACAAATTACATCATATAATTACAAAAATTCATGAGATAGCGCCAAATATACTTGTACCAAGATTATCGGATATCTTAGACTTAGAAAGTCATAATCAAATAGATATTTTTCAATTTATTGCTCAAACATCTTCTAAAGAAACATTGGCGCCCCTTACTCTCATTTTCACATTAAGCAAAGAACCAGATTTTGTGCAATGCTGTTATTGTCCTAATATGTCAGTTGAAAGTCGAAAAAAATTTCTTATAGAAACAATGGAAAAAAATATGGGGCAACATAGTAATGAGGCAACAGATATAAGATTTATTGTATTATATTATCAACTGTTATCAGGAAGGCTGCATCTTCCAAAAAATGAATTAGATATTATATTAAAATATCCAACATTGCCGCATTCTGCTGAAGAGATGAGAATCATTCGTCAGTCCGTAAGGTCAATAGAAATGATGTCCCTTCAAATGGAAAAAGCAAATTCGTCATTCTTAAAATTTTTTTGGAGGTGTATTAGTGAGATGACAGAATGTAATCCTTATTCTATCAGATTTCCGGAAGAAGAAAACGATATTAGTAAGTATATGGATCAACTCTATGAGGTTCTTTCATATTTATTACAATTGTTTGTAAATATAAATCCTTTAGATGATAAAATAAATGTTATAGTTGGGATTGCGACTTACTCATATAAACGTTTTAAAGAAGCATATGACCATAATTTGTTTAATACTATTACTGGACGAAGCTGCGTCCGAGTATTAATTGAAAATTATATTATGCTTAAATATCTTGTCAAAAATGAATCATTACATGAAAATATTTGGCGTGATTATCAATATTATGGAATAGGTTTATATAAGCTTGTTTTGGCGCGCCACAGGGAAAGCGGTGAGAACAGAAACGCACATGTTGACAAAGACTATATAGAAGCACTAGTTAATGAATTTAAAGGTGAAGAATTCATTGATATGGACACAAGATATTTTGATCAGCATAATATTCGACTGAAGGCTGAAAGTGTTAATGAAAAAGAACTATATGGTTTATATTATGATTACGATTCCTCTTTTGAGCATGGGTTGTGGGGAGCAATTAGAGAAAGTTCTCTGCTCAAATGCAATAACCCTGCGCATCAGTATCATTGCATACCAGACATAGATAATAATAATCTATTAAAGTCTGTTTTGGCAGATTGCGTTATGGTAATGAATAAAATGCTTATATTCCTTAATGATATTTACACAATACCTTCTCCGCTGTTTGAGGAGGTGACAGGCTTTGAAATCTAATTTTCTTTTTCAAAGAATATTACTGATACAAAGTGAATATAAAAACTTGCTTTCCAATTTAAATGCGTACTTTAACGGTAACATTTCTTATGAAGCCTTAGATGAAATCAATCTTTTTTGGCTTAGAAATATGGAGGTTGTTAAGCTTTATCTTACAAATGAATTTGCAAGAAAAGATAGTTATGTATTTACGGCATCAACTTTTTTGGATTTTGAAGATAGTGAGCAATATCCATTTTTGCTAATAGGCATGCAACATGTTTTGGATGATCCATTATGTAAATACTCTAACATATGTAGTAAAATGCCAGAAGAGAAAATAGCTGAAAAGCTTTTTGAGCAAATCGTAAAGACAGTAAAAGATAATCTCAAAGTCTTAGAAAATTGTAATAATGAAATCATAATTCTTCCTCTTAGACTTTTAAGCCAGACACCGGAAAATTCTTTGCTTTTTCAAATGGGAGAGAAGGCATTTTCTAGCCTTTTTAATAATATCAATAACCTAAAAGATTTTTTTGAAAAATGCAACTCGTTTGATGATGTCTTGAGATATGCACGCAAAGATATTGAAAATATTGTTAAGTTTTCTGAATCAGATGATAAAACGCTGACGTTTGAACAAAGGTTTAATCAGGCAAAAGAAGAAAATTTGTACATGTTAGAAGCTGAGATCAGTGATGCCCACTATTTTTTTATAATGGTTTTTGGAAACATACAACAGGCTGTTGATGTTATTGTATCATGTGTAGAATATGAATGTTTTCCATTCATTCGATATTCGGTGGTATTAAATTATATTCTTTTATTAGAAGAGGTATTTAGTGACATTACATTTATATCAGAAATGAGATATAAAATGTGTGTTGCAAACTTACTCTATCAAATTTGCGAAAAAGATAGGTTAAGCAAATTTGGCTTTAAAAGATTCACTGATATTATAAAAGTATTGGGTTTCAATCAAATGTTATTTAAGACGCTTGCAAAAGAAAATATAGATGAAAAAACTTTCGTTGTAAATGAAGCTGTGCCTGTAATAGAAAAATGTTTGGAACAACTATATACTGCACTTGAGATAAATTAAAGTAATTTATTTAAAGGATGATTCAACTGATAACTTGATTACATCAACAAAATTTTATTGTTGTCTTAAGTAGGAATTGAAGGCTTTAGCATAAAATAAAAATAATCAAAAGAATGACATGGAATAGATCAAAGATTCTATTTGGTATGAAAAATCAATGGCTATTATATAGAATTGAAGAAAACTGGGAGGGTACGTACGGATGAAAAAAATAGTTATTGAACAAGGAAATGAATTTAAAATTTACACCAGAGAAAGTAATCTTAATGAAGATATTTTTAGTGAACAATATCAGTTGGCAAAAAAAATAATAGACAATCTTAAGAACTATCGTGAGAATATTGAACAAAATCATCAATGGAATGACAATTTAGAACATCTTAATAATTTAATCGCTTTTTGCGGTGACCGCGGACAGGGTAAGAGTAGTGCTATGATTCAGTTTACTCGTAGTCTGAAAGAGGATAAAGATATAGAGGTATTAGAAACAATCGATCCGACGGCTATGGAAACTGTACACGACATTTTGGATATTGTAGTTTCCAGGATGTTTAATCAGTTCATAATAGATAAGACGCGTATGAACCAGATTGGCGATGAGTTAAGCAATAACATCTTTGTTCTTGATAGGGATAACCAGCTGAGCATGTTAGCACTTTTTCAAAAGGTACATAAGAATTTGGCAGTATTAAAGAATTCAGATAAGTTTATTAAAGATGAATATATATATAATGGTTCTATTCAGAATTTAACAGATATTGCCAATAGCATGAAATTGAAGCAGGATTTCGAAAAACTGGTTAAAGACTACTTAAAGTATAAGAAAAAGAAAATGCTAGCGTTCTCCCTGGACGATTTGGATTTAAATATTAGCGCAGCATATAAAATGATGGAACAAATCCGTAAGTACATAATGCTTCCAGAGATTATTATAGTGATGGCCTTAAACATTAGCCAATTATCCCTCTGTGTTGAACGACAATTTTTACTAGAAATGAAGGGACTGGAGCAGTCTGTACGGTGGAATATGTATCAGGAAGCTAAGAATATGGCAAACAAGTATTTGGAAAAGTTGCTACCTTTGCCTAGGAGAATTATACTTCCTGATATCAGAACAATTTCAAGTGGTGGAAGAAGTGCGGTGGAGATTGTTTTTCAAAATGAGAAGGATATTATCTTTGATTCTAATACACTGGGTATAGAGAAAGGTCTTATGAAACTACTATACAAAAGAACTGGGGTGCTTCTTGTGGCTGTTGAAGATGAAGTTCACCCTATGATTCCAAGTACGCTTCGAGAACTAGTAGGATTGGTATCTGTGATTGGTAATATGGAGGAGAATGACAGAAAAAAGAATGTAGAGCTATTCGAAGACTATCTGTTTGATTTCTGGGTAGAAAGCCATTTGAAAGAAAAGGAACGGCAGTGGTTTATTTCCCTTAGGGAGGTGGGATATAAGGGAGTTCACAAAACCATCTTTTTTTATTTGTATGACTGGCTTACAAAGAATGGGTATTTAAATGGGGAGGTTAGTCATAAGAGTCCCCTAACAATTGCTGTGGAGAAGTCGTATTCTTATTTAAAGAGAAGTGGGGGAACAATCAGTAATGGTAAACTTTTGAATTGTATTCGTCTGTGCTATAAAGCTAAGGATTATGGTTTGAGTAAATTGGTTTTTGCTATAAATGCTTACCTTTCTATTCTTATGCTAAAGTTGATGTATGACCATGCGGAAGAGAAATTAATTGATTTTATTGGCGGTAATATATTTGGAAGTAACTTACTAATTCGTGAAGAAACAGGTATTGGTGCTAATCGATCGAGGATGTCTTATGAATATAGTCTTTCAGAATACTGGAGGCATTATGGAGAGGAATATGTGAAGGCAGATACTGTAACGGATTTTGAGAAAATCAATGTTAATTCGGTTAAGAAGTATTTTAATCAATTTAAAAATGGAGATGAGGCTCTTAAGCAGAGCCTGTATACGATTGGGTGTGTTTCATCTTTTCAGTGGACAAGTGATTCTGCCGCGGTAGGAATGGTTTCTGATAATAATATGCTAGCAACAAAAGCTGAATTTTCTCTTAATAATTTATTCATTAGACAGGTCGGTGATGATTCCATCTATAATTATATACATGCTGAAAAATGGGGGATTAAAGAACAGGAATATGAAAATATAATTCCTATATATTGGAAGCACTTCAGGGAACTCTGTAAGATATTGCTCTGTAATATGGAGGCAATAATTTATATCAGTCAATATTTGTTAAATACTAGGGATATTAAGACATATACAAATAATGATATTAGAGTATATTATAATCATTTTTTTAAAAGCTTAATAGAAGGAATGTTGAAATTAAATCAATACCTAGAATTGGATATAAACTGGATGAAGGAATCAGATAATGAATACAACCAGTTGGTAGAAGAATTAGCATTGTTTTGGGAAAGTATTAAAAGAGAAAAAACAGAAGCTGAGGAAGATGAATGGGATGAAATAGAGAGTACTGAGCAGAAATCTCTATTTGATATGTTTAACATTAGTCACGAACCACTAAATATACCAAATAAATATAAGTCAACAATACCTTCTTATGTAAGAAAAGATAGTAGTATAGAAAATTTTAGTAATAAGTTCAAACAATTAAACAATTATATTGATAAATTTAAACAATTTTATTCCGTTGAATTAATCAATGATATTAATATAGAACTTGAAGAATTGAGAATAGATTTAATTGAATATATAGAAAAAGGTAACGATAAAGTAATTGGTGGTGAATTTTCAGAAAGGTATAACAACATACGACATAAATTGTTGTAAAATTAAGCGGTATGGATATAGAAAGAATATGTTTAGAATTGATGTTACGGAAAATCCAATATACAAGTATTGAATTAAGAAAGAATGAATTGGAAATTTCTTATTGCAGTATTCAAGAAAAACAGTTCTTAAAGATCGCAAAATCTGTTCTGGAAGGCTATTCTGGTGATGAATTAATCCAGATTTACAGATGGCTTGATCATAAATTATCAGGAAGTGACAATAAAGCTGATTCTCATGGAATTTTTTCTTTTATCTACGAACTTGGGGCTCAATTTATTGAAATGAAAGATGGAAAGTTTTTGTGTATTGAACATGCTGCCTCTGAATTAACATTACATAATCTTCAATTATTAAGATGGCGAGAACTATCAGTGAGTTTAGGAAACGAACTATTCATGGCGGCTTTATTGGCTAGAAATGGAAATGGTAAACACAATATAACGGACTGGTTGTGCACGCCATTTCCCACCTTTAGCATTAGATATAAAGAAAAGGTTGAGATGAGGGATATGGCGGAAAATCATTTCCACTTAAAAGGGTCCATACCAGTTTTTACATTAAACTGGGTTTGTTTAATGAACCATATTGGTGATATCAGAAAAACGTCATACTTACACTTTGATATGTCTTTAGAATCTGATTTTTTTTATGAAGAGAAACAGTATATAAAGATTATTGAAATATGCAGACAGGCAGCCTTCTATAGAATGTACCTTCATCATAGAATGAACAATAACAAAATCTTTCTAGATTCTCCGATTTATCATACAATGGAGTTAGATGAAGGTAAGTTGAATGAATTACAGATGCAGATTAATGTTTGTCGTGCAATGAATGAAAAATTAACCGGATCTTTCGGAGAAATTGAATGTTTGGATTATGCGATTGGAAATGTATGGGAAGAATTTAATCCAATGGTTCAAACGGATTCAGACGCCAAAGTATCTTGGGAGATAAAAACAGCTCCAAAAGACGAGATTGCTGTTGCAGGAGAACGTTATTTCCTTTACCGTTGCTTTAGGGCAGTCTTTAATAATGAGTTTACTTATGAGGAAAAAAACATTTTTTATCGTTATTTAGTAATTGGACTTCGGGTAAGAGCAGAGCTTGTACAAGTAAATGGAAAAAGAGGATTCTCAAACTTTGCAGATTACCAGGACCGTAAGGAAGATTTTATCGAGGACTACCCCTGCTATCAGGAGCAGATTATGAATTTGGCTGTAAAATCTTATAGTAAACTACAGTCTCTTTCATCTATGGAAATTCGTATTACTCCAAAAGACCATATAGAAACACTGAAAAAGATTGCTCATTATGATTGCAGTATGGAAGACTGTGACTTGGATTATTTTTATGTATTGCATTTTCCTAAAAAGAAGGATACATCTTTTGTCGATTTAAAGCCAAGAAATTATGAGGTTAGGGATTACCTGAGGGGGCAGATTGAAGAGGAATATATGCTCTTGGAAAAGGAATTAACAGATTATCAGTATTTGGGGAAAATACCTAGAGTTAGGGGATACGACACATGTTCTGGTGAAATCGGATGTAGACCTGAGGTGTTTGGCCAATTTTATCGGCAGCTACAAGCGTATAATAAAAGGTGTGGGTTGGAACAAGTACATTTTACTTACCATGTTGGGGAGGATTTTCTAGATATTTTCAGTGGTTTGCGTGCAGTAGACGAGGCGGTTCGATTCTGCCAACTACCAAGACATAGTAGAATTGGGCATGGGATGGTTTTAGGGATTGATGTTAGAGATTATTATACTTTAAAAAAGAACAGCTCTGTGTTAGAAAAACAGGAGATTCTAGATAACGTTGCCTGGATTTTAGGCTTCTGTGAGGAGTATGGAATTGTAATCGGCAATGCTAAAAAAGAGTTGTCAGTTCTTTTCTCAAAATACCTAGATGAAATTTATGGTATACCCAAGCGACCAAAGTTGACTGAGGAAATGCAAGATGCACAGCTCGAGGTAGCAATAGCAAAGGAAGAAGACTATTTGGAATCAATGAATTATTATAATGCTTGGAAGCTGCGTGGTGACAGACCTGAGGAATACCTAGCAGTAGGACATGATATAGGTGTGGATATTACAGAGGAATGCTGTTTTAGAGAGGGGAATAAACTGGGTGAAATTCGTAACCAAAAGGTATGCCAGAAGTATTACCGAGATTATCACTTTGATTCTACTGTACGAAAAAAAGGCAGTCAGGTAGATATATGGAAGGTGAGTGAGCAGTATTATTTGTTGGCTACTAGAATACAAGAAGAACTAAGGTTGATTTTGTCTAAGAAAGAGATTGCAGTGGAGTGCAATCCTTCTTCTAATTATTTTATCGGACCGTTTCAGCGATACGATGAGCATCCTATGCTACGTATGTATGGAAAGAATTTGTCTGATTATCCTTCTTCGCGTTTGAGTGTTTCAATAAACACGGATGACCAAGGAATTTTTCATACATCCTTGGAAATGGAATATGCCATTATGTATACGGCGTTGTCTAAAAGTCGAAATCAACAGGGACTGTCACGGTATTCAACGGAGGAAATACGGAAGTGGTTTAAAGATATCAATGAATTTGGTAAGCAACAGGTATTCCATTTCCAAAATAGAAAAGGGAATTGAAAATTTAAAGTGATCTCAGGTACAATTAATATTCTTGTAGTAAAAGAGATAAATATTATAAAATATTAGATAAATATTTACCTACAGTCGCAAGAGACTGAGATATCTGTTGTTTGAGGTTGCAATGTCATTAGTTGGAAAGAATGAAGAATTCAGGGAACTGCACCATTACTATACAACCAGGCAGAAGAATCCGTTAAAGAAGATGCAGTCGCTGATAGCAGTGGCCTGTAAGTTACTAAGGGTGATTTACAAGATTCTGACAACAGGAGTCAGTTATGACCCGGTAAAGTTGCGAGGAGACACCAAGAGTCCAGAGATATCAGTCCAGGCGGCATAAAAAATAAAAAGGATGCTTGAACCTCTGTGGAAAGATATCGTGGTTGAATTTAATTGTCAAGGGCACCTCAGTACCGCTAAAGCGGCAAGCCCTTGACAATTAAATCCAGCCACGATAAATAGTAAACAAGAGGTTTAAGCCTAAAAGCGCCACAAAAGTGGCGATACAGAAAGCAGAAAGCAACAGAAAAACGTCCGTTCTAAATAACGCTGTTGTGGGAGCAAAATCAGTAATCAAAAGAAAGAATAAGCCAGTAGTCGGCAGGAATGTATTCCATAGGGGATAGACTCTGTAAAGGAGCTAAGCTGACACCCTGGTTATGGATAGGCAGAACGAGCGGAAACGGATGGAGATCCAGGTGGACACAGGAGGTTAGCTGCCGTAGAGGGAAGGGTATACACAAGGCCATGTAAAACGAAAAGCAAAGGCGTTTTGTTTCGTGTACCCTGATACCACTATTTTAGTATCCGATACAGAGGAATATCCATGACAATGGCTCATTTATCTGAGATAATGATACAAAAAACCTTGATTTTTCAAGGAAAAAGACTTGACTATATGAGGAGGATTTTGCAATGCTAGGAATCACATCAAAAGAATGGGCTGATTTTTTAGAAAGTGTCAAGATTGCCAAGAATGAAATAAGTGCAGGGGATACAGTTTGGTATAGAGGTCAAAACAATTATAATTATTACTTACTACCAAGCCTGCTAAGGTATGAAAATGGAATTGATAAAGAAACTTATTTATTTAAAAGCTTCCAAAAATTTGGCGAGAGGATTTTTGAAAGGCGGAAAAGTGAATGGGAAACGTTATTTGAGATGCAACATTATGGTATTCCAACAAGGCTATTGGACTGGTCAGAGACTTTTGGTATATCGCTTTTCTTTGCAGCATTTTACAACAATTCTTCTAATCTGGAAGAAGATGCAGCAATATACTTACTAAACCCAACAAGATTAAATGGATACAGTGGAAAAAATAAAGTATATGCTATACCACGCGATGAAAACGAATACTCTTATTCAAATATATATTGGAAGAATATACCATTTGCGCCTAATGCGCCTATTTCAATTGAACCAATTTTTATTAATAGTAGAATGCTTGCCCAAAGAGGTATGTTTACAGTACATGATAATTCAATAGAGCCAATTGAAATTAGATTTCCCAATGCAATTAGGAAGTTAAAATTGCCTAAGACACTTATTCCTGCAGCTCTTGAATTTTTAGATTTATCAAACATTAATGAATTTACTGTATATCCAGATATGGGTGGAATTGCAGACTTTTTGCGTAAATCTTCTGGATTGGTGTATAGATATTAATTATTTTATGTTAAAGCAATTTGCAAATTTTTTTAAGAAGTAGTTATGAAAGGTAGAGAAATTGATAAAGAGAATATTTGTAGATAATGAAAACAAAATAGATCTTTAAAGGCACAATCTATATTCTATTATTTTGGTACCTTGGGGTGTGCTATAAATATGTCTCTTTAATTATGATCTAGATTAGATGCTATTGTTTGGCTCTTATAAAAGAGTTTTATCAGACCTATTAGAAAAACTATAAAATAATAATTAGTTTACTTTATAAGTAAAATTTAATTGTTAATTTACTCATAAAGCAGTATAATGTAATTAAGTAATTGCGAAACAAGTTCGCAATACTGATTCAAACAAGGTTAAAATCCTGCATAGCAGGATTTTAAGGACAAAACTTGTGGATTGGCATTTTTGATGTACCTAAATAAGTCTGGTATTTTATGAAGTTATCAGATTTTGGGCAATCAGTGGTTTTAAACTTCTAAGATACTCATGCTTGTGGATTTTATTGGCAACTATTACAGTTAGTATTAAAAGAAGATGTATTAAGATCAGGTGATACCCTCATTATAACAGAATGTGATCGATTGGGTAGAAATAAAAAAGCAATATTGCAGGAGTTACAGTTTTATAAAGATAATAATATCAGAGTTATGATTTTAGAGATTCCTACAACATTAATGGATTTTTCTACTTTCACAGATCAATTAGCTACAATGTTGATGGAAACTATTAATAATATGCTAGTTGAAATGTATGCGGCATATGCGCAAGCAGAAATGGAAAAACGGCAAAAGCGGCAAAGAGAAGGTATTGAGACTATGAAATTAAGAGGGGATTGGCAAAAATACGGAAGACCAAGATCCCTATCTATTGAAGAGTTTAGAAATCAATATGATAGAGTTATAAATAGTGAGATATCAGCATCAAAGTTAATAAAGCAGCTTAACATATCGAATACAACATATTACCGTTATAAAAAAGAATTAGAAGCTAAATGATCCTACTATTGAGGAGAAAGGAAACCGCCAGGCACAGGCGGTTGCCCTTATGTTCAAGATTGACTGGAGTTGCCTTTGGCTATTTCGTTCCGGATCAACTGGGAGCTGCAGGTGGGCAAGGTTCGGAGGAAAAAAATGATAAAATATCTAATGGATTCATAACCAGATGTGTAATATAGTATCTGATGAAGGTACTGATACTGTTTTTCTTTTATTAAAAAGTAATAGAAAGAAGTGTATTACTTGTAAAGTTATAAATGTAAAATAGAGTAAAGCGTTTGCATCTCTGGCAATCTAGCAAAGAAATGCAAGATTATTTTTGATTACCGTAGGATTACCTTTATTTAATAAGGATTAATCACAATTGTTGAAAAGAATGCTTGAAAAAGGATAGGAGAGACAGTTAATTGGATAGAATGAGTAGTGAAGAGTTAGAAAAGATTAAGAAAGTAATTGACATTCTAGAATATGAGCTAGATAGCATAATGGATATATCCCCAAATGAAAGAACTGCTAGGATGTTTAGTACATATAATTATCAGCAAAAAATAGAAAAAAAAAGACGTAAATGCTCGTGTCCAGATTGTGAAAATGAAACCATTTTAAATTCACATACTATTCCTAAATCTTGTTCGTTAAAAAATATTCAAGAAGATAAAAAAGTGTTAGTGCCGAAGCATAGTGTTAAAACATTCAATCAAGATAAAATGCTAATTGAAATGAGACCGGAAGGGATAATATCTGAAGCAACAGTATTTCCAGGATTTTGTAAAGAACACGAAAATTTTTTTGCGGATTATGAAATAAGTGGTGAAATTATAGATGATATACATTATGCTAAACAATGCTTTAGAGGTCTCTGCAAAGATATTTTTTTATGTGAAACAGGGAAACAATATTTTGAGAAAGAGTTGAAAGATTTCAAAAAGGAAAGAAACGAAAAGGTAAAGGAGTACTTAAACACAAAGGAATGCTTTAGCGGAAATAATAAGATAACTAAGATAGATGTTAAAGTGAAGGACAGATTTACGAGCGATTTTTGTAGACTTATAGAAAGAATGGATTCGAAATTAATTAAGTTGAATCCATATAGAAATAAATTGTATAAAATTTCAAAAAAAGAAAGTTCCTTTGAGCAAGAGGGATTAAGGTATTGTTCAATAATGATTGATGAAACGTTACCTGTAGCATTGAGTGGATATACGTTAATTAATTTACACGAAAATGGAGATTTGTCATTTTTCTATATGAATATAGTTCCATTACATAATAAGTCAATTATATATTTTGTCATAGAAAATAGGGACTATGAAAAGCTAAGTCCGTGGCTTGAGAGGTTAAGTAATCAATTTTTTCTACTTGATGCAATTGAAGAATTTATGATATATGGAACAAATGAATGGTGTATAAAGCCTAGTGTATGGAAAGCAATACCTCAAAATAGACAAGAGTTTATTTTGAGCGAAATATGTAGCAATAAATCATTTTCTTTTGCTGGTACAAAACTATCAATATTTGATGAATTAAGGAAAATATTAATAGATAGTGCAAAAGAACTTGTTTTAAAAAATGATATCGATGGAGTAGAAAATAGTCATTTATATAAATGGATAGAATATGAAAGTGACAAATTGAACTATAATCCATATATATCTATCAGTGAAAAAGAAGAAAAACTACAAAAAGAATGTGAGATGTTTCTTGATTGAAGAATTATTCATCGAATCAAGTGCTGGACTTCTCCATTAAAGTAAGGAGATCATCGCTAATGAATGATAACCAAAGAAATGCCAGACGAACGGATTAGGAATGGATCAATCTGATACAGGAATGCCGCACAAGTGGTATGGGGACAAAGACTAGTGTTAACAGCGTGGTATTCCAATCAGCACATTTTATACAAAGATAATAAGGCTTCGCCGAAAATCCTGGGAGATATCAGCAGCCAAACATCGTGTCCGGGGAAGCCCGCAGATAGTTCCTCTTCCAATTTTAGATGAAGTACCACACCCCTGCTGGAACGGGGATCCTTATGTTAGGACTTTTCCAGCAGTGATCTTAAAAATCAATGAATACAGCATCAAAATTTCCAATCACACCGCCAGAGATACTATATTAAATACTCTTTCTGTGCTGCAAAAGCTATGTTAGGCGGATTATCCGGAGTTATAAAAATTTTATTATTACAGGCCGGGCTGATATGAGACACACAGCATTGATAGCCTTATGGCGGTTATCCGGGATACTATAAAATGGATCCTTATGCAAATGCACTTTTTCTTTTCTGCGGGCGAAAGAAAAATAAAATGAAAGCCTTACACTTTGATAAGGATGGGTTTGTCTTATATCTGAAAAGACTTGATAACGGACGGTTTCAATGGCCAAAAGATGTTTCTGTAGCGCGCCCACTGACTAGATAGGAATTCCGGTGGCTGATAAAAGGACTGTCAATTGAGCATCTGAAAGGAATCAGGTCCATTACCCAGAAAAAAGACTTCTGATTTTGTGCATAATAGAGAAAATCAAAAAAATAATATCTGTTAAAATTCCGTTTTTCTCTCGTTATCCACACACTTCGTTCTGCAATTAAAGTTATATGAAAGGATGCATGAGTGTGTGATTAAACGTAAAATTTTACATGTAGTTGAAACCACCTGTCAGGTATTACATGAGAATGGCAGGAGTGCGGAATCAACTTCCTGTATTTGGATCTATTTGACCGGAAGTGACGGACTGTCGCCAATAGTCTCCTCTACGATTGTGCGGAGGGACGCAGTGGAACATATGTCATGGCTTTCTGAAAGGATTCACTGGTCTTCTCCAATGCGATGGATATCAGGGCTATAATAAAGTGGAAGATGTTTCTCAGGTCTGTCTCGCCCACTGAGTAGGAAGTTCAATGAAGCCGCCATTCCAGCAATAGGAAATATGAAATTATAATAGAATTATAGTATTAACTAGTAAGATTAATTATGAAAAACTTAGCAATGAAACGTCATGTATAGAGGAAGTGTCTAAACTAATTTGCTCTACTGGTGCAAGAACTTGAATCCGAGAAGTGGAATAGTTCAACCCACTATAGACATGAATGATATAGATATTTATAATTACTCAAAACGTAAATAAACATTGAAATATTGCTTGAAATATAGTATAATATAATAGCAGGAAGGAGGAGATTATATTGATAGTTTTTAATCTAAAAAACTTATTAGAAAATCGGAAAATGACTCAGACCGAGTTGGCTCGTAAGGCAGGATTAAGAGAAGCAACCATATCTGCAATTATGAATAATACAATTAAGGAGGTTTCTGTAAGCAACATGGAAAAAATTTGTGATACTCTTGATTGTGCACCAGGTGATTTTATTGATAACATACCGGTGGCCGATATTGAGAAGAGGAGAAGTATGTTAAGCAAAGAGTATTTTGTCCCTACCACGACTAGAGAAGAACGTGAAAAAATGGTTAATAACGCTTTAGCTTTATCTACATTAGATGCTCCAGAACCAACAAGACATACAAAGCAGTTAGCAGATCAGTTTATCGAAGGTAAAATATCTGAAGGAGATATGTTGAGGGCAGCTATTGGGAGATATCAGGAGTAGGGGGATATTATGAGAGATTCTTATTTGTATGATGATGTTCCTGTTTTAAAAAATAAGTTAAATATAAAAGATGCTGATCGGCTACAGGCTGCAGAGGCTGATATAACATTTATTAAATTTCTCAGCATAGACAAGTTGAATCAGGGACAAGAGTTAAATTTTGATTATGTGAAATCTCTTCATCGTCACATATTTGAAGATGTTTATCCATTTGCCGGTCAGATAAGAACCGTTCAAATTTATAAGGAGGAGGTAGTATTAGGTGGAGATACAGTAAGATACTCTTTCCCCTCAGAAATTGAAAAGAATGCTGAAGAAATTCTTAATAGAATAAATAGTATTAATTGGCGATCTCTAAATCTTGAAAACAAATCAATGGATTTTGCTAGGAATATAGCAGCGTTATGGCAGGTGCATCCTTTTAGAGAAGGGAATACAAGGACAACCATGACTTTTGCTTCGCATTTTGCGGAAAGAAATGATTTTCCCCTTGATAAACAACTCTTTAGAGAGAATGCGGCGTTTGTAAGAAACGCATTGGTAAAAGCTTCTGATGGAATGTATGCTGATTATCAGTATTTGAATAAGATAATGAAAGATTCTATGGTACTGGGAGAAGAGACATTCATAATAGACAATATTAAATCATCAGGTTTTCGACCCACTAAACAACTGATTCAAGGAATGAAAGATATTAACCAGGCGTTCCAAAAACTTCACTCAGTTAAAGAGTTGAGAGATTATTATAAAAATATTAAAAGTCTTGAAAAAGACAAAGGAGAATTGGTAAGATCCGTGGCACAAGATTTCGCTGATCAAGAGATCCAAAACAAAAAAGTTAAAAATATAAACCAAGCACAGAATATATCTCCTGAGCCTTGAAACGATAAAGACTGTAAACTATTTTGAGTTAATTTTCCATCCATGGAGCAATACTTATAATAAATAATCTTATTATATTCACACAAAATTTTTGAAAAGCTAAAATAAGTATTGAAATACCATAAAATGGATGATATGCTTAAGACACCATTTCTAGAACATATTTTAGATCTATTTCACTTCAAAACATATTTTCCAATCATACGCAATGCGAAATCCCCAGGATGAGAAAAAAGTATCACCCAGTGGCCTTTGTAGTCAGATAATTTTATGAGTCCAAATGTTGTCATTGCAGAAAAGTCTGGAGCTTTCATTCCAATGCTTACGTTCATAAGTAAT
>Ga0316600_10000289_pt1 | contig 25869 bp, 27 predicted proteins | sample OWC_soil_day5_CT_FD_207652 | JGI IMG/M metagenome (GOLD analysis project Ga0316600, IMG submission 207652) | Wetland soil microbial communities from Old Woman Creek delta, Ohio, United States - OWC_soil_day5_CT | ecosystem: Environmental > Terrestrial > Soil > Wetlands | place: USA: Ohio... | reverse complement strand
TCCTCCTGATAGAACATGCGACCCTGGCGATCAAGCCAGGCATTGCGGTCGCGCCGCAGGATCGACGCCAGTTCCGCGGGGGACTTGCCGTACCACGCGGCGACCTCGGGGAGGCGACTTCCGAGAAGATCGATCGCACGCTGGCCCCGCGCCTTCTCCGGCAACTCAATCGAGGGAAACACCGCCTTCTGCGGCAGCGTCGAGGGGCGGTTGCCCGCTGAAATTTCGTTCTGCGCCCATGCAGGCGCAGCCAGCGTTGCTGCAAGCAGCAGCCCCACGGTCCATGACTTCAACACGGAGATGTCCTTCCCGGCCGCGTCGCGGCCCTTCCCTGCCCAGCAACCGCTACATGCACGCAGCCGTGGCGAGTACTACCAAGGCAACCAGCGACCACATCCCGGTGAACAATGGAATGTCACCGAATGGAACGAGACGATCGTCGTCGGACGGGTTCATCCTGGCCTCCCGGGGCGCCACATAGGCCCTCCCCTCCTATCGAGTATCGGCAGGTCGCGGGGGGTTGTTTATCGTCCTGACAGACGAACCCGCATGAGGGGCTATGCGTTACGACGCCCGGACTAGCAGACACGATGCATGTGGACGTCCGGTGTCGGAGTGAGCCCGGCCGCGGCAGGCCCACCAATCCGGCGACCCCCAAAGTCGCCGCAGCGAAGGTCAGAGGATCTGGACAGGAAATGCCGGTTGCGCCGAGCGGCGATCTGCGCGTCAGCCACGCCGGCGCCGCCCTGAGAACCTATGCCTATTGGCATAGGCCATTTGCCGCGGCAACTACAACATCCGATGAATGGTGGCTGCGCGTAGTTGCGCCCAGCATCGCATGGCGTCGCGCGCGATGCGAACCAAAACGGGAGGCTGCCATGAGCCAAGCACGACTTGATTCAAATTCCGACCTTAAGGCCCGCCGCAAGAATCTGCGCCCCGCCTTCACCATCGCCGCGGGATTGATCGCCCTGGCGGTCGCCACGGCAGCGGTCCTCGAACAGCCCGATGGGCGCAGCTCCGCCGGGAGTGACCCCGCGGCTTCGAGTGTCGTGCCCCTCGCGACGGCGCCCGCAGAAGATCGGACTTCTATCGCGAACACCACGACCGCCACGGAAACTGCAAGGCCGCGTTTCCAACGCTCGGACGAGCCGGCTTACGAGGATTCGACGAACCCCCACGGTGGCTGAACCGCAGCGCCAACGCGGTTTGACTGCGGGCTGACTGCCGTGACACGCACGTCGCCGGCCGGACCGCGTACTTCTAGCGGGATCACCAAGTTCGGGTGAGGCCACGCTCAAGTGGTCATTGAGGATCTTTCGCTGGGGCCGTCCGGGCGTTGACGCTCAACGCCGCTTCGCTGCGGCGCGGCTTTGCCGCGGGCATTGCTAAAGTCCGGGTTGAAAAAGCAACGCGGACCGGGGTCGCGCTGTGCCAGCGGCCATTGCCCACATGAAAGTCTTTGGATTCGCCGGCTGGTCCGGCAGCGGCAAGACCCTGCTGATCGAGCGCATCATTCCGCTGCTGACCGGACGCGGCCTCGAAGTGTCGCTGATCAAGCGGGCACATCACGAGTTCGACGTCGATGTGCCGGGCAAGGATTCCTACCGTCACCGGCGCGCGGGATGTCGGGAGGTGTTGTTGTCGTCCAGCGTGCGCTGGGCGCACATGCACGAGCTGGCTGGAGCACCAGAGCTGACGCTGCAGCATCTGGTCGACCGCATCTCCCCTTGCGACCTGCTGCTGGTGGAAGGCTTCAAGCGGGAGGCAATCCCGAAAATCGAGATATTTCGCCGCGAGAACGCCAAGCCGGCTCTTCATCCCCACGACCCACATATCGTCGCAGTCGCCGCGGACTGCCGCTTTGACACGGCGCTGCCGCAGTTCGACCTCGACGACGCGGCAGGCATCGCCGACTTCGTGTGTACGTTCAACCGGTTGGGGTAACGCGTTTCCGCCCGCGCAGCATCGACCGAACCTCGGCCCATGAAGAGCCCGCCAACCGTCGATCGACCTGAACCGGCCGATGTCCTGAAGCACCTGGCGTCGCGCTATTCGGTCAGCCCGAAGCATCTCGGCGCTCCGGCACCCGGGCGCGCAGAACTGCTGCGCGCAGCCGCGTTGGCACTGCGGGCGCCCGACCACGAGGCGCTGCGGCCCTATCGCTTTGTGTACATCGACGCGCATCAGCGAGCCGGGCTAGGCGAGTTGTATGCGCGTGGCGCACAACGCCGCGGCCTCGACGACGCCGAGGTGCGGCGAGCCCGCGAACGCGCGAAGAACGGCCCATGCCTACTGGCCATGGTCGGCCGTGTCAGCGAAGGTGCACTCGACGTGCCGGCGCAGGAGCAGTGGCTGTGCATTGGCGCTGCACTGATGAACTTCCTGAACGCGCTGCACCTGATGGGCTATGGCGCCAAGGTCCTCAGCGGTGCGTCGATCTACGACTTGGATGTGCAGAAGGCGTTCTGTGCGCCAGGTGAAACCTTGCTGTGCTGGATCGTGACAGGCACGCCGACGCGCTCGGCGCATTCGCGCTACTCGGATGACGCCGCCTCGATTCTGACCGACTGGGACGGCGGCAACCGGTAGGCCGCGTCATCCGGCCTCAAAGCTGTGGCGCTCCACGCGTTCCGTCACGGAAACAAGAGCGCCCCAAGGGGCGCTCTTGCCGGGACGTTATCGACCGCTACTTCTTCGCGCCCGCCGAAGGCGGACGAGGTCGAGAGCGGTGCAGTCCACTGATCCAACGTTTCGGCTCGGCCGCCAACCTGAACATCTACCTGCACTGCCCGGAGCTGAACGGCGTGTACCGCGAAGCGAGGCCGACCGGCAGATGGCAGCTGTCGAACGCATTGCCCGGACTTCGCAGCTCGTGTAGCGTCTTTCGTGTGCAGCCGAATTCCAACGCCGCGCGCCGCCGCCAGCTGATGCGTCAAGCCGCTTGCGTCGCCGGCGCGTGGGTGGCATCAAGCGCGCTGCCGGTGATGGCGGTTGGCGAGGTGCAGCACTATCCGCGTTCACTACTGGTCGACTCACACGGCAGGCCGTGGCCGGCACGCCAGCTCAAGCCGGGCGAAGCTTTCCTCTTCAACTACCCGTATGCATTGACGCCGGTTTTCTTGATCGCGTTCGAACACGAGGTGGAGGCGGCCGAGCTGGTGACCAAAGACAAGCGGCGCTATGTAACACCGGCCGGCGTGGGCCCGAACAAATCGATCGTCGCGTTCTCGGCGATTTGTGCGCACAAACTGATGTACCCCAAACCAGCGATCAGCTTCATCGGCCTGCGCAGTGGCGGCCGCGGTGAGCCGGCGCACGTGATCCACTGCTGCGGCGACAACTCGCGCTACGACCCGTTGCACGGCGCGCGCGTGATCGACGGACCGGCGCCGCAGCCGCTGGCTGCCGTGATGCTGGAGTGGGAAGCCAGCAGCGACCGCCTGCACGCGGTGGGTACACGAGGCGGCGAGATGTTCGAAGCGTTCTTTGAGAAGTACGCAACGCAGCTGGAGCTCGAGATCGGTAGCGGCCTGCGCAAACCGAGTGGTGCCACCCTCGTGGTACAGCCGGCCGCGAGCTACAGCCGACAGTGGCAGAGCTGCCGGGCCTGAGCCGGACACACGACAACACTTGCGGGCGGGCGAAAAGCAAAAGCGCCCCGCGGGGGCGCTTTTGCTTCAACGTAATCGACCGCTACTTTTTGGCGGCCGGCGCTGGCGGTTGCGTCGAAGCAGCGGCGGGTGGCGCTGGAGGAGTGGTCCCGACCGTTGTCATCGCCGGCGCCACGAACGGACCGGGATTCACGCAGGCCGGTGTCGCCTCGGGCGTGTAGACCTTGCCGTTGGCCTTCTGCTCCTTGATGTACGCGTCTGCGACCTTGGTCTGCGACAGGCACAGCGTATAGGCGTCGACCTTGCCGGCGTGTGCCGCCTTTGCCGCATTGAGAGTCGCCGCTGCCTGCTGCTCAGGTGTCGGCGGCGGCAATTTCGCCGCAACCGCAGCGGCCAAGGTCAGCGCGCAAAGGGCGAAGATGGTGTGCTTCAGCATGACTCCCCCGATAACTTCATTTCACCGCAAGCAGGACCGCGCGGCGGGCGGGGTCGGGCACCGCGTCCTCGGCCACCATCGGGCTTTCGGGCACCTTGCCGGCCTTGATGTCGTTGTACCAGAGCTCGTGATGATGCTTGGCCCACTCGGCGGTGACGTAGCCGTTACGCATCGCGCGGTAGGCCCCCTTCATGCCGATCGTGCCGAGATAGATGTGCACGAAGGCCATTGCAATCGCCACATAGGCCAACACCATGTGGATGACATTGAAGGTCTGCATCGTCTCCCGGGTCTGGCCGAAGTTCGGGAAGTTGAGGAAAAGACCCGAAACAATCAACAGCGGTGTCAGCAGGACAAGCAGGAACCAGAAGACCATCTTCTCGCCGCCGTTGAACTTGCCCGAGGGGTACTCGTGCCCGGTCAGGTTGCCGTAGATGTTCTTCATCCAGACGAAATCTTCCTTGCTGAGGCGGTTGTACGGCAGGTAGCGGACGATCATCCACACGACGCCGACGATCAGGATCGGTCCGATGAAGTTGTGCACGTTCTTCGCCGCCGCCCCCACCCACGAATAAAGGCCATGGCCGATGATCGGCAGCAGCAGCACCTTGCCGAACGTAAGGATCAGGCCGGTGATGCCCAGGGTCACCCAGACGATCGCCATCGTCCAGTGCGCGTAGCGATCCGCCGGACGAAAGCGCTGGATCATCATCCTCGAACCGCTCTCGCCAACAGGAATGGATCCACGGTACGCATAAAAACCACCCAGCGATGCGACGGCCAGCGCAACCAGCAGCCCACCGATGAGCGCCACCGGTACGCGCGCCTGCCTCCAGGTCTCGCCGCGCGACTGGATCAGCACCCCTCGTTCCGGCAAGTCTCCGACCTGAGTGAAGCCCTGGTCACTGTTGCGAACTTCGCGCCAGAACGGCGCGTTGTTATACGGCTGGGTAACGCTTCGCTCAGCTTGTTGGCGCGCGGGGTCCTGCTGCGGCGGACTCGCCGGTTGCGCGGCGGCGTAGCCTGCGAAAGCCAGCACGGCTGCCGCCAACCCCGCCCGCCAGGAAAGAATCGTCATCTAGCGCCTCCCCCTACTTCGCCGGTATGCGTGCGTAGTCGTTCTGACCCTGCGTGCGCGCCTGGATAGCCGCCTCCCATTCCGCCTGCTTGCCGCCGTACTGCGGCGAGTCCCACGGAGAGCCGACCGGCGCGCCCGAGTACTTGCCCGGCTCGTAGCGTGTGACCTTCTGCTCCCCGCAGGCCGACAGACCAACCGATATCAGCAAAGCTGCCAGCACCGCGCCCGGCGTTCTTAGCGCGCGCATTATTTCTTCCCTTCTGATGCGGGCGGAGTCGAGCCGCCCTTGGGTGTGCCGTACGCCGTGGCCCAACCGATGACTTCAGAACCCTTGCCGCGCACCGTCACGCGCTCGCGGAAGATGTTCGCGATGACATCGCCGTCGCCGGCGAGCAGTGCCTTGGTGGAGCACATCTCGGCGCACAGCGGCAGCTTGCCCTCGGCGATTCGGTTCTGACCGTACTTGCTGTACTGCTCTTCTGCACTGCCCTTGCCGGGGCCGCCCTGGCAGAACGTGCATTTGTCCATCTTGCCGCGGGCGCCGAAGTTGCCGGCTTGCGGAAACTGCGGCGCTCCGAAGGGGCAGGCATACAGGCAGTAACCGCAGCCGATGCACTGATCCTTGTCGTGCAGCACCACGCCATCTTCGCTCCGGACGAAGCAATCGACCGGGCATACCGCCATGCACGGTGCATCGGAGCAGTGCATGCAGGCGACCGAAATCGAACGCTCGCCGGGCACGCCGTCATTCAGGGTGACAACGCGCCGGCGGTTTACGCCCCAGGGGACTTCGTTCGCGTTCTTGCACGCCGTGACACAGCCGTTGCATTCGATGCAGCGGTTGGCGTCACAAATGAACTTCATGCGGGCCATCGTGAGTCTCCTTGTTTCGTTCTCGAGGCCGCTCAGGCCAGCTTGGCAACCTGGCAAAGGGTCGTCTTAGTGCCTTCCTGCATCATCGTCACCGAGTCATAACCGTATGTCGTGCTGGTGTTGATTGCCTCGCCGCGGACGATCGGCGCTGCTCCGGCCGGATAACTGTCGAGCAGATCCTTACCCTGCCACCATCCGGCGAAGTGGAACGGCATGAATACGGTGTCCGGCCCGACCCGCTCGGTCACGAGGGCCATGACCTTGAGCTTCGCACCGGTCGGAGTGTTCACCCAGACCCATTCGCCATTGCGGATGCCGCGGTCGTTGGCGGCTTTCGGATTAATCTCAATGAACATGTTCTGCTGCAGTTCGGCCAGCCAGGGGTTCGAACGCGTCTCGTCGCCACCGCCCTCGAATTCCGTCAGACGGCCTGAAGTCATCACCAACGGGAATTTCTCATAGACCTTGTCAGCGATGTTCTTGTCCTGAATCGTCTTGTAAAGCGTCGGCAAACGCCAGAAGTCCTTGCGGTCGGCATGAGTCGGATATTTGGCGACTAGGTCGGGACGATTGCTGTACAACGGCTCCCGGTGCAGCGGAACAGGATCAGGGAAGTTCCAGACAAAGGCACGAGCCTTGGCATTGCCGAATGGATGACACTGGTGCTTGGTCATCACCACACGGATGATCCCGCCCGAAAGATCGGTCTTCCAGTTCTTGCCCTCGGCCGCCTTCTTCTCATCCTCCGTCAGTTCGTTCCACCAGCCGAGCTTCTTAAGGAACAGGTGGTCGAACTCGGGGTAGCCCGTCGTGATCTCGGCGCCCTTTGAATGCGAGCCCCCTTCGGCCAGCAGGTTGACGCCGTCGCGCTCGACGCCGAAGTTGGCACGGAAGTTGCCGCCGCCGTCCATCACGGTCCTCGAGGTGTCGTACAAGTGGGCCGAGCCCGGATGCTTCATCTCCGGCGTGCCATAGCACGGCCACGGCAGCCCGAAATAATCGCCGTCGCACGGCCCGCCCTTGGCACGCAGCGTCTTCACATCGAACGTGCCCATGTGCTTCATGTGCAGCTTCAGCCGCTCCGGACTCTGACCGGTGTAGCCGATGGTCCAGGTGCCTTTGTTGATTTCGTTCGCGAGGATGTCCTCGATCACCGGTTCTTCCCAGCCGCCGGCACCCGGCATGGTCCGGATGTTCTGCTTGCCATCCCGCTTGCCCAGCAACTGGTCGCCGAAGCCCCCCTTCTGAGCAAAGCGCAGCATGATCGCGTGGTCGGTCCGCGACTCGAACAAAGGCTCGATGACCTTTTCGCGCCACTGCAGCGAACGGCCTGAGGCCGTCACTGAGCCCGTCGTCTCGAACTGCGTTGCGGCGGGAAGCAGGTAGACCGTGCGGTTCGGATTGAGCTTGCCGCCTTCGGGCGTCGGCATCGCCGCCATGGCCGCGGTCGCCGACGGATACGGGTCGACTACGACGAGCAGATCGAGCGCGTCCATCGCCTTCTTCATTTCGAGACCGCGCGTCTGCGAATTCGGCGCGTGGCCCCAGTAGAAGACAGCCCGGACGTTCGGCCCCTGGCCGAGCGCATCGTTAGGCTCCAGCACCGCATCGATCCAGCGGCTGACCGTGGTCCCTGGCTTGGTCATCATCGCATCGGATGCGAAGCGCTTCTTGAGCCAGTCCAGGTCGACGTTCCAGACCCTTGCCCAGTGCACCCAGGACCCCGGCACGATGCCGTAATAGCCGGGCAGTGAGTCAGGGTTCGGACCGACATCGGTCGCGCCCTGGACGTTGTCATGCCCGCGGAAGATGTTGGTGCCGCCGCCCGAGACGCCGACGTTTCCAAGCGCAAGTTGCAGTAGGCAGGAGGCACGCACGATCGCATTGCCGATCGTGTGCTGCGTCTGTCCCATGCACCAGACGATCGTGCTCGGTCGGTTCTTGGCCATCGTCTCGGCGGCGAGCAGCACTTGGTCTTCCGGAACGCCGCACGCTTCGGTCACTTTGTCGGGGGTCCACTTCATGACCTCCTCTTTGACCTTGTCCATGCCATAGACCCGCGCAGCGATGTATTCCTTGTCCTCCCAGCCGTTCTTGAAGATGTGATACATCATCCCGTAGAGGAACGGGATGTCGCTGCCGCCACGAAGCCGGATGTAGTGATCGGCCTTGGCCGCGGTGCGCGTGAAGCGCGGATCGACCACGATCATCTTGGCGCCGGTCTCCTTCGCATGCAGGGAGAAAAGCATGGACACCGGGTGCGCCTCGGCGGCGTTCGACCCGATGTACATCATCGCCTTCGTATTCATCATGTCGTTGTACGAATTCGTCATCGCACCGTAACCCCACGTGTTCGCCACACCGGCGACCGTCGTGGAATGGCAGATGCGAGCCTGGTGGTCGCAGTTGTTGGTGCCCCAGAGCGAAACGAATTTACGCAGCAGGTAGGCCTGCTCGTTGTTGTGTTTGGATGAGCCGATGAAGTAGGCCGCGTCGGGACCGGACTCTTCGCGAATCTTGGACATCTTGGCGGTGATCTCGTCGATCGCCTGATCCCAGCTGATGCGCTGGTACTTGCCGTCGACCAGCTTCATCGGGTATTTCAACCGGTGCGAGTGCTCGGTCATGCCGTGCTCACGCACCGAAGCACCCTTGGCACAGTGCGCTCCGAGGTTCAGCGGCGAATCGAACACCGGCTCCTGGCGCACCCACACGCCATTTTTCACCACCGCGTCAACCGAGCAGCCGACGGAGCAATGCGTGCACACCGTGCGTCGGACCTGCTCGCCACTGTCGGCCTGCGCGGCGGCCGTGGCCGCTTCGGCCCTGCCGATCGCGCCGTACGGAAGCTGCGCTGCGAAGGCAGCGGCACCGGCGGTCACGCCGGAGCGCTTCAGGAAGGTGCGTCGGTCGATCGTCCGGCCGTGCATGCCGGCTACAGAGCGCGCAAGGCGGCCTTGAGCCGTCGCGGCCCCCGCGGATTTCTTCGTGAGCATCGGGAGTCTCCCGTCTAGATCTGGGTGGTGCGGTAGTAATGGCGGATGTGCGCGGTTTCGCGATAACCGGCCGGCTTCGGTGCATCAGCGACGGCAGTCCCCGTCGCACTTCTGCGTTCGCCGACGAGAGTCGTTGCCACGACAGCCGCTGCAGCTGCGCCGCCGATCGCGACAGCCTTGAAGAAGCCACGTCGACTTGGTTTTACGTTATCCATATGCAAGTCCTTCGTTCCGCTTAGCCACGGGATCTTCCTCCGACTGTCGACCGTCCGTCAACGCTCAGGTTCCCCTAGAGCGATCGACCCCATCTCGAATTGAGCCAGATCAGACTCCACGAACACTTCAAGAAGGCGAACCGCTGAACTGTAGTAGCTGCTGAGGTTGGCCTTGTGCGCCGCATCACAAAATCCACGGTAGGCGGGCTGTAGAAACCGAGTAAAGAACTCACGCTGGCGCAGCAATGACTGGGCATCGGATCCGGCTGCCACGAGATGCCGCATGATCTCCAGAACCGCCGTGAGGTTGTCTTCCGGCTCGGCCGAAGCGGCAGTACGCGCCAGTCCGAGCTGCACCAGCGTCCCGCGCAATTCCACCAGCACAATTTCCTTGCGCGAGACAGGGTGATAGTGCGACAGGTACGTGGTGACAGGGGCCTTGCCGACTCCGATGAATGTCGCGTCGAACTCGAGTGTTGCGTCCCGCGCCGACGTGTCGGCCGCCGCGGCGGCCAGCTCGTTCCAGGCTTGCGCCAGTTCGCCATCCCCCTCGATGCTCCCGGGCGATTGCGCCAGCGCACGGAGCAGGGATTCGTCCGGTCCCGCGGCGAACAAGCGCGCCAGGAGCGCGTAGAGCTGCGATCGCCCCTCGTCCTCGGGTGCCAGGGCCACGCCCGCAGGCGCGCTGATCGCGCTCATCGCTTGACTTCGAAGATCGAAATTTCGTTCTTCGATTCCATCATGTCGATCACGCGACAGTCGGCGCACATCTGGATACGCCGCAGCGCCGTGCCGGCGAACATTGAATGCGTGCTCAGACGGCCGGTCATCACGTCGATCATCTGCCGCGTGCCGAACGGCGTACCGCAACGCACGCAATAGAACGGTTCTGCTTCGTTCAGCGTGACCGGCTGGCGGGCCGCGGGCGTCACCAGCAGGCGCGGCACGAGGCTGATGGCCTGCTCGGGGCAGGTCGTCTCGCACAGGCCGCATTGCACACAGTTGTGTTCGATGAAGCGCAGCTTCGGCGCGTCCTCGGTATCCTGCAGCGCCGAGCTCGGGCACACGCTGATGCACGCCTTGCACAAGGTGCAGCGCGACGCATCGACCGCGAGCGTGCCGAACGGCGCACCCACTGGCAGCGCGATCTGCTCCGGGGGCGCCGACGCCTGTCGCACCAGGTGATCAATCGCGAAGTCGAGTGTCTCGCGCTTGCGATTGGACAAGTTAAATTTCGCGGGCTCGGCGACCGTTGCTGCCGGCTGCGATGACCACAGCGCTGCCTGCAGCGCGGCGGGCTCCTCTGCGCGCAAGGCCTTCCAGTGCATGCCGCCGAAGCCCAGTCCGTTGAGGATCGCATCGGCGATGCGCGACTGCTGGTCGAGCAGAGCACCGTGTTCGTCGGCGCCGGTGTCGTCGAGCAGCGCGAACACCTGGCTCGCGCCATACGCAAGGGCACCCAGCACGACGTCGATGCCGATCGTCGCCACGCTATGTACCTCAAGGGGCAGCACGCGCGCCGGCAGCCCCTTGCCAACCCGCGCCAGCCGCGAGATCAGCGCGCGCCCGCTGGTGCCGTTGTGGAACAGCAATGCGGCGTCCTTGCCGCCCGCCCCCCGGTACACGGACAACAGCTTGCGCAGGCGCATACCGATGTCGGCTACGCCAGGGTAGGCAAAGCGCAATGCTCCGGTCGGGCATGTGGTTGCGCAGTCACCGCAGCCCATGCACAGGAACGGATGCGCCCAGATCTTGTCACCCAGCGATCGGACGGCGTCCGTCGCGCAGACATCGAGACAGCGCGTGCAGCCGGTCTTGGTGTTTCGACTGTGCGCGCAAAGCTTCTCTTCGTACTGCACATAGCGCGGCTTCTCGAAGTCGCCCACCATCTGCACCAGCCGTGTCGCCGCCTGCGCCTGCTCAAGCGGGTCAGCGCCCGGTGCCAGGTAGCCGAACGGCTTTACGGGCATGCGCAGCATCGGCTGCGTGGAAAGATCGAAGACCAGGTCAAACTGTTCGGTGCGCGTCGATGCGGCGCGGCCAAAGTCGATCGCACCGATCGCGCCGCAGGCCTTCACGCAGGCGCGGTGCGCCTTGCAGCGCGTGAGGTCGACCTGGTAGGTGAAGTCGATCGCGTCTTCCGGGCACACCTTGATGCAGGCATTGCAGCGGGTACAGGTCTCCAGATCGATCGGATTGATCTGCTCCCACTGGACTTCGAACTTTCCAAGATATCCCTCGACTGAGCGCGGCATCCCCGACCAAACCGGGTAGCGACGGGTCGCCGGCAGTTCCGCGCCGCGGGCCGTCGTGATCAGGACGCTTACCGATAGACTGTCGGCGAGCTGCTCGGCCCAGGCGATTGCGGCTTCGGCCGGTCCGATGATCAGCACCTCGCCTTTCGACGCGTACGAGGAAATCGCGACCGGCTGCGGCTCAGGCAGATCCACCAGCGTCAAAAGGGCAGCGATCTTCGCGGTCGCCTTAGCACCTTCTGCAGACCAGCCGGCCGCCTCGCGGATATTGACGAACTTCAGCGGCGTCGAGGCGCCAGCGCCTGCGGCTAGTTCCGTGAACAGCGGGGCCTCCTGCGTGCATGCGACCGTGCAGGACTGCGCTCCCAGCGCCGAGGTGAAACCGTCCACTTCCTTGCGGCAGAGCTCGGTGTAGATCGGAATCGCCTCGCGCCCGAGCGCGCGACCAAGCGCCGCTCCGTCCAGCGTCATGGTCCGATTGCAGTTGCAGACTTTCAGGGCGTTGCCTGACGTGGCCATGTGGGCTCAGGTGGAAGAGGGATCGGGAGCAGCAGCCTTGTACGGCGGTAGGGCAGGCGATGACGACATGTCGACCACTTTGGCTGGATCGTCCGCCGCAGGTGCGTCCGCCGGCGCCGCGTTTAGCGCCGATGTCAGTGCGGAATTCGCTCTCTCACTCGTGTCTTCGGCGACGAGACCGTGCGCTTCACCGTCGGCGGCGGACGCGGCAGGATCGCTGTCCTGACCAGCGGCAGCGGCCAAGGCTTCCGGTGCATCGCCTGTCGCGTCCCCCGCTGCCTCGGTCGCTTCCAGCGCTGCCAGTTCGGAATCGAGCAGAAACGCGCGCGCGCTCGGCAGACGCATCCGCAGCGCGGCCGGCAGCGGCTCGAACTGCGTGTAGTCGTCGACGTACACATCAAGCATGTCCATCTGGTTGAAGTGCGGGTCGGCAAATAGCTTCTTCAGCGCTGCCCGGCGCAAGCCTTCATCGACGGGCTGCTGAAAGAACGCCTGATAGTCCGAGCGCAAGCCATCGAGCGATTCGATTGGCGGCAGCGCTGCCTCGGCTGGCGCTGCCGGATCGCGCACAGGCGCAGGCGTCGAGGCTGGCGCACCCGCCGCAACTCGTTCGCCGCCAGGCTTCGCCAGTGCTGTAGCCGGCACCTCTGGCGCAGCACTCTCGGCCGGCCTTTCCGTCTCACGCTCCGCTGCGCGCTTTCGTCGCGACCAACGGGTGAGGAACGATTCCGGTTCACTGCTCATGAAGATGCCTATCGTCGATTGCGCGCTGCGCACATCGGGATGCACATGTGCGACAACTCTGCGGATTCATTGATTGTCGCGCTTTGCACCGAGGAACGAGGCCGGCGCATGTCGGCGCTTCTTCTTCTCCGGAATCTGCAGATGCTGCTGAGTGAAAGCCGCAAGCCACGGCAGCCATTCGCTCGGCATCGGCACCGCCTCGACCTGCGCGCCGCCGTCCAGGCGCCGCGCGGCCTCGTGGTAACTGAGCGTGACCCAGCGCGGCTCCGCGCCGATCTCGGTGAGTTCCCACTCCACGAACGCAACGGGCTGATCGGTCGTCAGATTCAGATAGTAGCCTTCGGCCTCGGTGCGATTCAGTTCGACCTCGAAGCCGAGGTGCAGCCACTGCTCGCCAGCCGCGTTGCGTTCGAGCAAGACCGGCGCCTCGTCGCGCGCGCCGTCGCGCTCGATGACCGCGACCGGAACCCAGATTTCGGAGGTCCACGGGTTGTCAACGAGATGCTTGGTCATCACGACGGCGGCCGGCCTTCGCAACGAATTTGCCGTTGCTTCGATGTAATCTTCCTTCATGCCCCGAGATTATTCCCGCTTGCGCTGACGGTGTGCAAACTGGAATACGAGTAAAGGGTCTTTTACGAGCCGGCGCGATCATGCGCGACATACTCGAAGCGCGGCACAAGGCTGAAACCCCACTGACGATGCAACTGCTCCTGACCAAAGCATCCCGCCCGCTGATCTTTCCGGTCGACGCGATCGACGAACGCGGCGCCTCGGTGCCGACACCGATCGCCGGCGAGCATCCGCTGACGCTCTATGTCGACAAATGCGAAGTCGTCACGCTGATGACGCTGGGCCAGGCGCCCGAGGCGCTCGCCATCGGCTACCTGCGCAACCAGAGGCTGGTTTCGTCGCTCGACGAACTCGCCGCGGTGCAGGTCGACTGGGAAACCGATGCCGTGGCGGTCACCACGCGACGGGGCGTCAAGTCGCTGGCGAAGAAGCTCGCCAAACGGACGGTGACCACCGGTTGCGGTCAAGGCACCATGTTCGGCGACCTGATGGACGAAGTCGAATCGATCCGCTTGCGCGATGACGTGTGCTTGCCGGAAGCGTCGCTCTTCGCCGTGCTCGAAGCCGTGCGCCAGCACGAGACGATATACAACACCGCGGGCGCCGTGCACGGCTGCGCGCTGGCGACGAACGAGGGCGCCGACAGCCGCATCCTGGTGTTCATCGAGGACGTCGGCCGGCATAACGCGGTCGACGCGATCGCAGGCCGCATGTGGCTCGACAGCATCGACGGCTCGGACAAGATCTTCTATACGACGGGCCGATTGACGTCCGAGATGGTGATCAAGACCGCGCAGATGGGGATTCCCTTCCTGGTGTCCCGCTCAGGTCTGACCGAAATGGGATGGCGCATCGCCAGCCAGGTCGGCCTGACGATGATCGGCCGCGCAGCCCGCAAGCACTACCTGCTCTTCACAGGTCGGCATCGTTTCGACGCGGCGCGCACAGCATGAATGACGCGATATGCGGACTGGTACTGGCCGGCGGACAAGGACGTCGCATGGGCGGCGTGGACAAGGGTCTGCAGCCGCTGCAGGGTCGGCCGCTGATGCAGCATGTGATCGACCGGCTGCGTCCGCAGGTCGACAGCGTGCTGATCAACGCCAACCAGAACCTCGAGCGCTATGCGGAGTTCGGCTGTCCCATCGTTCCGGATCGGGTAGGCGGCTTCGCGGGGCCCCTGGCCGGGCTGGACGCGGGCCTGCACGCCACCGATGCGCCGCTGATAGTCACCGTGCCGTGCGATTCGCCGTTTCTGCCCCACGATCTCGTCGCCCGGCTGGCGACGGCGCGCAGGGCGATCGACGCCGATGTCGCGGTGGCGCGCACGGGAACTCAGCCGCATCCGGTATTTGCGCTGGTATGCACCCGCGTGCGTTCCCACCTGGCCGACTTCCTCGCACGCGGCGAGCGCAAGATTGATCTCTGGTACGCCAGCCTGAGTGTGGTCGAGGTCGCCTTCGACGACGAAGCCGACGCCTTCGCCAATATCAACACGCGCGCCGAACTGGCTCAGCACGACCACCGATGAAATCCCGGCGCTCCCGATCCGCGCGATCGGTTGCGGACGCCAGTGCCCTGATCGCGTGCAGGAACAGAGACTCAGCTGCGGACCGGCCGTTCAACGTCCCGCTCTTCGAAAGCCTCGATCAGGCCCTCTGTCGGCACGTTCGCCCCACCACGGCAGTACGTCGCGCAACGCCAGCGCCTCGCCGCTGCGCGCTGGCGCGTAGCCGACCAGCGTCGAGATCCGTCGCAACCAGGCCTCGCTGCGCAGCACCGCCTGCAAGGTGCGGATCGCGGGTTGTGTCAACGTCGCCTTGTCGCACACCAGGAAGTACTCTTCCCACAGCAGCGGCACGAAGTCGAGGTCGCGCGAGCGCGCCGCCGCCTCGATGCACAGGCCGGTGTCCGCCTGACCTGCGGCCACGGCCTGAGCCACCGCCGCGTGCGAAGGCTCCTCGTTTTCATAGCCGACCAGTGCGGATGGAGCAACGCCGTGCTGCTCGCACAGCGCTTCGAGCAGCAGCCGCGTGCCGGTCCCGGTCGGCCGATTGACGAAGCGCGCGCTGCGCGCCGCCACATCGGCGATCGTCTTCAGATCGAAAGGATTCCCGCGTGCCACCGCCAGACCCTGAACGCGTCGCGCAAATCCGATCAACTGGTGGCGTTCGGGATGAAGCAGGGGCTTGTAGGTTCGGGCAATCAGGCTGTCGCTCATCGTTCGGGGCGGCAGGTGGAAGCCGGCGATCGCACAGCGTCCAGCGTTCAGTTCGTGCAGTGCGTCCGCACTGCCGGTAAAGCGGATATCGAGGTGCAGGCGGGCCGGCATGGTGTGTTCGCCCAGCAGCGCAAGAGCGCTGTCATGGCTGGCGCGCAGTACGAGTACGCTGGCGGAAGTGTCGAAGGCCATCGCGAAAGCCCGCTCGAGATCGGAGTGCAGCGCGGCGATCTGCGGTGCCAGCCGCGCCTGCGCCTGCCGCTCGGCCCACAGCAGTTTGTCGGCGAATTCGGTCAGCCGCGCCGGCTGACCACGGTCCCAGACGATCAGGCGGTGTCCGAGTTCCTGTTCCCAGCGCTTGAGCTCGCCCCAGACGTGCCGGTACGACTGACCCAGCGCACGCGCGGCGCCCGAGATCGAACCCTGGGCGCGCACTGCAGCCAGCAGATCCATCAACGGATTGCGGATCAGCGCCTCCGGCGCGCGCCCGCTCGCCAGGACATACGACAGTTCGACCTTGTGCACCACGTGAGTTTGCCCCAAAGCTAGCCGTCCGCAGACGCCACATATGCAGCGGTTTGCCTAAGGAGCCCGGCCCGAAGCGGCCTGAACGCCCGGGCGCCTGCCTACGATCCATCCTGCGATGGACACGATCCCCCAGGCGACCGCCGCCGCGCTGCACCTGCTTGCCTCGCTCGACCCGGCGTTGCTGTCGGTGGTCGGGCGCTCATTGGCGGTCAGCATGAGCGCTTGTCTGCTCGCATTCGGCTTCGGCGTGCTCGCCGGGGCCTGGCTCGGCGTCTCCCGCTTTGCCGGGCGCGGCGCAGTTCTCGCGGTGCTCAACACGCTGCTCGCGCTGCCCTCTGTCGTCGTCGGCCTGCTCGTCTACCTGCTGCTGTCGCGCTCCGGCCCGCTGGGCTTCCTGGGCTGGCTGTATTCCTTCCAGGCAATGGTGCTGGCGCAGACGATCCTGGTGGCGCCGGTCGTCATGGCGCTGACGCGCCAGGCGATCGAGGATGCCGACCATGCCCACGGAGAGCAGCTGACGTCGCTGGGCGCCGCTCCGCTGATGCGCAGCCTCCTGCTGGCCTGGGACGAACGCTACGCGCTGCTGACGGTGCTGATCGCCGCCTTCGGGCGCGCGATCTCCGAAGTCGGCGCGGTCATGATCGTCGGCGGCAATATTGACGGCTTCACCCGGGTGATGACCACGGCGATCGCGCTGGAAACCAGCAAGGGCGACCTGCCGCTCGCGATCGCGCTGGGCATCGTGCTGCTGATGGTGGTGCTGACATTGAACGCCTTGCTCGCTGCGCTGCGTAGCTGGCGCCACGGAGTCGATGGAGCGGCCACGCAGGTCGCGCCGGTCGGGGTCGCATGAACCTGGTCGAAGAACCGCTGGTTACAGCCCAGAACGCCCAACCCGCGCGTGTTGCCGGTCGCGCCATGTTCATGCTTGATCGGGTCGGCGTGCGTTTCGGCTCGACGTGGGCGCTGCAGTCGGTGAGCCTGTCGATCCGTGCCGGCGAACGCGTGGCGCTGGTCGGCCCCAATGGCAGTGGCAAGACCACGCTGCTGCGGCTGCTGAACGGCTTGATCGAGCCCAGTGCGGGGACAGTGCAGCGCCCCGCGACGACCCGCCAAACGCTGTTGTTCCAGCGTCCCTACATGCTCCGCACGACCGCGCAGCGCAATGTCGCAGTGGGCCTGTGGCTGCGCGGCGCTCGCTGGCGCGACGCCTGCAAGCAGGCGGACGAGGCGTTGTCGCGCGTCGGCCTGGCTGCGCTCGCCCAGCGCAACGCACGCACGTTGTCTGTCGGCCAGCAGCAGCGACTGGCGCTGGCGCGCGCTTGGGTGATGGCCTCCGATGTGCTCCTGCTCGACGAGCCCACCGCCAGCATCGACCTGAATGCGCGGCGTGAAGTCGAAACGCTCCTCAGCGAGTTCGCAGCCGGGCGCCTGCAGACGCTGGTCTTCAGCAGCCACCCCCTCGAACTGGTCGGGCGGCTTGCGAGCCGTGTGCTCTGCCTGCAAGACGGCCGCATACGCGCCGATCTTCCGGCACAGGAATTTCTGCAGGGTGCTGTTACGGGCGCGTCAACCCGTTCATTCGATGGAGTACCGAAATGGCGTCTATGAACTTGGCGAAACTCTTCGTTGCCGCGTTCCTGTGCATCGCGGGTGGCGCGGCCGGCGCGCAGACCATAACTCTTGCATCGACCACGTCGACCGAGCAGTCAGGGCTGTTCGCGCATCTGCTGCCGCTGTTCAAGCAGGCCAGCGGCCTGGACGTGAAGGTGGTGGCGGTCGGCACCGGGCAGGCACTCGACATCGGGCGCCGCGGCGACGCCGATGCGCTCCTCGTCCACGACCAGGCGGCCGAGGAGAAGTTCGTTGCCGACGGCTTCGGGCTCCCGCGCCACGCGGTCATGTACAACGACTTCGTACTGGTCGGACCGAAGAGCGATCCCGCCGCGGCACGCGGTTCGGACATCGTCGCCGCGCTCAAGAAGATCAGCGCCAGCAATGCCGCATTCATTTCGCGCGGCGACAAGAGCGGTACGCACAGCGCCGAGATCCGGTACTGGACCACCGCTGGACTGGTGAGCCAGCGCGGCGACGGCTACAAGGAATGTGGGTGCGGCATGGGGCCGGCGTTGAACATCGCGTCCGCCGCCGGGGCTTACGTGCTGGCCGATCGCGGCACCTGGCTTGCATTCAAGAACCGCGGCGACCTCACCGTGCTGGTCGAAGGCGACAAGCGCCTGTTCAACCAGTACGGCGTGATCGTGGTGAATCCGGTGCGGCATCCACATGTGAAAGTGGCGCAGGCGCAGAAATTCGCCGACTGGATCATCTCGCCGGCGGGACAGGCGGCGATTGCCTCCTACAAGATCGGCGGAGAACAGCTCTTCTTTCCGAACGCGGGCGGGTAGAGCAGAGCAAACACTGCAAAGGCAGTCCCGCCGTTCCGCAGTCGGCGCGATCTCATGCGCGCCTGGCCGTGCACTTGACGTCCGCCTGAGGGCGCCCGGTTGACCTTGCCGCAAGTGCGGGATGAGTTGCGCGACAATCCGTGCGCCCACGCGTTGCCAATTGCTTCGCGCTCCGCCCACAGCCAAGTTTGTTTGTGCATCGAAGCTGCCGGCGAGCGTTCCTGCACGAAGAGTGTTCCTGCCCCATGAGCGCTGGATGAAAGCTGCAATCAATTCGATCCCCGACGTGCGCATGCACGGCTTCCGCAAGCGCAGCGAAGTGCCCGCTGTGCTGGACTGGATCGACCAGCACGCGTTACGGCTGGGCGCAGAGTCGGCCCCGCTCGAGGAAGCCTGCGGCCGCACGCTGGCGGCCGAAGTGATTGCACCGCTTGATGTGCCCGGCTTCGATCGGGCTGCGATGGACGGCTTCGCACTGCGCGGCGCGGAAACGGCCGGGGCCAGCGAATACAACCCCCTCGAATTTCGCGTGCTCGGCCAGGCCATGCCCGGCCAGCCGTTCGCGGGGGACCTGCCGCCGCGATCGGCCGTGCGGATCATGACCGGCGCGCCGGTCCCAGACGGCGTCGACTCGGTCATACCGGCCGAGTACGCCACGGAGACTGCCGGACAGATCGTGGTGACTCGACCCGTTGCCCCGGGCCAGCACGTCGGCCATCGCGGCGAAGACCTGCAGTCAGGATCGACCGCCCTTGGCATCGGACGACGCCTGCGTCCGCAGGATCTGGGGCTCGTGGCGTCCCTGGGCCTGGACCAGGTGACCGTGGTCAGACAGCCGCGCGTGCGGATGCTTGTCACCGGCAACGAAGTGAAAGCCCCGGGAGCACCGAAAGGCACGTTCGAGGTGTACGACGCGAACTCGTACATGCTGCGCGGCCTCATCGCGCGTGACGGCGGCGTGCTCGAAGCGCATCAGCGATTGGGTGACGACCCGGACAGGATCCGCGCCGCCCTGTTCGCGCCCGGGGTGGACGTGATCCTCGTGTCGGGCGGCTCCAGCGTGGGCCGCGAGGACTATGCGCCGCGCTTGATCGCCGAGATTGGAGAATTGGCGATACACGGTGTTGCGATGCGCCCATCGAGTCCCGCCGGCGTGGGGCGCATCGGCGAGGCGCTGGTATTTCTATTGCCGGGCAATCCCGTGTCGTGCCTGTGCGCCTACGATTTCTTCGCGGGTCGCGCCCTGCGCCTACTCGGCGGACGGTCGCCCGACTGGCCGCACCGCACGGTGCAGGCAGTGGTTGCGCGCAAGATTGTTTCCGCGATCGGTCGCGTGGACTACTGCCGCGTCCGTCTCGTCGATGGCCGGGTCGAGCCGATCGCGCTCAGCGGAGCCTCGATCCTTTCCTCGACGACCCGGGCCGACGGCTTTGTGATCGTGCCGGCGCAACTCGAGGGCTACGGGCCCGATACGGTCGTCACGGTACTTTTCTACGACTAAGCGCCCTCGACCATGGCGACCTCCCCCGAACCCGGCGCGAAAGACGCAGAACCCCTTGCCGGTCAGACCCAGTTCCTGAACGTCGTCTCGCGCGACGAGGCGACACTGAAGTTTCGCGAGCACCTGCACCTCGCTCCGCTGGGTGAAGAACACGTGCCCCTCGGCGACGCTCTCGGTCGGGTACTCGCCCGGGATGTCGTAGCGGAAATCGACGTGCCGGGCTTCGATCGCGCCAACGTCGATGGCTTCGCGGTGCAGGCGCAGGACACGTTCGGCGCCATGGAGGAAACGCCACGCACGCTGCGGCTGAACGACGAGGTGCTCGCGCCGGGCATTGTGCCGGCCCTGTCCCTCATTCCCGGTCATGCAACCCCGATCGCCACGGGCGGCATGTTGCCGCGCGGCGCCGATGCGGTTCTGATGGTCGAACATTCCGAACTCGCAGGCCCCGAGGACGGCCGGCTGGTCGAGGTCCGTCGACCCCTCACCGGGGGTGAGAACGTGAGTTACGCCGCCACCGACATCGCCCGTGGCGAGACGGTGCTGCGCGCCGGGCAACGTCTCACATCCCGCGAGATCGGCGTGCTCGCTGCTCTCGGATTGTCCAAGTGCACAGCCTTTCGTCGGCCAAGGGTGGCCATCTTTTCCACCGGCAACGAGATCGTTGCGCCCGGCGAATCCTTGCGGCCAGGCGCCGTCTACGACTCCAACGCCGCGATCATCGGTGCTGCTGTCGAAGAGCTCGGCGGCATTGCTGTGCACCTGGGGGTGATCGCCGACAACGAGCAGGCGCTGGCGGCCGCCCTCGCCCGCGGCCTGGAGTCTGACGTCGTCGTGTTCTCCGGCGGAACCTCGAAGGGCGCAGGGGATATCTCGTACCGGATCGTGTACGCGCTGCGCGATCCGGGGGTTGTCGCCCACGGCGTTGCGCTGAAGCCCGGCAAACCCATCTGCCTCGCGGTCACCGGAGGCAAGCCCGTCGTCATCCTTCCCGGGTTTCCCACGTCCGCCATCTTCACTTTCCACGAGTTCATCGCACCGGTCATCCGCGCGTTTGCCGGCCTGCCGCCAGAGCGCCGCCACACCGTCTTGGCGACGCTGCCTATGCGCGTGAACTCCGAGCGGGGACGCACGGAATATCTGCTGGTCGGGCTGGTGCAGGGACCGGAGGGGTACTTCGCGTATCCGATGGGGAAGGGTTCGGGTTCCGTGACCACCTTCAGCGGCGCCGACGGCTTCATCACCATCGATCAGCACACGGAAATCCTGGACTCCGGCAGCGCCGTCGCGGTGACTCTCCTCGGAGAGCAGCTGGAGCCCGCCGACCTCGTGATCATCGGCAGCCACTGCGTCGGCCTTGACCTGATGGTAGGCAAATTGATGCGCCAGGGCGTCCGGACGAAGCTGATGATCGTCGGCAGCACGGGAGGCCTGGCCGCGGCCAGACGCGGCGAGTGCGACATCGCTGGTATCCACCTAATGGATCCCGCAACGGGTGAGTACAACCGCCCGATGCTCACCGACACGCTGACCCTCGTGGCGGGCTACGGGCGGATGCAGGGTTTCGTGTTCCGGCGCGGCGATGTCCGCTTCGAGGACAAGTCATTCAACGAGGCCATCGCGGCCGCACTGAACGAACCAGGATGCGTGATGGTCAATCGCAACGCCGGAAGCGGCACACGCATCCTCATCGACAAATGGCTCGTCGAACGAAGACCCGCCGGGTACGGCACGCAGACGAAATCCCATAACGCCGTTGCGGTGGCGATTTCTCAGCAGCGGGCGGACTGGGGAGTCGCGATTGATACCGTGGCCCGTCAATACGGGCTCGGCTTCATCCCCATGCAGGAGGAGAAATACGATTTCATCGTGCCGACGGTTCGGCTCGAGCGCCCCGGAGTCCAGGCCTTCTGCGCGTTGCTGAATGATCCGGAAGTGCGCGGCGAGTTCGCCTCGCTGGGCTTCCGGTTGCCGCAAAGTTAGCTGCCGACGCCAGCCTGCGCGGTTTCCGTGCCACTTCGGCGACTAACCACCGGATCCAGGCGTCGCGACACAGTGTCCCGACCGCTCCGGGTAGGATGGGTGCCCTTGCAAACGATGACGACGACCATGGCGCTAACAAAGCTCCGTGATTGCATAGGCTTGGCCGCCAGCGCGGCGCTCTTCGCGGCGTGCGCTTCGGTCGGCCCTGGCCCAACGGCTGGCACAGGTCCGGACAAGACCAGCACGGTCACGGCGCCGAGCCTTGGGCTCTTTTCCCGCATCAAGGTGCCATCGGACCGCGAGCCAGCGTTGCAACTGTCCGCCCGAGGAGCGCAGGTGTTTCGTTGCGAAAGGCGGGACGGAGCGCTGGTATGGATCTTTCGCCAGCCCGACGCTGAACTGCTCAATGACCGCGGCGCCGTGGTCGGTCGGCACGGCGCCAATCTTTCGTTCGAGCACGTCGATGGCAGTCGCCTCACTGCCACTATCGCCGCTTACGACGATGCGCCCAAGTCCACCGATCTGCGGTGGTTGCTGATGACCACGCGCAGCTTTGGCAAGGGCACATTTGAAGGCGTTACCCACGTCCAACGCGTCAATACGCGCGGCGGCATGCCCCCGGACCGCTGCGAAGGCACTCAGGTCAACCAGGTTTTGCGCGTCGATTTCTCTGCCGACTTCATCTTCTACCGACCGAAATCCGGCGGGCCGGCCTGATTTTTTGACCCTGTCTCCGGCCTCGCTGAGAGGTGGCTCCGGCTCAGCGCCGGGCGCTTTCGCAAAAAGCGTTAAAATTCAGCGTTTTCGGACGCTGTGTGCCGGAGGAAAGCAAATGAACCCGACTGCCTCGACGGTAGGCGCCTACCTGCGCGACCTGCCGCCGGACCGTCGCGTGGCAATGGCGCGTCTGTGCAGCATGATTCGCCGCTCCGCCCGCGGAGTACGCGAAAGCATGCGTTACGGGCTCGCGTTCTACGAACTCGACGGGCCGCTGTTCGCCCTGGAATCCGCCCGTCGGCATATGTCGCTCTATGTGGCCGAAAAGGACGTTGTGCTGAAGCACAAGGACGCGCTGCAGGGCGTCAACGCCAACAAGAGCTTTATCAAGTTCTCGGACCTCAATCGACTGCCGCTGGACGTGGTCGAGAAGATCGTCCGCGACTCGGTTGCTGCACGGCGTCAGCGGCTCGCTCAGGGAACCGTCCCCACCCAGGCCGAGTTACTGAAGCTCTGGGGTATCAATGAAGAGGCCGCTGCGCCGCCAGCGACCACCGTCAAGCTGCCGACTACGAAGCCGGCCGCCTCGATGACCGACGCCATCAATGCGATGGCGAACTCCGTCCGGGACGCGATGATTGCGGCAATCGATATTGCCACCGGCGCGCCGGCGCCGAAGGCCAAATCGGTCCGCAAACCGGCCACCCAGGCCAGTGCGCGCGCAGCCAAGCGCACACCGTCGCGAGCGTCGACGCGCACAACGACGCGAAGCTCGACGGCAAAGAAGGCCAGCGCCAAGAAAGCCGCCCGCCGGCGTTAGAGGCATTTCAGCGGCGAATTTGCAACGGCGCCTACGGGCGCCGTTTTCCTTTGCCGCGGCGTCAGTCAGGAGGGACGCGTGTCCTCGATGACCTTGCCGTCATTCGGCAAGGATCCTGGTGCCACGAGTTCCACGTTGCCGCCGAGCTTGGTGACGGCACGCAGCGCCTCTCCCAATGCTGCCGATAGGGAAGGATCCCTTTCGGCGGACTCCGCCTTAAGCGTCATCACATCGACTTCGCCATTGCGTCCCACGACGAGCCGCAGTCGCTTGACGCTTGGATGCCGGCGTCCGACCTCGGCGATCTGCTCGGGACGCACGAACATGCCTTTGATCTTGGTGGTCTGGTCGGCGCGGCCAAGCCAGCCACGGATGCGTGTATTGGTACGGCCGCAGGCCGAAGTGCCCGACAAAATGGCCGACAAATCGCCGAGCGCCAGGCGGATCCACGGATGATGCTGATCGAACGAGGTGACAACCACTTCGCCGACCTCGCCATCGGATACCGGTTCACCGGTCCCGGGGCGCACGATCTCGACCAGCACGTCTTCGTTCACGATCATGCCCGCCCGTGCCGGCGTCTCGTACGCGATCACACCGACGTCGGCCGTCGCATACAACTGATAGGCATCGATCCCGCGCGAGCGCATTTCTGCCTGCAGCGAGGCTGGGAAGGCGGCACCGGAGACGGCGGCGCGACGAATGGGATTCTCGCGCTGCGTAGACCCGACCGCGTCGAGGAGGATCTTCAGGAAGTCGGGCGTCCCGGTGTAAGCGGTCGGACGCAGATGCTCAATCAGGTCGAGCTGCTGCTCGGTGTTGCCGGGCCCGGCCGGGATCACGGCGCAGCCCAGCGCGCGCGCGCCGCCGTCGAGGATGAAGCCGCCCGGGGTCAGGTGATACGAAAACGTGTTGAGCACGATGTCGCCGGGGCGGAAGCCGGCGGCATGCAAGCCCCGCGCCGCGCGCCACGCGTCATCGTGGCGTGCCTCGGGTTCGTAGATCGGTCCCGGTGAGGTGAACAAGCGCCCGAAGCGCTCCAGCGGATCCACGAATCCGCCGAAGGGCGGCGCCGCCTTCTGCATTGCCGGCAATTCCGCCTTCCGCAGCACCGGGAGACGCGCGAGGTCCGCGCGGGTCACGATGTCTGCCGGATTGATGTCGCCCAGGTGCTGGCGCCAGCCCGGCGCCTTCAGCGCCTTGGCGATCAGCCCGGGCAGATGCCCCATCAGGTCGAGTTCGCGCTGGCGCGGATCACGCGTCTCGCGGCTGTCAAAGTGCTGCGTCATCGAAGTCCTGACTGGTTAGCTACCGCGCAGCGCTATCGATTTCGGCGCGACGCCGCTCCGTGTCCTGCTGCGCGGCCTCGAGCTTCTTGTTGACCGGGTCGATCGTCGTCTGCCGAGTCGGCAACGGCGTGGAGGCCGGCTCCTCATTGCGCGGAGCGCAGCCAATGCTGCCGATTGCCAGCAACGCTGCGACCACGCACGTTGCGACCGGCGTCATTGCCATTGAGCGGGAGCGCAGACGCATGTTTTTAGCTCGAGGTCGCGGGCCGGGCCGGCCAGCCGGTCCGACCCGGATGGGTGCGCCTACATCTTTGCGCGCACGCTTGCGACCGCCTTGCGCACCCGCTTCATGAATCCGCCGGCAACCTTCTTCGCCGCCGTCGCGCGCTTCGTGACCTTCTTGGCGACCTTCTTTGCCACCTTCTTTACAGCGGCTTTCTTGGCGGCGACCTTCTTCGCTGCCTTCTTCGCCGCTGTCTTGGCGGCGGCCTTGGTCTCCGCGCCACTGCCGCGCTTGATGTCCTGGGCATGCGCACGCGAATATTGCTGGATGTCCTTGAACTTCCCGCTCGCATCGCGAACCGCATACAACTTCTTGCCGCCGGTGCTGTACATCACCGTGCGGCGGGACTTCTTCTTCGCAGCTTTCTTTGTGGCCATCTACGCTCCTCGAATAACGCGCGGACCGGACAATCGCTTTCGCCAACCCGCGCGTGCTGACGAAAACCCCCGCGCACGGAGCGCGGAAACCCTGCGCCGGCGGCTCAGGCCAGCCAGCGTTTGCGACGCTTGTAGAACTTCGCTTCGCGAAAGCTCTTCCGACCGGACTTCGAGACGCCCAGATAGAACTCCTTGACGTCTTCGTTCTCGCGCAGCGAAGCAGCAGCGCCGTCCATAACAACACGCCCGTTCTCCAGGATGTATCCGTAATCGGCAAAGCGCAGCGCGATGTTGGTGTTCTGCTCGGCCAGGAGAAACGACACGCGCTCCTTCTTGTTGAGATCCTGCACGATCGCGAAGATCTCCTCCACGACCTGAGGCGCCAGTCCCATCGACGGTTCATCCAGCAGGATCATCGACGGCCTTGCCATCAGGGCGC